>JADEYI010001507.1_pt1 | contig 16937 bp, 20 predicted proteins | sample 8542331 | NCBI WGS metagenome assembly JADEYI01 (sample SAMN16510988, study PRJNA670497) | mine drainage metagenome | isolation source: biofilm near Copperflume 1 | place: Germany: Marsberg coppermine Kilianstollen | collected 2018-02 | reverse complement strand
AATCGTCCCCACGTTTACATGCGGCTTCGTCCGCTCAAATTTCGCCTTCGCCATGGTGGTTTCCTTTCCTCGCCTGGGAGCTTGCGGTTAGTTGGTGCCAGCCTGCTTTGCGAGAGCGGCGGCGATGTTCTTGGGGACTTCTTCGTAGTGGTCGAATTCCATGCTGTAGCTCGCGCGGCCCTGGCTGAGCGAGCGGAGGTCGGTTGAATAGCCGAATGTCTCGGCGAGCGGGACATGGGCGTGGACGATCTGCGTCTTGCCCATGGCTTCGGTGGCCATGATGATGCCGCGGCGGCTGTTGATATCGCCAACGACGGCGCCGAAATAGTCTTCAGGAGCGCGCACTTCGACGCGCATGATCGGCTCCAGGATGATGAGCCCGGCCTTCCGCGCCGCCTCCTTCACTCCGATCGAACCGGCATTCTTGAAGGCCATTTCGGAGGAGTCGACGGGGTGGGTAGAGCCATCGAGGAGCGTCACCTTGACATCCAAGACCGGGTAGCCGGCCAGGATCCCGCCCTGCAAAGCTTCGCGTGCACCCTGCATGGTGGGGCCGACGTATTCTTTCGGCACCGAGCCGCCAACGACTTTGTTTTCGAATTGAAAGCCAGAACCACGTTCGAGTGGTTCGACTTCGAGTTCGACCACGCCGTATTGGCCGCGGCCACCACTCTGGCGGACGAAGCGCCCCTCAGCAATGGCCTTGCGAGTGATGGCCTCGCGATAGCTCACCTGCGGCCGGCCCACGTTGGCCGCCACTTTGTGTTCGCGCAGCATGCGGTCGACGATCACTTCTAGGTGCAGTTCGCCCATCCCGGAGATGAGCGTCTGGCCGGTTTCTTCGTCGAATGTCCAGTGGAAGGTGGGGTCTTCCTCGCTCATCTTCATGAGGGAGTCGCCCATCTTGTCCTGGTCTTCCTTGCTCTTGGGCTCGAGGGCGACGCGGATGACGGGCTCGGGGAACGTGATGTTCTCGAGGATGACGGGGTGATCCTGGCTGCAGAGCGTGTCGCCGGTGAAGGTCTTCTTGAGGCCAACGGCTGCGGCGATACCGCCGGCGTAGATGGCATCAACCTCTTCCCGCTGGTTGGCATGCATCATGAGGACGCGGCCGATGCGTTCGCGCTCACTCTTGGTGGAGTTGTAGATGTTTTCGCCGGCCTTCAGCACGCCGCTATAGACGCGGAAGTAGGCGAGACGGCCAACGTAGGGGTCGGTAACGATCTTGAAGGCGATGGCGCTGAGGGGCTCCTCATCGGAGGCGTGACGCTCGACTTCGGCGCCGGTCTTGGGGTCGGTGCCCACGACGGGCGGGATGTCGATGGGGCTCGGGAGATAGTCCACAACAGCGTCAAGCATGAGCTGGACGCCCTTATTTTTCAGCGCCGAGCCACAGAGCACGGGCGTGGCGGCCCCGGCGAGGGTCGCGCGGCGAATGCCAGCCTTCAGCTCGTGCAGAGTGATGTCGTGGCCTTCGAGGTAGCTGAGGGCGATCTGGTCATCGACGTTACCGATGCCTTCGATCATGCGGTCGCGGGCGGCGCGGGCAGCTTCGACCAGCGCTGCGGGGATCTCGCGGCGCTCGGGCGTCGAGCCTTTGTCGCCGCCGAACCACCACCAGCACATCTCTACGAGGTCGATGCAGCCATCGAAGTCTGCTTCCGAGCCGACCGGAATCTGGATCGGCACGGGGTTCGCGCTCAGCCGGTCGATCATCATATCGACGGTGCGCTGAAAGTCGGCGCCGGTGCGGTCCATCTTATTGACGAAGGCGATGCGCGGCACTTTGTATTTGTCGGCCTGGCGCCAAACCGTTTCGGATTGGGGTTCGACGCCGGCGACAGAATCGAAGCAGACGACGCCACCGTCGAGGACGCGGAGACTGCGCTCGACTTCGGCGGTGAAATCGACGTGGCCGGGGGTATCGATGATGTTGATGGAGTGCTGGTTCCACTCGGCGGTGGTGGCGGCAGAGGTGATGGTAATGCCGCGTTCGCGCTCCTGCTCCATCCAGTCCATGGTGGCACTGCCCTCGTGGACTTCACCGATCTTGTAGGTTTTCCCCGTGTAATAGAGGATGCGCTCGGTCACGGTCGTCTTGCCCGCGTCGATGTGGGCAATGATCCCGATATTCCGGATGCGTTCAATCTCAATCTGGCGAGGCATGGGTCTCCTGTCGCTTCCGGACCGCTACCAGCGGTAATGGACGAAGGCGCGGTTTGCCTCGGCCATGCGGTGGGTGTCGTCGCGCTTCTTGATGGCAGCGCCGGTGTTGTTCGAGGCGTCGAGCAGTTCGTTCGCGAGGCGCTCCGACATCGAGCGGCCGCTGCGGCTGCGGGCGGAACCGAGCAGCCAGCGCATGGAGAGCGCGAGGCGGCGGTCCGGGCGGATTTCGACTGGCACCGGGTAGGTCGCGCCACCGACGCGGCGGGGCTTCACTTCCAGGACGGGGGTGGTGTTGCGGACGGCTTGCTGGAAGACATCGAGGGGGTCGCGGCCGGTCTGTCCCTGGATGCGGTCGAACGCGCCATAGACGACGCGCTCGGACGTGCTCTTTTTGCCGCGGGTCATGAGCTTGTTAATGAGGACCTGAACCTGCACGTTGGTATAGCGCGCGTCGGGAGGCGCGGGTCGCCGTTCGGGTCGGTTGCGTCGGGCCATGGTTCAGATCTCCCGGTTTCCATCTGGTGCGCTCAAAGCGCGGGACGGTGTTACTTGCGGCGGCCGGCCGCCTGCGCGTTCTTACGAGTGCCGTATTTACTGCGGCCTTGCTTGCGGTTGGTGACGCCCGTGGCATCGAGTGCGCCGCGGACGATGTGATAGCGCACGCCGGGAAGGTCTTTCACGCGCCCACCGCGGACGAGGACGACGGAGTGTTCCTGGAGACTGTGGCCTTCGCCGGGAATGTAGGCGGTGACTTCGATGCCGTTGGTGAGGCGGACGCGGGCAACTTTGCGCAGCGCCGAGTTTGGCTTTTTCGGGGTCTGGGTGCGCACCTGGGTGCAGACGCCGCGCTTTTGGGGCGAGCCCTTACCCGCGATCTTGCGCAGCCGGCCGGTGTGGGAATTGAAGCTAAAGAGCAGCGCCGGGGCGCCGGACTTTTTGCCTTTTGGCGTACGGCCTTTGCGCACCAACTGATTAATGGTTGGCATTCCTGCGTCCCCTAACTTTCCGCGGTCTCGGAGCTTCGAGAGTCTTGAAGGCGTGCCGTCCAAAGGGCGGACAGGTCTCCGGGTCGAGCGGCGCCACGTGTGCCGGTTTCGGGCACGAAAACAGGCCGAAAAGCCTGTTCGTGAACAGCACCCCGCGTCTCATGCGATGCAGGGCCGTCTTCAAGCACTCAGCTTCGCGACCTGCCGAACTCTCACAAGCTGGCCAGTCTATAAGCGCCGAAAGAGAAGAGTACCATACGCGCGGACAGAGTCAAATTCGAAGGGCGCGGCGAGGCCCGTGCCTATGGCAAGTTAGGATGGACGATGCATTCAGCGCGGAACAGCTGCGCAGGAAAATCTCGGCGATCTGCCTCTCTCTCCCGGAGGCGAAAGCAGCGCCGCGGCTCAACGCCCACAGCCAGTTCAGCGTCGTCGGGAGGACGTTCGCCTACTACCTGGTCGACCATCACGGCGATGGCAGGCTGGCGCTCGTCTGCAAGGCGGCCCCGGGCGCGCAAGCCGGGCTGGTGGCGGCCAATCCGAAGCGCTACTTCATCCCGGCCTATCTCGGGGCGAAGGGCTGGATCGGCTACGACTTCGGCGCTGCCCGCGCGCACTGGCGCGAGGTGCGTGAGCTGATCACGGGAAGCTACTGCATGGTCGCGCCGCGGCGGCTGGCGGCAGCGATAGGGGCCCCGACGCCGGAGTAGCCACCGGGAACGATGCACCAGATTGCCACCCTTTGGGACCGGCCGCGCCCTTGGCTTCAGGTGCCGGTTGGCCGTTAGTCCCTGTAGGCGGCCTCCTGACCAAGGGTTGCCAGGCGACATTGTCCTCCCCGTCGCAGAGGGCGCGGGCCGTGTGCACGGCCCGTGCCCTCAATAACCGCTCAAAATGCTCGGATCGGGACACGCGGCGGAGCCATCGACGATCGGCATCGAAGTGCAGGAGCAGCTGAGAGCTGTTCTTCGAGCGCTCCTACCTTGTTCCAAAGGCAAAGGATTGCCCACCCCGATCTGTCGTGTCACCATACGGGAGGTGGCGAACCAGGTCTGGGGATAGGAGCGCTTGTGACCTTCCCAACCGAGCAGGAAGAGTTCAGTGGTGTATGCCCGTATCTCGGGCTGGCCGACGATGCCGATTCGCACGCGACATTTCCGACGGAAGCGCATCGCTGCTACCGGCTGCCCAATCCCACTCGCATTGCCAGCACACACCAGGACAGCTACTGCCTGAACGAAAATCACGTAAGTTGCCCCGTATATCTCGGGGAAGGTGTACCGGGAGCAACACGCCAGGCTCCAGCGGCAGCGCTCCCGGGCTCTACGGCTGCACGCGGGCGCGCTCCGCAGAACGTGCGTGGTCCGCAGCCGCGGGAAGCTGCGCAGCAGCAGCAGCGGACACGCCCCCCACTTGCGCAGCCAGGCGCTGCAGGCGGTCTCCAGGCGCCACGGCCACGGAAGCCTCGCGACGCCGGGAGCATCGGCCCGCGCCCCCGGAGCGGCGGTGTGAGCATGCCGGTTGCCACGATCGGGTTATTTGCGCTGGCCCTGGTGGTGATCGGCATCGCCTTTGCGATCAACAGCCTCGTCAGCGGGAGCGGGAACTCGACCCTTTCCCCGGCCGACCAGTTTGCGACGAACCAGGCGCTCACGACGAAAGCCGGGGGCGGCCAACCGGGCAGCCAGACAACGACCCCCGCAGCTAGCCAGACGGCCCCGGCCGGCACGACCACGCCAGGCACCCAACCCGCCGGATCTGCTACGGCTGCCGGGTCAACAACCGCCGTCGCTGGCGGGGCCGGCACCTACACGGTAGCGGCCGGCGACACGTGTGGTGCGATCGCTTCGGCGAACGGGCTCACGCTCGCACAGCTGGAACAGCTCAACGGCCTGACCGACGCGACCTGTCAGCAGATTAAGCCCGGTGACGTCCTCAAGCTGAAGTAGTCGCCGCAGCGAGCGCAGCCGCGGTGCCGGTGTCGCGCTCTGGCAGCGGCCGGGGGGCGGCCCTGTAGATGTCGAGGTGGTGCTCGGCCACCCAGCGGGCGCGCGCCTGCCAATGGCGCGGATCGCTTCGCCAGCCGTGCTGGCGCTCGTCGAGCCACTTCCAATCGGCCCAGCAGAGGAGTGCAAGGTCGAGATCGCGCCAGGCGAGCCTGCGGATCTCCTTCATCACCGGGGTGCGATTGCGCTTCCGCTGCTCGACTTTGTCGGCGATGAGGATGATCTTTGAAAGGATGGGCATCGCGGCGAGGCCGAGGGTGTGGTCGCGGACCGCGGCGAGCGCCTCTTCGTCTTCGACCTTGAAGCGATCCCGCAGGACAACGGCGGCGATAGGGCCGTGGAGGAGGACTGGCTCAGTCCGGTCCTGAGCTCCGATCGCCAGGCCACACTCGCCGGCGAGACGAAGCAGTTCCGCCGCGGGAAAAGCGCGAAACAGGTCGTGTCCCCAGGTGGCGAGTGCCGCGCGGGCTGGGTCGACATCGTAGCGGGCGGCCAGATCGAGGGCTTCGACGAGGACTCTTTCGACGTGCCTGCGGAGGCCTTCAGGGCGCGACTCGAACTCCGACTGGAGCGACTCGACCTGGCTGGCGATTGTGCTCACTGCAGGCACGCCAGGCGAATCACCCTTCCGGGCCAAGCGGGCGCCCGCCGACCAGGTGCATGTGCAGGTGCCAGATGGTCATCCCGGCATCGTCCCCAACGTTGAAGGCGAGGCGGTAACCGCTCTCCGCGACACCTTCGATGCCAGCAACCTCGGTGGCGAGCGTGAACATGGCGGCGAGGATGGGGCCGTGCTCTGGCCGCACTTCTCTCGCCCAGTCGATGTGCTGGCACGGGATGATCAGTACGTGGACGGGGGCACGGGGGTTGATATCGCGGATGGCGAAAGCGTCGCCGTTTTCGGCGATCCGTGTCACGGGCACCTCGCCAGCATGCATGCGACAGAAGAGACATTCGGACATGGCTGAATTGTCGAGTGCGGGGGCACAAATGTCGATTTGCCTCCTGCAGCGACGGGAGACGGCGCTGGCCCGCAGGCATATGGACAGCCGGTGGCAGGCGCTCAACAATCGTCGAATGGCCGACCCCCTTTCGCTGTTTTGGGCGCCGGTGTGTGCGATTGGGTCGCACGGTGCAGCGGGGCCGAACGCGCAGATCTGCGTTTCGGTGTTCGGGGCGAGCGTGACTCCAGAGCGGCCGCGATTACTGGTCACACTCTGGAAGGACAACTTCACGCACGACCTCGTGGCGGCGTCGGAGGCGCTCGTGATCACCGTCCTGAGCGAACCGCTGGCGGGCCTCGTCCCGAGGCTTGGACTCGTGTCGGGCCGCACACAAGACAAACTCGCTGGGACCGGGTTCGAACTGACGTTGCGCGGGGACCCGTACTTTCCCGGCGGCGCGGGGGTGGCCGACTGCGACGTGCTGCGGGCGTTCGACCTGGGCGACGCGACAAGCTTCCTCGTGGCCGTGCGCGAACGGCGATGGCTATCGGATTCGCCGGTGCTCAGCCGGGCGCGCATGCATGAGTTGCTCGGTGGGGATTTCGCGGAGCGCTGGGAGGAGAAGCTCAGGCGGAGTCTCCCCGGTTACCGTGAGGCGATGGCCTGGGGCTGAGGGCAGCTCAGCCGCGCAGAAGTGAGCGCAGGCCGCGGAGGACGAGCCACGCCGCGAAGCCAGCAGCGGCGACGACCGGGGCAACGGCCGCCAGGTCGCGGGTGCGGTGGAAGTAGGCGCCATCTTCGGAGATTTCGATGAAGCCGACAGGCGAGGCCATGACGCCGCCGCCACCACCGGAGCCTTCATCGCCCTTTGCGCCATCTTCGGCGCTGGTAGCGTCCTTACCCCAACCACCGCCGAATCCCCAGCGGAGCTTCGCCACCGGGACGACAGTGACGCCGCCCTGCTCGACGGGTTCCCCGAAGACGGCAGCGGCGGTGGCATGGACGCCGACGCGGCCGGCAAGGCCCTGGATGAAGCGATCGCCGTGGCCAGCAACAGCGTCTTGAGCTTCGCGAATTGCGCGCTCGATATCAGGGTTCACGTTGGCTTCTCCTGGCCGCCTTTTGTGCGCCAGCCCAGCCGCATGGAGGCAGGCGGCCGGCGGCCCCCATCAGGGTGCAGCTTCAGAGACAATCCGACAAGATCGAGGCAGAGATCGGCTGGTGATTGTTGACAGGTGCGCGTTGGTGGCAATACCTTGACGGCGACAATCACATACGAAATGAAGCGAGGATCGGGAAGAGTAGCCCGCGAGGCGAGCCTCCAGAGAACCGGGGTTGGTGAGAACCCGGCGGTGGCGCAGCGGGTGAATGGGCCCGGGAGCTTCGGTCCGAAAGAGGCCTGCCAGGCCGGCCTTGAGTAGGCGCCGACGGGAGGGCACCGTTAACTGCCCAGGCGACCGCTCAGGAGGCAATTCCTGAGGATCGCTGGCAGAAGGGCCTCGATGCTGGTGTGCGTAGTGTGCGCGGGCAGCGAGGAACAAAGGTGGCACCGCGAGCACCCCTCGTCCTTTGAGGCGAGGGGTGTTGTTCATTTAAATGCAGGGCCCGGTCCCGGCGAGAAGGAGTATGTGGCATGGCTACGCGGAAGTTCTTCCTGGATGAGTCGGAGATCCCGACACACTGGTACAACGTGGCAGCGGACTTGAAGAATCCCCCTTCACCACCACTGCACCCCGCGACACACCAACCGATTGGCCCGGAGGCGCTGGCGCCGCTCTTCCCGATGGAGCTGATCAAGCAGGAGGTCAGCGCTGAGCGATACATCGCGATCCCCGAGGAGGTGCGCGAGATCTACAAGATCTGGCGGCCCTCCCCGCTCATCCGCGCAACATTCCTGGAAAAGGCGCTCGATACACCGGCTCATATCTACTACAAGTATGAGGGCGTCTCCCCGAGCGGGTCGCACAAGCCGAACACGGCGGTAGCCCAGGCGTACTACAACAAGCAGGAAGGCGTGAAGCGGATCGCGACCGAGACGGGAGCCGGACAATGGGGTTCATCGCTCGCCTTCGCCTGCCAGATCTTCGGGATCGAGTGCAAGGTCTATATGGTGAAGATCTCGTATGACCAGAAGCCATACCGGCGCTCGATGATGCAGCTCTGGGGCGGCAGTGTGGTACCAAGCCCCAGCCCGGACACGAACGCGGGGCGGAGCGCTCGAGAGGCCGACCCGGAAAGCAATGGTTCGCTGGGGATGGCGATCAGCGAAGCCGTGGAAGATGCGGCGACGCGCGAAGACACGAAGTATTCCCTCGGGAGCGTGCTGAATCACGTCCTCCTCCACCAGACGGTGATCGGCCAGGAGGCGATAAAGCAGATGGAGATGGCCGGCGAGTATCCGGATGTGGTTGTGGGCTGCGCGGGTGGTGGTTCGAACGCTGCCGGGCTGATTTTCCCTTTCATGAAGGACCGCCTGGACGGCAAACGCGAGACGCGCTTCCTCGCCGTCGAGCCAGCTTCATGCCCAAGCCTGACGAAGGGGGAGTATCGCTACGACTTCGGCGATACGGCCGGGCTCACCCCCCTGATGAAGATGTACACGCTTGGCCACACGTTCATGCCGCCCGGCATCCACGCCGGCGGATTGCGCTACCACGCGATGGCGCCGCTCCTCTGCCAGCTCTACGACGAGGGATACGTTGAAGCGAAGGCCTACCCACAGAACCCGTGCTTTGAGGCGGCCACACTGTTTGCGCGCACGGAAGGGATCATCCCGGCGCCCGAAAGCAGCCACGCGATCCGCGCCGCCATCGACGAGGCGCTCGAAGCCAGGGAGCAGGGCAAGGGCCGGACAATCCTGTTCAACCTCAGCGGGCACGGCCTGTTGGACCTCACTGCCTACGACGACTACCTCGCGGGCAAGCTCATCGACGACCATTACCCGGCCGAGAAGGTCCGTGAAGCCATGAAGGCGCTACCGGAGATTTGACGATGACAACCGTTTCCAAATCCACTCTGGCGAACCGCATCCGGGCAGTGCTCGACGAAAAGTCTATGCTGCGCCACCCGTTTTATGTCGCATGGACGAACGGGACTTTGCCGCCTGAGCGCATGCGGGAATATGCCCGCCAGTATTACCACTTCGAGGCGGCGTTCCCGCAGCTGTTGAGCGCTATCCATGCACGAACAGCTTCCCCCGAGATCAGGCAATGCCTGTTGGACAATCTCTGGGACGAAGAACATGGGGAACGAAATCACGCTGCGCTCTGGCTTGATTTCGCGGGCGCCCTCGGGCTCACACCAGGCGAAGTGAAGGGCGCCGAGCTGCGGCCCCAGACACGGGCACTGATCGACCACTACAGCGAGATGTCGCGGAGCGCGCCACTGGCCGAGGCGCTGGCGACGCTGTTCGCCTATGAGGGGCAGGTCCCGCAGATCGCCTGGCAGAAGATCAAGGGCCTGAGTGACTTCTACGGGTTCCGGCCGGACCAGTTTGAGTTTTTCTCCGTGCACCTGGTCTCAGACGTCGCGCACGCCGGGCACGAGATGTCGGCGATCGAGGAGAGCACGGTCGATGATGGCCGGGTGTTGGCCGCGACGGCCGTTGCGTGCGACCGGCTGCTCGCGTTCCTCGACGGCTGCAACAACGGGGAGGCAGCGTGATGGCTGAGTTCGCTTACCAGGATGTCGAAGCCTGGAACACCGCGGTGCGGCTGGCCGCGGCTGTGGGGCGCCTGAAGATTGGCTCGAATTTGAAGGCGTCGGCAGACGCCCAGCAGAAGGCGTTCGAACAGGCGGGACTCGCCTGCGCGTTGCTCGCCGAAGGGAGCATGCGCGATGGCGGTGCGCGTGAGGCGCTCTACCGGGATGCCCGCGGGGCGCTCGCGCAGTGCCGTTCGTGGATCCATATCCTCGCCGCGATCACCAACGAACAGGACTCTGTCTTCGCCAACGAACTGGACCTTGCGGAGCAGTGTTCGCGGCAGTTGAACGCCTATCTCCGCACCGTGGAACGGGGCCCTGGCGGGCCCGGTGGGCCACGGCCGCCAATGCGCGGCCCTGCTCCCGCTGGCGGGCGGCCGGCCGGTGCTCCGCCGCGTAACGCCGGCGGGCCTCGATGAGCGAGCGCCCCTCCAGCGGAGGTGATGCCAGGAGGCGCATCCTCACCGGCATCCGGCCCACCGGAGCGCTGCACCTGGGCCACTATGCGGGTGCGCTCGAAAACTGGGTGCGCCTGCAGGACGACTACGAGTGCTACTTCCTCATCGCGGACTACCAGGTGAGCGACTACGCGGACGACATCTCGCGGGTGCGGGACGCGGTCTGGGAAGTTGCTCTGGACTGGCTGGGCGTCGGGTTGGACCCGGAGGGCGCGAGCTTCGTGATCGAGAGCCTCGTCCCGGAGCATGCGGAACTGACGACCTGGCTCGGCTGGTTTCTGCCCGTGGGGATGCTCGAACGTAACCCCACGCTCAAGGCCGAAATGGAAGCGATCGAGCACCCCGAGGACGGGAAGACTAAGGGCAAGTCGGTGCCAGTGGCGTTCTATACGTATCCGGTGATGCAGGTGGCCAACATCCTCATGCCGCGAGCACACCTGGTACCGGTCGGCGAAGACCAGCTGCCACACATCGAGTTGACGCGCGAGACGGCGCGGCGCTTCAACCGTGAGTTCAAGCCCATCTTCCCTGAGCCGGAGGCGCTCGTGGGGCGGGTGCCACGGCTCGTGGGGACCGATGGCAACGCCAAGATGAGTAAGTCGCGCGGGAACACGATTGACCTTAAGGATAGCCGCGAAACGGTGGCGAAGAAGGTCCGGGGGATGTACGCCGGTCCCTCCCGGGGGATGAACGAGCCCGGCAAGGTGGAAGAGAACCCGATCTTCCTCTACCTGGATGCATTCGACCCCGACGCTGCGCTGGTGGCGGAGATGAAGGAGCGCTACGAACGGTCCGGCGTAGCGAACAAAGAGCTGAAAGAGCGGCTGACCGCCGTGCTGCAGGACCTCATGGACCCGATCCGGGAGCGGCGTGGCAGGTACGCGGCGAACATGCCACTCGTGCGGGAAGCGCTCGAGTACGGCACAAAGCGTGGCCGCGCGATCGCCCAGCAGACGATGGAGCTCGTGCGGGACGCGCTCGACCTGAACTACCTGAGGAAGTACTGATGCTGCGCCCAACGCTGGACGAGCTGCGCGAACTGGCGAAAAGCGGCAGCTGCAACGTTGTGCCCGTCTATCGAGAGGTGCGGGCCGACCTCGAAACGCCAGTCTCGGCATTTCTAAAAGTGAAACGGGGCGCGTATTCCTTCTTGCTGGAGTCGGTGGAGGGTGGCGAGCGCCTCGCGCGCTATAGCTTCATCGGCACGGAGCCCTATCGCGTGCTGCGCACAGGCGACGGCCCCGGGGAGCTGGCGGAAGACCCGCTCATCCACATCGAGGACGAACTGCGACGATTCTCGCCGGCGAAAGTCGCGGGCCTCCCGCGCTTCACGGGCGGTGCCGTAGGGTACATGGCCTACGAAGTCGCGCGGTACTACGAAAAGCTGCCAATGCCAGAGGCCGACCCGCAGGGTTTCCCGGAGTCGGTGTTCATGTTCGCGGAGACGTTGCTGGTGTTCGACCACCTCCAGCACACGATCAAAGTGGTGAGCCATGCCCGGCTGGACGGCGACATCGAGGCATCGTACCGCCAGGCGGCGTGGAAGATCGACGAACTTGTCGCGCGGCTGGAGGCACCGCTGGCGCGGCTTCCCTATGAGACGCGACTGCCGCGGGGTGGAAACACCGTGTTCGTTTCGAACCATACGAAAGAGGACTTCGTGCAGAAAGTGGAGCGCGCGAAGGAATACATCGAGCGCGGCGACACTTACCAGATCCAGGTTTCCCAGCGGTTCGAACGACAAACTGATGCGCACCCATTCGAAGTCTACAGAGCGCTTCGCACGGTCAATCCTTCGCCGTACATGTACTACCTGGAACTGGACGAGATGCACGTGGTCGGTGCTTCGCCGGAGATGTTAATCCGCGTGGAAGATGGCAGGATCGAGACCCACCCTATCGCGGGGACGCGGCGGCGCGGCCGCGACGAAGCGGACGAGGTGCGCATGGCAGAAGAACTGCAGGGGTCGGAAAAGGAGCGAGCGGAGCATATCATGCTCGTGGACCTCGCCCGGAACGACCTCGGGCGGGTTTCCGAGGCGGGCAGCGTACGCGTTACCTCGCTGATGACGATCGAGCGCTATTCTCATGTCATGCACCTCGTCTCACACGTGGTGGGGAAGCTGCGGCCGGGAGTGACCGCCTACGACGCCCTCCGTGCCTATTTCCCCCATGGCACGGTGACGGGCGCGCCGAAGATCCGGACGATGGAGATCATCGCCGAACTCGAAGGCGAGCAGCGCGGCGGCTATGGTGGCTGTGTCGGGTATTTCGACCTTTCGGGGAACTGCGACACAGCGCTCGCCATCCGCACGATCTGGATGAAGGACGGGAGGGCATATATCCAGGCCGCTGGCGGCGTGGTATTCGATAGCACGCCCGAGGAGGAGTACCTCGAATCGGGAAACAAGGCGCGCGCCATGATGGGCGCAATCGACCAGGCAGAGATTGCGGCGGCTGAGAGCAAACGCGGGAGCCTGGGCTATGGATGAGGGCGACGCCCAGGCGGGCGGTGCAGTATGACGGACCGGCGGCCGGACTGTGTGTATGGCGTGCTCGTGCGGGACGGGAAGGTGTTTATGACACGCTATTTTGAGGAGACCGTGCCCGCACTCGGGTTGCCGGGTGGTGTGTTTCGGCCGCTGGCGGAAGACCGTAAAGGGGAACTGCGGGCCCATATTCATGACCAACTCGGTATCGCGGCGCGGGCGATCTGGGCGCAGGGGGCATTCATGTACCGGCACCCGCTTGACCGCCGCGACCGGTTTTGCGGCTTCTACACCGTTTGGGAATGGGACGGAGAAGTGCCGGCCGACGGCGGCGTGTGGCTCGATGCAACGGAGGTCCAGGCGAGCGAGCTGCCTGCCTCGTTGCGCATCCTGCTCCTGAGTGTGCTTGCGACGCTGGCTGTGAGGACTCGATGAAGCAGGAGATTCGCCTCGGCGCCATCATCATGAGCGACGGCCGCCTGCTGCTGCAGCAGCGCGAGAGCGGTCCCGGCTGGGAACTACCGGGCGGCCCGCTGCCCGCCGCTCAGGACGACATGGACGCAGAAATGGACGCCATCCTCGCGCGCATCGGTGTCTCCGCGCCGGCGGTGGAAGAGGACTTCGTCGATACGGTCTACCTGCCTACCGAATGGGGCCAGGTCGTCTACAACGTCTACGCGCCGACCGAGTGGACGGGCGAGCCGTCGTTCGCGGACGGGCGCGCCAGTGGGTGGTTCACGCTGAAGGAACTGGATGCGATAGACATGGAGCCGCGGGTGCGCGAGGCGATCCTCGTGGCTTTTGGGGTGCGCGATGCCCCGGACGAGGCGGCGCGCATCCTTTGGGCGATTGGCGGCGGGGCGGATATCGCACTTGCCAGCACCGAAGAGTCGCGCTTTGCGGCCGGCCTCGACGTCTTGGGGACGCTGAGCGGCGGGAACCCGGAGGCGGCCGCCGGGCTGCGTGGGCGTTACCCGGAGCTCGGTGATGACGTCGTCAGCGCCCTTGGGGGATTCTGGACTGACCCGGCCCTCGACCGGCGTACGCGCAGCCTGATGGTCGTGGCGATGCTGGCTGCGACGGGCAAGGCGGGTCCGCTGCGAGCCCATATCGCGGGAGCACTCAACCACGGCGCTTCGGCTGCGCAGGTGATCGAGGCGATCCGGATGGTGGCGGTCTACGCCGGCTTTCCGGCGGCACTCGAAGCGTGGCCTGTGATGGAAGAGGTGTTTGCGGCGCGCGGCATCGTACGCCCGGGGAGCGGCCAATGAAGGCGCTGCTCTGGGATCTCGACGATACCCTGCTGGATACGTTTGCGGGCCGGATGGCCGCGCTCGAACACGCCCACTTCGTTTGTCTTGGCACGCGCATCGATGGTGCGGCGCTCTGGCGGTCGCATCGCGGCGGAACCCTGGAAGACCTTGGCCGGCGGTTGCTGGGGGACGATTACCGGCGATTCACGGCCGCCTATCGCGAGCACTACTACGAGCGGACACGGCCGATTCGCCCGTTTCCCGGTGTCGAAGCGGTGCTTGCCGAATTTCTTGCCGCTGAGTTGCCGATGGCAGTCGTCACGTCGAAGGTGGCCTGGGGCGCGACCGAAGAGCTGGCCCAGACGGGACTCTTGCAATACTTCCAGTGCATCGTGGGTTTCGACGATACGGAGTTGCACAAGCCCGACCCCGAGCCAATCCACGTGGCGCTTGAGCGCCTGTGCATCGACGACACCGGGGAGGTGGTGTTGATCGGCGACAGTCCGGCGGACATCTGGGCCGCACGCAACGCGGGCTGCCGGTCCGTGGCCGCGCTCTGGGGAACGCTCGACCCCGAACTGACGCTTGACGCAATGCCAGATGATCGCGCCGAGTCACCGGCGGCGCTCTTCGAGCTGCTGGCGGCGGAGGCGCGGCGGTGACCGGATCGAAAGTGGAGAAGCAGGTCGCCCACGTCGGTGTGCGATTCTACCGCCTGGGAGGCGTCGAACTGGTGCTTGTGCCGCTGCTGCAGGAAGTGGCGCGCTTCACGCGCTCGGCCGGAGACGGCTATTTCCTCGTCGCGATGATGGGCGAGCCGGGGACGAGCTACCCGCTGGACCTGCGCTCACCGGCATCGTTCGAAGCGGAGTACCTTGCGAAGAAGTTCAAGTTGGACCGGCGCGGATATGGCTACACGCCGGAGGAGATGGCCATGGCGCTGCGGGCCATCGCCGACGACTTACAGGAAGAGGAAGGCCTCGACCGATGACGACGCTACTCATCGATAATTACGACAGCTTCAGCTATAACCTCTACCAGTATTTTGGGGAACTCGGGGCCGACGTCTTCGTCTGCCGCAACGACGCGGTGACGCTTGATGATTGCCGGGCGATGGCCCCCGACCACGTCGTGATTTCGCCGGGGCCGGGCACGCCCGACGACTCAGGCATCTCGCGGGACGTGATCCGGGAGTTCGCCGGCCGGGTACCGGTGTTCGGAGTTTGCCTCGGCCACCAGTGCATCTACGAGGTATTCGGTGGGACAGTCGCCGGGGCAGGCGAAATCAAGCACGGCAAAGTCTCGGTTATCTCGCACGACGGGAAGGGTGTGTTCGCGGGCATCCCGGATGGCTTCCACGCCGCACGCTATCATTCGCTCGCGGGGACGCCCGCCACCCGGCCCGCAGCGCTCGAAGTGACAGCGCACTCCGAGAGCGGCGTGATCATGGGCGTCCGCCACCGGGAGCTGACGGTGGAAGGGGTACAGTTCCACCCTGAGTCTATCGCGACCGACTTCGGGCACGAGATCATCAAGAACTTTCTTGCCATGGAGGGTGGCCGATGGTGATGCAGGACGCGTTGCGTGCGCTCATCGACGTGGGCACCCTGGACGGCACCACGGCCGCGGGGGCGATGGAGGAGATCATGACCGGCGCCGCCACGCCGGCCCAGATCGGTGCCTTTCTTGCCGCCCTGCGGGTGCGAGGCGAAACGCCCGAAGTGGTAGCCGCCTGCCTGGAAGTGACGCTCCGGCACGCCGAACCAGTCCCGGCGGCCAACGTGATCGACATCGTTGGCACTGGTGGCGACGGCGCCGACACGTTCAACGTCTCGACGGCCGCCGCACTCGTTGTGGCCGCAACAGGAGTCCGGGTGGCGAAGCACGGCAACCGTGCGGCGTCTTCCAGGGCAGGGAGCGCAGACACACTCGAAGCCCTCGGTGCGCGGCTGGAAGTGAGCGGAGAACAGGCTGCGCAGATCATAGACAGTTGCGGTTTCTGCTTCCTCTTCGCGCAGCGCTTCCACCCGGCATTCCGGCACGTGGGCGGGCCAAGGCGGGAGTTGGCCACGCGCACGATCTTCAATCTCCTCGGTCCGCTCGCGAACCCTGCGCGCCCACGGGCGATGCTGGCCGGGGTCGGGACGAAAGCCCTCGGACCGCTGATGGCGGAGGCGTTCCGCCTGCGCCGGATGGAGCGGGCGATGGTGGTGCACTCCGCTGATGGGCTCGACGAAATCAGTCCTTCGGGCGTGACGCACGCGTGGATCGTGGCCGAAGGCGTGCTCGCCGAACGTGAGCTGCGGCCGCGCGACTTTGGGCTGCCAGAGCACCCGCTGGCCTCGGTCGCAGGCGGCGACCCGATGGAGAACGCCGGGGCGATGCAGGCGGTCCTCGACGGGGCGGAAGGACCGGTCACCGACTTCGTGCTCATGAACGCCGGGGCCGCACTGCTAATTGCCGGGGCCGCATCGAACTTCGTGGAGGGAGTGGAACGCGCGCGGCACGCTATCGCCTCGGGCAAGGCGCGAGACGTCCTCAACCAGTACGTAGCGCTTACGCAGGAACTCGTGCCGCGTGAATGAGCCGACGATCCTCGATCGCATCGTGAACCAACGGCGGATCGATGTGCACGCCGCCAAACAGGCGCTGCCCTTCCCCGACCTACAGGAACTCGTCCGCCAGGCGCCGCCGACGGGCGACTTCATTGGGCGTCTGCGCGCGGGGCGCCCGATGGCGCTTATCGCGGAGATCAAGCGAGCGTCGCCGAGCAAGGGCGATATCGCCCCCGGGATCGACGCGGCAGAGCAGGCCCGCCGTTATGCGGAGGCGGGCGCCTCCGGGATCTCGGTGCTCACGGAGCCATCGTGGTTCAAGGGCTCGCTGGACGATCTGCTCGCCGCCCGGCTGGCAGTTGACCGCATGGACGGGAGG
>JADEYI010001506.1_pt1 | contig 16971 bp, 10 predicted proteins | sample 8542331 | NCBI WGS metagenome assembly JADEYI01 (sample SAMN16510988, study PRJNA670497) | mine drainage metagenome | isolation source: biofilm near Copperflume 1 | place: Germany: Marsberg coppermine Kilianstollen | collected 2018-02 | reverse complement strand
GGGAATGCCATTGCTCAGTACAACCTCGGTTTGAATTACTACAACGGGGAGGGCGTGGCGCAGAATTTTCAGCAGGCAGCCTTATTGTTTCGTAAATCCGCGGAGCAAGGATACGCGGAGGCCCAGTACAACCTCGCCACAATGTATGCCTACGGAAAGGGTATTCCTGAGGATGACCGGCTGGCGATCTCATGGTACCGAAAGGCCGCTGCGCAAGGCATGATTGACGCCCAGTACAACCTTGGCGTGATGCTCAGCAATGACGGTCCGGCGCGGAACTTGCCGGAAGCGATGTTGTGGCTCCGCAAGGCGGCTGACCGAGGCTATGCCAAAGCTCAGAGCCGCGTGGGGCTGATGTATGAACAGGGACAAGGCGTAACACAGGATTCTCCTGAGGCGATCCTCTGGTATCGAAAGGCCGCTGAACAGGGCGCTGTCGATGCCGAAACCAACGTTGCCATGATGTACATGACGGGCAACGGCACACCGGTCGACTATTCGCAAGGAAGTGCATTGTTGCTGAAAGCTGCTGAACAGGGATACCCGGATGCTCAGTACGATTTCGGCGTGAGCTATGCCAAAGGAATCGGCGTAACGCGAGATCCGGCGCAGGCAGCGACATGGTACCGAAAAGCTGCGGACCAGGGATATCCGCCGGCGCAGTACAATCTTGGCCTGCTGTACAGGAAAGGAGACGGTCTAGCGCAGGACCTGCCGCAAGCCGCCTCCTGGTTTCGCAAAGCCGCTGACCAAGGGAACCAATATGCTCAGTTCAACCTCGGCGCACTGTACGAACTGGGAAAAGGCGTACCGAGGGATCCTCAAAAGGCAGCTTTCTGGTACCAGAAAGCTGGCGAACAGGGTTACGCGATAGCTCAGGATAGCCTCGGCGCAATGTACGCACGGGGAGACGCCATACCTCAGGATTTTCCGCGGGCGGTTTCATGGTTCCGCAAGGCTGCGGATCAAGGATACGCGGATGCGGAGTACAACCTCGGCGTGGCATATACAAATGGAGACGGCGTGGTGAAGGATTTGCCGCAAGCGGTCTCATGGCTTCGCAAAGCTGCTGACCAGGGGAACGATTTGGCACAGAACCGATTGGGCACGATGTACGCGAGCGGATCAGGCGTGACCCAGGATTTGCCGCAAGCCGCCTCCTGGTATCGCAAGGCGATCGCGCAGGGAAACGCGGACGCTCAATACAATCTGAGTCAAATGGCGGCGAAGGAAAAATGAGGAACAGAGGGCAGAACTAAATTCCCTTATGTCGAGATTTGCCTTTGTGCAGCCTTGAAACCTTGTTAGCGCACGCAAACTACTCTAAAGTCTCTTTTTTTTCGGCGTCCCCGACGGGATTTGAACCCGCGTTATCGCCGTGAAAGTGGTCGCCTGTCTGGTAACTTATTGAAACTAGACGGCACGGATGGCACAGTAAGGCACTTTCAGGCACAGTTGGAGCGGGTAATCGGACCATTATCGGACCATGATCGAAAGTGCTCTGGAGCCATTGAACATGGAACCAGTGCTTCAACTCATCCTCGAATCGCTTCCACCAAAATCGCCGCGCTCGAAACTCGAACCTCACCGCGAACTGATCTGGGAGCTGCGCCGCAAGGGGCGGACATATCGGGAAGTCGCCCAACTCTTTCATGAGCGGCTGGGGCTGTACGTCGCCCCCAGCACGCTTCATTCGTTCGTGAAAGTCCGCGCCAAACATCGCAAGCGCACACAGTTCGAACTGCCCCCGCTCGAATTGGCTGATGCGCAATCGGCAGGGTTCGCTTCCATCGCCGCTCTCAAGACAAAGCCGATTCTTCAGAAGCCGAAATCGGCGCGCTTCGTCTTCCGTGAAAATGCGCCCCTGACTTTGACCGCCACTGGGGGTGAGCAATGACGGAGTTTTCAAAGCGCGTCGTCTTTACCATGGGCGGCAAAGGTGGCGTCGGCAAAACCGGCGTCGTGGTCACCCTGGCCGAATGGTTTCAAGCCAACGAGATTCCTGTGACTCTTCTCGATCTCGATACTGAGAACAAGGCTCGTGGATCTCTGAAGCACTTTTTCAACGGAACCGTGACCAAAGTCGATGTTCATACCCCGGCGGGCCTGGATGCCTTCGTCGATCACCTCGATGGCGGCACTCCGATCATCCTTGCCGACATGGGAGCCGGACCCGGCCAGCGTCGAGAGTGTCCTGGCGTGGGCGAATCGGCTACAGGATCGGGTGGAGTACGTCATCGTCGAGAACGCTACGAATGCGCTGGCGGATTTCACGTACTGGCGTTCAACGAAGCAGGCAAACCAGTTTCGTCAAGCATTCTCTCCAGCTATTTTGCAGATGGAATTTCGCCTGGCCGAACTTGAGAATCCGCTCCGGCAGCATGGCATTCAACTCAGCCAAGTCGCAGATCGCAAAACGATGGTCGATGAACTCAAAAGAGCATCGCTCGTGATGCGCGCGCAGAGCTACAGGCGGCGACTCTTTTCGGAATTCGACCGGGCAAGGGAGGCGTTTCTGCCATGAGCGCAACTCCAGTTCCATCCAACCTCGAAGTTATGCCGGCGGGAGAGCCGACGATGTTCGATTCTCTCGCCCGGCTTGTGCCGGACGAATTGCAGACTGCGTATTATCGTGTCCTCGCCCACACTCGAACACTTTCCCCTGATGACGAAATGCTGCGCATCCTCGAAGCGATGGGCATTCTGGCGCTACTCACGCGCCACACCCCGAAAGATATTGCGGACGAGCGGGAACGATTGCAGGAGTTGCTTGAGTCCCATCAGCAACACTCAGAGCAGGCCCAGCAAAACATGCTGGGCTATGTCCACGAACTGGAGTCACGGCTCGTCGGGCTGCCCGGCGAGATTGAAGCTGGACTCGATCCGAAGCAGATAGCCAAGATGCTCGGTGAAAGCCTGCGCCAATATTTTCTCCGTTCTGGTGTGCAGGACGCGGTGAGCGCGCTGCAGACCACGAGCGCGGCCATGACGGGCGCACAGAAGGAACTCGCTGCCGCTCTGCGCACACTGTCCGATTCGCATGGTGGCGTTGTCGCGCAAGTGGAACGCGCAAACAATCGCATCGAGTATTCGCTGGAGAGCCGGGTGAAAACGATGGATGCGCTGCTGCATGAGTGGAAGAGCGATCTGCTGCGCATTTGGATTCCCATGGTTGCCGGAGATTGTATGCTGATCGGGCTGTTCGGTGGCATGGAGATTCAGGGCTGCCGCGACGCGCCTGCGGTTACACCATCGACCACAACGGCGGTGCCAGCAGCTCCGCCTGTAGCTCCTCAAGCCCCGACGACGACCCCAAAGACGCCACGAGCGCAAAAGTAAGGCACACAAAAAATGAACAGCTTAGCTCGCGCGCATCCGCTACAGCCTGAGTTGTCAACTCATAGGTTGACAACTTGTAAACTGACAACTCATAATAATAGTGCTAAAGCAAAGACTCCCAATGCCTGGTTCAACTATCAAACCTGATCCGTTTTATGGCCGCACGGTCGAACTGGCGGCGCTTGATCGCGCCTGGAAGCGCCATGGAAACGGCGGGCAAATGCTGCTACTTTATGGCCGCAGGCGGCTAGGCAAAACCTTCCTTCTCCAGCGTTATTTCACGGCGGGAGCAACCGGCAATGAACCGGCAAAGCCGCATTGCTACTATCTGGCCGAACAGTCCACGGCGGCAGCGCAGCAGCTTACCCTAGCGCGCCAGTTGATTGCGGCGCTCCCCGCCGAGGGCGTGACGGCAGAGGAAATTGCAGTCTCTTGGAATGCGCTTCTGCGATATGCCTCGCAGCAGGCGCAGGCGCGGAAAAAAAGTGCGGGGCGCTTCGCCCTGATCCTTGACGAATTCCCGTACCTCGTCGCCCAGACTCCTGAGTTGCCCTCCATACTGCAAGCGTGGTGGGACCGCGAAGGAACTCACTCTCCCCTCTTCGTGGTTCTTTGCGGTTCGCAGCTCTCGGCCATGGCCGCGCTCGGCGAGGAAAGCGCGCCGCTCTTCGGGCGCTTCAATGCCGGGATCTTTCACCTCGATCCGCTTCAGTACGAAGATGTCGCCTGCTTCTACGCAAACAGCCCGCACTATGGCGTCGTCGAACAGCTCCTCATGTACGGCGTTTTTGGCGGAACACCGCGCTATCACGCTCTGGTCGATCCGTCGCGCCCACCCGCCGAGGAGATTGTCACGCTGCTGATGCAGCCGCGCGCCATTCTCGAAAATGAAGTGCGCTTCCTCCTTGGCAGCGAGCAGATTCGCGATCCGGCGCCTTACAACGCGATTCTCGCCGCGATTGCTAGCGGCGAAACGAAATTCAATGGCATTCAACAGTTGATCGGCGTGGAACGCGGGGCGCTTTCAAAGTCCTTGCGCACCCTTCTGGAACTGGGTTGGATTCGACGTGAATTGCCTTTCGAAGAGCATTCCGAACGCCGCGCACTGTACCGCGTTGCCGATCCGTTCCTGGCTTTCTGGTATCGCTTCGTCGCGCCGCTTGCCAGCGACTTGCAGTTTTCTGATCCTACCGCTGTCTACGCTGCCCACGTAGCACCTCGCCTGGCGGAATACATGGGCTGGTCGGTCTTCGAGGAAATCTGCGGCCAGTGGCTCCAACGCCACGCAAAACAGCGTCTCGGTCTCACGGTGCGCAAAATGGCCCGCTACTGGAGCCGGGATGGTCAGACGGAAATCGACCTCATGGCGGAACTCGATCACGGAACCTTTCTCTTCGGGGAATGCAAATGGCGCGTGGATAGCGTCATGCGACTGAACGATCTCAGTACATTACAGGCCAAAGTTGCCAGCCTGCCCGAGTCCCGCTGGCGGAATAAGCCGACCTACGTCCTTTTTGCATTGGGAGGCTTCTCGTCCGAACTCCAGCAACTTGCCATTGATCCGGCTGAACGGCTCTATCTCGTCAGAGACTCCGATATGTGAAACCAAAACTCATTGACGGATCTATTTTGTCGGTGCAGCCGATCTTTTGAGCAGCCAGTTCAGCCAGGAGGCGAGATATGGCTCCGAAGATGGGACGCAAAGATCCATGCTGGTGGGTCAGGCAAGAAATACAAAGGTGCCAGCTCGGGCGCGTCGGTCAGGATGCTGTCCGACCGTGGGAGGTCCATGCGCATTTTCGAAAGCTGGCCGAGAAGGGCCAATGCCGCCACAGGGGCGCTACGCGAGGAAGTATCTGTGGTGGACACGCGATCGACTCGCACACCGTTCCCCAGAAGATGCCGAGGTAGATCGCCAAGAACGGCCAGCAGAGGCTGCCGACTGCTGCGTGAGTATGACGGTATCGTTGCGGTATCCTTACTCCTGTCCTGATGGCTTGGTTCTCCCAGTACGCAGGCGGGAATCTGACTGTGCCCGCTACTTCGGCGGTTGCGCGGCGTACTGCGGCTTGGATTCTTTGGCCCCCTGCATTTCTATCGGTAATAGCGGCTGCTGGTTTCGCTCAGGACCGGCATCCGGCCCCGGTTTCCAGTGCTACCGAATCCATCGCCACATTGGCTGCTGGAAAGCCTGTCGAACTGACGCTGAATCCGGCGGACAGCGTGACGATTGCCTTACAACTGCACGCGGGACTTTACTGCGCAATCCACGTCCAGCAAGTTCAAGGGATGACCCAGAGTGTCCTTGTGGATCCAGCGGGTCGCCAGTCCACAATTCGCACCAACGATGGCGGCATAGGATCGGTCGTGCGTTTCTCCCTGATACCGCCGGGGAGCGGGATCTACCATTTACGCATTCAATCTCGCGAACGGCATGCGCCGGTCAAATTTCGGGTCTGGCTGGTGGCCGAACGCCCGACGCGGCCTGGCGATACCGACCGTGTGCAGGCAGAAAATCTTCTAGCGGAGGCGGAATGGACTCGGCGCAAGTCCGCCTCTCAGCCGTTTCCCGGCATTCGTAGCCCAGGAGACGTTCTGGCGCTCTATGACCGAGCACTTCATCTGGCTAGGTCGGCCGATGACGTGGAGCTTGAGCGCGAGAGTCTCGTCGGCAAAGCTCGATATCAGATATTTCGGATCGCGCAATATCAGGCTGGTGCGCAGACGGCTTCCTTAGCTACGCAACTTTCGCCCGCCGCTCCAGATTTCGACCAGCAGGCCCTTGCCTGGAAGACTCTCGCCACGGCACTGGCGTTTATCGATCGCTACGACGAGAGTATCGCTGCTTCGGAACGTACTCTGGCTCTGTATAGAAAAACGGGTGACTTCTATTGGCAAGGCATTGTCCTGGGCAATCTTGCGTCCACATATTTGGAAATTGGCGACTCTACGAAAGCGCTTCTATCCGCGGGACAGTCCCTGGAGATTGCCAGGCGTATAGCCGACGACTATGGCGTTGCCTACACGGAAATGACGATAGGGGAAATCTATCAGGAGCGTGGGCAGTATCAGCAAGCTCTCAATGCCTATTACCTGGCCCTCGATATGGCGAGCCGCATTTCTTATCCGCAGGTGGAGGGTGAAGCGTGGAGCGACATGGGCCAACTCTATTCTGAGTTGGCGGACTGGGAGCGTGCGGCGAACGCATATGGCCGGGCACTTCTGGTTCTGCAAAAAGATGGCGACGCGATCAATGAAGTTGAAGTCTATGGCCATCTTGGCGAACTTGCGCTGCACGCCGGCCACCCCCGCAGAGCGCGAGAATATTTCCGCATGGGGTTGATACGCGCGGAAAGTCAGAAGCTGATTCGGGAAGCGAGCTTCTTAAAGATCGGCGTAGCCAGAACGTGCATGCAAATCCATTGCGCGGCGGATCCCTTGTCGACCCTTTCGCAGGCGAGGAACGAAGCCCGTGATATTCACCAGGTGGATGCGGAGGCGGCCATCGATGCAGCGATGGGAGAGGAGCTGGCGAGGCGTCACGACAATTCCGGCGCGATGGATGCATACCTCCAGTCGGCTGCACTGTGGAGTCAGATTCCCAACTCCAGCGAGGTTGCGTCGGTTGAAGCCAGCATGGCCCGCCTGGATGTCGGGTCGGGGAAGCTTTCGGCGGCACGGTTTGAGATATTCAAGGCGCTCCATTCCATTGAGGTTTCTCGTGCCCGTATCGACAGCGATGACTTGCGGACTTCATACTTCACGTCCAAACGAAGCTACTACGATTTGGCCGTGGACATACTGATGCAACTGGATCGCATGTATCCACACCACGGCTACGCGGAAGAAGCATGGACGGTAGCAGAACGAGCCCGCGCTCGCACGCTACTCGATGATCTGCAGGAAGATCGGCGGGATGATATTTCCGTGGTCGATCGTCAAGTCCGGCAAAAGAGCGCCGCCCTGGGACTGAGACTTCATGATGCTGAGGATCAATTATCTCGCCTTGGGTCTTCGCCGTCGGATCTGGCGCAGGCACAGCAACTGCAACAAAAAATCCATGAAATGCTGTTAAGCGCCGATCAACTGGAAGCGCGCAGGCGCGCTTCCGATCCTGCTTATCACGCGCTGGCGGAGGGCAGCAGCGTCTCGCCGTCGCAACTTAGCCATGCTGCCTTGAATCGCGAGACCGCGCTTCTTGAATACTGGGTTGGAATTCATCATAGTTATCTCTGGGTCCTGACAGATGGCGGTATGCACAGTTTTCGCCTGCCAGGCCGCGCCATTCTCGACGCTCTTGTCCATTCTTACCAGCAATCTATGATTGCGCGAGATGTTTATGTTACCGGGGAGAACGTGGGAACCAGGCAGCGGCGGATTCGACGATCCGACGCAAGGCTCTCTGTACAATCACGAAAGCTGGCTGTCATATTGTTGCCTGCGAATTTTAGCCCGCAGATCCACAGACTGCTGATTGTCCCGGATGGAAGCTTGCTGTCCATGCCCTTTGCCGCGCTGGAACCGCCGCGATTGAGGACTACCGCGACCCAATATCTGGTCGAACACTATGAACTTGCCTATGAGCCATCGGCATTGACGGCGGCGACTCTATTTGCAAAGCGCGCGCAGTATCCGCGACGATCGCGTATTGCTATCTTTGCAGATCCGGTTTACAGCGACACCGATGCCCGAGTGACAATCGGAGGTAGAGAGCCGGCAACGCAAGCGTCTCAAACCGCTGTTTTGCGCCAGGCTTCCATGGAAAGCTTCTCCGAGCTGCCGAGATTGCCAGATTCCCGTAGCGAGGCGGTGGCCATTGAGCGGATTGCCGGCGAATCCAATACACATCTATTCCTCGACTTCGATGCCTCGCCGCAGAGGGTGGAAGCGATCGATTGGAAGCCGTATGCCGTGGCACATTTTGCCGCGCACGCCATTGTGGACACAGAGCATCCGGAATTTTCCGGCATCGTGCTATCGATGGTCGGTCGCAGCGGCGCTCCCACGGACGGAGTGTTGTGGCTGCATGATATTTACCGGTTGAATATTCCTGTGTCGCTTGTCGCGTTAAGCGGATGCCAGACTGCGGATGGAAAATCAATCCCAGGCGAGGGGATCAATGGGCTCTCTAGAGCTTTTCTCTACGCCGGTGCACGGAGCGTTATCGGGACACTGTGGGATGCAGAGGATAGCAGCTCAAGTGAACTGATGCAGAGCTTTTATCTCGAATTTTTGAAGAAACATCTAGCCGCCGGCGCTGCTCTCCGCAAAGCGCAGTTGCGTATTCTGTCCGGTGCGAACCACCAACCGCCTTATTATTGGGCTGGATTTGTCTTGGAAGGTGATTGGGCCGGACGCTAAACTGAACCTCACGGTACAGATCCTGTGGGAGAGAACCGCCCAAAAACGCGATGGATGCTCGACAAAAGCGGACTGGAAGGCCTGCTGAATGCGTTCCATCCGGATCGGAAGCAGGCCAGCCAGGCGTACGAAGCATTGCGCGAACGCCTCATCCGTTTTTTTGAATGGAATCATGCCGGTTTGCCCGAAGATCTCGCGGACGAGACATTGGACAGGCTGGCACATCGCGTCTCAACGCTTGAGGATGAGATTCTCGATCTTGCCAAATTTGCCGTGGGAATTGCACGCCTTCTACTGAAGGAGCACTGGCGCGAAACGCGCCGCAAAGAAGAGGCGCTCGCAGCCATGGCCGAGGCCAGCCGTGCAGCGGCACGGAGAGAACAGGAACAGATCCAACATGAAGAGCGAGTTGCGTTGCTCGAGCAATGCCTGCAAGCCATCACGGAAGGCAACCGGCTACTCCTCCAACGCTACTTCAGCGAGGAAAGTCGAACACAGATCCAGCATCGCCAAAAACTGGCAGAAGAATATGGAATCTCGGCAAACGCGCTGCGGAACCAGGTGATGCGCATCAGGATGGAGGTCGAGAGCAGCTTTATTTTTCTCCAGTCAAAAAAATCTCCGGCTGCGCGCGAGACAAATCGCCAGAAATTGTCACTTTACGATGAGCAGTAATTTTTTAACGAGAAATCCATGAACGTTCCCTCAAAGTCCCGGCAGTTGTTCCTGCGCTACGTATTGGATGAAATGTCTCCAGACGAGCGGGCCAAGATCGATGACGCGCTGATTACAGACCAGGAGTTCTCCGATTCCTTCCAGGAAGCTCGATATGACCTGATCGATGCCTATGCTGCAGACGAATTGCCCGCAGATACTCGCGGGCGAGTGGAGCAGGCTATCTTTGCTATCAAAAATGGCGCAATCTTGCTGCCGGTTTCCCCACGACGACAGGCGATGCTCCAGATACCACGCCGAAAATTCAGGATCGCCTTTCTCGTTTCGGCTTTGTCGGCCTGTATTCTCCTGGCCGCGGTATTCATTCGCTCACGACAAAGAACTACTCCACAAATGGCGCAGTCTCCGCAGTCAACACCCTTGATGACAACAAGCAGGCCGATAAGGGGGGAACCGAGTTCTGTTCAGCCTTCAACGCCGACGGTCATTCCATCTCGAAAGATACATCTTCTTCCAGGACCGAGTGTGATGGCCGTTGCCATGCCTCTTGGGACGGCCCGCGGGACTGCCGGGATTCCCATCCATATTCACCGGGGCATTGATCGCATTGAGATTGAATGGCCTGTGCCGCCTGACTCCGGAAAACCGCCTTACACGCTGGAAGTGACTTCCGGTCGGTCGAAGATCGCTGTTCTGGCGCAACATGGTTTGCTGGCTCCAGTAGGAAACCTTCGCGTGGCCAAATTTCTGTTGCCGGTCGATAAGCTGCCGAACGGCCAATATCTCTTCCGTCTCAGCGCGGCAGATGCGGCTCGCGGTATGCCGATCGCGGAATTCGCTGTTCGCGTCTCCCGTTGAAGCGTTGCAGCAAGCCAGCATTCCGCAAGTCCTGCCATCGATCAATTTCATCCTCTCTCGGTCGTATCCAGCTATGCCTCGGTAGGCTGCTCGACCGCGCCCAAAAATTCTTCGTGATGTTTTTGAGGAAATCGACACTACTAAGCAAAGGCGAGCGGGTGCATCTCGCCTGGCATACACCCCCCTGCATCGCACCGCAATCGCCGTGATTTTCTTCTGGAGGTGCTTCCTATGCGCAGCGCGCACCGAGCAATTCGACTGTTCAGCGGCAGGTCCGGTTTCACGAACGTGCTGGCCACATTCTTTGTATTGCTGCCTGCTCTGGCTGTACAGGCAGAAAATCCTGCTGTTGCAACTCGGAAAGCGGCCGCCGAGAGGAATCAACAGGCCGTCACACCCGCTCCTATGCATCCCATTCAAAGCAGCATGCATCCCCGCATGCCTATCGTCTTTGCGGCCAACCAGGGGCAATCTCCCGCTGGAACGTTGTATGAAGCCCAGGCGGGCGGTCTACAGGTATTGCTGGCGAAAACGGGGGTGACGCTTCGCATGGAACGTCCCACTTCGGCTCCAGCGGCTGCCACGCCGAAAGTTGCTGCCAGCGCGGCTGGTGCGGGCCCATCAGACCTGAAAAATCTGAGAAATTATCGCCTAGAACAGCAGAGCCTTCAGTTTGTCGGCGCCAGTTCAAATATGACCGTGGAGCCGCTCGAGGAGCAGCCTGGCAAGGTAAGCTATTTTTTCGGCAACGACCCAAAACATTGGGTCACGAATTTGAAAACCTACGCTCGGATTCGCTATCACAACCTCTATCCCGGCATCGATCTGGTCTTCTACAGCCACAATGGCCAGCTGGAATATGACTTTGTGGTTGCGGCGGGCGCCGACCCGAACCAAATTCGGCTGCAGGTCGATGGCAATGATCCCATGCAGGTATTGGCAACCGGCGAGCTGCAGATCGGTAGCGGAAAAGATGCCGTGCTACACCAGCCGGTGCTGTATCAAAACCTGAACAACGGCAAGAAACTGGTGGCAGGAAAATTTATTCGCGTCGCCGGCAATACGGTTGGTTTTGAATTCGCGGGGTACGACAAGACTCGAACTTTTATCATCGATCCAAAGATCAATCTGGTTTATTCCACCTTTGCCGGCGGCATCCACGACGACCAGGCCTACGGCGTTGCTCTCGACGCTGCCGGAAATGCCTACGTCACCGGATTTGCCGCCTCACAGGACTTTCCCGTCACCGGCAATGCGCTGCAATCCACCCGCATGAATATTGGCACGTATACCTACGACGTGATTGTGATGAAGTTCGACCCGTCTGGCACACTGCTCTATTCCACCTTTCTGGGGGGCGGAGCAACGGAGCTGGGCTACACGATCGCGGTGGACGCGGCCGGCGATGCCTTTGTTGGCGGATATACGCAATCGTCGGATTTTCCTGTGACACAGGGTGCGTTCCAATCCACATACGGCGGCGGAAAAGATGCGTTCCTGTCGAAAATCAGTCCGGATGGGTCGCAGCTTCTCTATTCGACGTATCTGGGTGGCAGTGGGGACGAGTATATCGGCTCGCTGCTATTGAATTCTGACGGCAGCTTGTGGATGTCGGGAGGCGCTTCGGCGGCGGGCTTGCCGGCTAGCGCCAATGCGTTCCAGGTAAAGCCGAATGGAGAGGACAACTATTTCGTCGCTAAGGCACAGTTCAACCAGAGCGGTGCCTTGCAGATTCCCTATCTCACCTTTATCGGCGGATCGAATCCGAATGAGGAAGCCTTCTGGGGAGAACTCGCAGCCGATTCTACGGGAAACGTGTATCTCGCTGGGGCCACACAGTCCAGCGACTTTCCCGTCACAAGTAACGCCTATCAAAAACCGGTTCCGCTAAGCGACGGCTGCGCCATAGGCGCCAAGCCGAATTCGATTTGGACTATGACGAAGTTTAGTCCTGACCTCTCGAAGATGCTCTATTCGACCGAAATTGGGGGATCGACTGAAGCCGTGAACGGAGGCAATCCCGACTGCAATCAGGCTGCCCTGAGCATCCATCTGGATGCTCAGGGAAATATCTGGATGGCTGGTACCACCGGCGCGAGCGATTTTCCCGTAACGGCAAGCGCCCTTTCCAAGCAGTTGAACGGCAACGGGAACGGCGGCGTGGATTACGGCATTGTCGAATTGAGCGCGGACGGCTCTAAGGAACTATACGGTTCCTACTTTGGAGGCTCGACGTACGATTACGGAGACCGTGCTGTGTGGGATGCGAGTGGCAACATCTGGATTCATGGTAATACGGAGTCCAGCGATTACCCGGTGACTTCCGACGCCTTGCAATCGACGAACGCCGGAGGCTACGACACGACACTCACAGAATTGTCGCCGGACGCCACAAAAATTCTCTACTCCACCTATTTGGGCGGCAGTGGGGATGACGACGTCCAGGGCGGTGGCGCCATCGCGGTGGACGCGTCAGGCAATGTGCATCTCGCGGGCGAAACCGCGTCGGCAAACTTTCCGGTCACACCGGACGCATTTCAGGGTGTCTTCGCCAACGGCGATCAGGGAGCGGACGGCGCGGACGTCTACTACACCGTGCTCGGTTCGGGCACGATTGGAACTATAGGGCCCGTCGTTGGCGGCAACATTGGCGACGCCAGTGTGACCGTGGACGGCGCCGGCATTCAGCAGGGGGCAACATGTTCGCTTGTGCAAGGAGGAACAACTATCGCTTCGGCGCAGGCGACTGTCAACTCCACCGGCACTTCCATCATCTGTACCTTTCCGTTGAATGGAGCCGCCACCGGCTCCTATGACGTTGCCATCAACAATCCCGATGGAAGCTCGTTCATCAGGCCGGGAGGATTTACGGTCGAAGCAGGTACGGGGCCGAATATCTGGCTGAGTATCGTTGGCAGATCGGCGATACGATTCAATACCCTGACCACATTTACAGTGAGCTTCGGCAATTCCGGAGATACCGATGCGGTTGGGGTGCCGATATTCGTTAGTGTACCGGCGGGCGCCACGATTCAACTGGCAACGAAACTGGCTCCGGTTCCGCCTCTTACGGACTTCAATCCCGACACGCTGCCGACAGCTTACGTGATGAACACGGCAACCTCGACATCTACATTCGCCAGCGGCACCACTGTAATTCCAATCTTTATTCCTCGCATTTCAGCTGGAGGATCAGGGTCGCTTCAGTTCCAGATTACGATGCCGAGCACGGTTACAAGCACCCAAGTCACCGTGTACAACTGGACTCCGTTTGCGTCTTCTCTGGATGATTTTGTGAAGGCATTTTCATCTTCCGCAAATAGTCCCACTGCTCTGAACCTCAGAGAAAGGGCAGCACTCAGGCTATTGCCGCAGAGTAGCGGGATCACCCTCGATCCGAATGCCGCCGCCAAGTGTATCAACGACCTTGCCCAACTCGGTCTGCAGATCGCCGGTGCACTGGTTCCCGGATCGGCCTGCGCAACTTCCGCAGCAGGCTATTTCGGCAATCTCGTAACTACAGTTGTGAGCGCAAATTCAGGTGACTTTTCCGCCAGCGACGCAGGTTCCTCACTTGGGCAGTTGTATGCCGCCGCTGGGCAGACCGCACTCAACTGCGCACTTGCCGCCGCAGGCTCGACGCCGGTGGGGCTGGCCGTGAATGCGGCGCTCGCGCTGATCCAGGGCGGCCTTCAGGGTGCCAGTGCCGCCGCCGATTGTGGTCAGGTGGCGCAACCGCAGAACCCGCAAAACTGGAATCCGCAAGGTGTCGGCGCAATCGATCCAAATGACAAGGCTGGCCCGAACGGCGACGGCAGTTCGAGCCGCTATATCAAATCAAGACCGATCACCTACAATGTCGCGTTCGAAAACAAGCCGGCTGCCACGGCCCCTGCATCGCAAGTGATCGTGACCGACCAGCTCGACCCCACCAAGGTCGATCTGGCGAGCTTGTCACTTGGAACTCTCGGCTTCGGGAGTACAGTCATCAATCCGCCAGCCGGAGTAAGCAACTTCAGCACCACAGATAAAATTAATTCCAGCCTTAACGTTCGCATTCAAGGCAGTCTCGATGCGGATACAGGCCTGTTGAAGTGGACATTCACTTCCATCGACCCCTCTACCGGCCTGCCGCCGACCGATCCCACCGTTGGCTTTCTGCCGCCAGATGCCGATGGCATGGAAGGGCAAGCCTTTGTCACCTTCAACGTGATGCCGAAAGCTGGGGCAACCACGGGAACTCAGGTCACGAATATGGCGACCGTGGTCTTCGACTCGAACGCGCCCATCAACACGCCATCGTGGATGAATACGCTGGATGTGGATGCGCCAGCGAGCCAGGTTACGGCATTGCCTTCCCAATCGTTGGCGACCGTGAACGTGGCATGGTCGGGCACGGATAAAGGATCCGGAGTCGCAAGCTATTCGATCTTTGTCTCAGATAACGGTGGCCCGTTCACGGCATGGCAGTCGAATGTGACAACCACCTCCGCAACCTTCACCGGAACGGTGGGGCACACCTACGGCTTCCTGAGCGAGGCTACGGATAAGGCGGGAAATACAGAAGCGGTGAAGACCACGGCAGACACATCGACACAAATTGTGTCTACGCTTCCGCCGGACTTTGCTCTGGCAGCGACCACCGGTTCTCTCTCGATTGCGCCTGGAGCAAGCGGCACAGTGACGCTCAACGTTACTCCAATGAATGGCTTCAATCAGGCGGTCGCGTTTGCATGTTCCGGACTGCCCAGCGAAGCGATCTGTAGCTTTTCACCGACGACAGTCACACCCACCGGTAGCGCGGCCAGTACCACCCTGACGATTACCACCACCGGGCCAACGAACAGCTCCCGTAACAGCCTGCCCTGGCCATTTGCCGGCGGCGGAATCGTTGCAGCCTGCGGGTTGTTGTTCTTCCGTCGGAAGAGACAGTTCCGTCTGTCGTCGGCATTATCTCTGTTATTTTTGCTCACAACTACAGGAATGTTATTGGGTTGTGGCGGAGGCGGTTCGTCCAAGACCACTGGCAATCCAGGAACTCCGGCTGGGACAAGCTCCGTAGTGGTCACAGCAACTTCCGGAACAGGGGCCGGCGCAGTCAGTCATACAACAACAATCTCTCTAACCGTCCAGTAACTTCTACTTGACTCCTGGATTGCAAGGCGAGGCATGCCTCCCGCCTTGATTCTTGCTTGGCGAAACCATACTGACTCGTTTTCCACAATCGAGAGGCAGGCGACGATAGGTTATGTCCATCATTTGCGGAGGGTACGACGTGGCACTGGGCGAGTCGAGGTAACAGTAATATACCGCAGGTTGAACGACAACCAAATGACGGCCGACTGATCTGCGAACGGTTGTCGAACGCTTTTTAACGCCATCCGAGGCTGTTCGGTTCCGATTCGAGATTGCCTCTCCCTCATTCCGCTCCTAAGCCGATAGGCTTAGGGATGGTGTCTACCTCCAGAATGAGCGCAGCGAAAAGGGGTTTGCCCGGATGCGTCGGAATGACGTCCGCAGGATCGAACCACGCAAACCGCGATGCGACATGGCAGCAGGTGCGACGGCAGGCCCGCAACTTCTTTGATGCAGACCATTGCATTCAGATTTCGAACAGCGTTACGGTCGGGCTTCAGCAAGTGGCCTGCCCGATAATTTGCACCAGCGAGATTGTTAGTGTAGCGCAACGGGAGGTGAGTTTATCCCGCCGCAGTCGGGGGTGTGGGAAAGTGGGAAGCGTTGTTTGCTTTCCACTTTTCCATGCCCCATGTTGTTTGTGATCCGTGCCGCTGGTGCTGGTGGTCTGTAGCCCAGCGAAGAGTGTGGCCTGTCGGTGTTGAAGTAAACGCGCCAGCGTTCTGTCAGCACGCGCACCTCCTTCATGGAATAGAAGATTTCGCCGTTGAGAAATTCATCGCGCATCTTTGAGTTGAAACTTTCGCAGTAGCCGTTCTCCCATGGAGAACCGGGTTCGATGTACAGTGTCTTCGAGCCGGTTGCAGCGAGCCATTTCCGCAGGTCTTTGGCTACGAATTCGGGTCCGTTGTCGGATCGAATATATTCCGGAATTCCGTGCTCGATCATGGCGTCGGCCAGCACCTCGATCACTTGATGGCTGTTCATCCGGCGGCCAACATGGATCGCCAGACACTCCCGCGTGTACTCGTCGATCAGGTTCAGAAAACGCACCGTCCTTCCATCATGGGTGTAGGCGCTCATGAAGTCGTAGGACCAGACGTGATTCGGCCGCTCCGGGCGCAGCCGCGCGCAGGAGCCGTCGTTGAGCCACAAGCGGCCGCGCGGCTTCTGCTTCTGCGGAACCTTCAGCCCTTCACGGTGCCATATCTTCTCGACCCGATCCTTGCCTACGTTCCAGCCTGCTTCCTGCAGCTTGATGGTGATGCGTCGATATCCATAACGGCCATATTGAGTGGCCAGTACAACGATGGCCCGGGTCAGCGTGTCTTCGTCGTTCCGCTGTGTCGGCTGGTAGCGATGCGTGCCGCGTGGTTGATGAACCAGTTGGCACGCATGACGCTCACTTGCCCCTTGTTGCCTTGCATGTTCCACAGCGGTACGTCGCCGCTCCGGGCTTAGAAGTTTCCCCGGGCGATGTCCTGAAGAATCTGCTTGTCCAGGCTGAGTTCGGCCACCAGGCGCTTCAGCTTCCCGTTCTCCTGCTCCAGCTCCTTCAGCCGCTTCGCCTGATCTACCTTCAGGCCGCCATACTCCTTGCGC
>JADEYI010001505.1_pt1 | contig 16984 bp, 20 predicted proteins | sample 8542331 | NCBI WGS metagenome assembly JADEYI01 (sample SAMN16510988, study PRJNA670497) | mine drainage metagenome | isolation source: biofilm near Copperflume 1 | place: Germany: Marsberg coppermine Kilianstollen | collected 2018-02 | reverse complement strand
GGGCGATCATTTGCTCTCGCGCATGCCCCAGGAACCGGATCGGCGACGGCCTTCAGACCCCTCCTTCTCTCAGCTCGACTCGCTCCAGCTCCTCGCACTCGCTGTAGAGGCGATGGAACTCCTGGCGAGTCATCACGTCGCCGTTTTCAAGCCGGGGATGAGCCTGCTGCGCGGTCATGCCGTACCTCGCATTCGATTATAGGTGATGGCGCGGCGCACCACTGGCGCCTCGGCAGCCCGCGCGCACCAGTCTTGCACCGTCGTTCGAGTACACCGCGTCGAGTACGGCCAGTCATTCTCACGGCCGTGAAGTCGCCGCCGCCCTGTCCGCATCGCATACCGGCTGGTCCTCACGATACGTCTGAAAGAGGTTGAATCGCTCCTACCGGGCAGCTTTCCGTGGCCGTTCGGGGCCGTAACCTGACACTCTCCCGCTGTGTTAGGAAACGCTTCATCTTTCCAAAACGGTTGACACACCCGCCAATCCCCCGTAAACAACAGGCATTGACGGATAGGAAGCATTGGCCAAACCTATCCGGAGTCGCCGACGTATAGTCGGTACCTAGAAGCGAAGAAGGGGATTGCATGGCTAGCGAATACTGGAGTCGATTCTGGAAGGAGCGCGCAAGCCGCCGCCGGTTCCTCGGTGGTGTGGGCCTCGCCGGGGTTGGTACGGCAGGCATTGCCCTCGTCGGCTGCGGCAGCAGCAGCTCGAAGAGTACGCCTACCTCGAGCCTGGCAACGCCCACGGCCGGGGCTAACGCAACGGCCACACCATCCAACCCGTTTGCAAACGCCAAGCGCGGCGGCACGCTCAAGGGCGTCCAACAGGTCGACCCGCCGACGATCGACCCCTACGGCAACGCCAGTTTCCTCACGAAGGCCTACTCGGCCTTCTCTTACAGCCGTCTCTTCAAGTACGACGCCGGCCCCGGCGTCAAAGTCGCGGACCTCAAGCCGGTCCCCGATATCTCCGCGAGCTACGAATCGACGCCCGATGCCCTCGTGTGGACCGTGAAGCTGAACCCCAATGCGAAGTTCCACAACATCGCGCCGGTGAACGGCCGCGCCGTCAACAGCGACGACGTGAAGTTTTCGTGGGGACGCGCTACCGCGAAGACCAACACCAACGCCAACCAGCTTTCGTTCGTCAATAAGGTCGAGTATCCGGACGCGCAGACGATCAAGTTCACGCTGAACTCGCCGAATGCTGCCTTCCTCGACGTCCTCGCCGATGCCAACCTGCTCTGGATCATGCCGACTGAAGCCGCGGGCGGGTTCGACCCAACGCAGAAGATGATCGGCAGCGGACCGTGGATCTTCGATAGCTATACGCCGTCTCAGAGCATCAAGTGGAAGAAGAACCCGAACTGGTACATGACCGGCTTCCCACTCATGGATGCCGTGGAGATCGATATCATCCCGGCCTATGCGAACCAGCTCGCCCAGTTCCAGGCCGGCAATCTCGACATCTTCGCGCCTCAGGCAACCCACCTCGTGAGCCTCAAGGGCCAGGTCGCAGGCGTCCAGCTGCTCGGCGTCATCTCCCAGCTGATGAGCTTCTTCTACTTCGACGCGGACCCGAACTCCCCCTGGTCGAAGGACGACCGTGTGCGCATGGCCCTCTCCATGTCGCTCGACCGCGACGCATTGACCGACCTTGGCTACAACGTCAAAAAGCTGCAGGCGGCCGGACTGGATGTGAAGGCCCCCTGGAACAACATCATCCCCGCCGGCATGGTCAAGTTCTGGTTGGACCCCCAGGGCCCGGATATCGGCGCCGGCGGCGTCAACTTTAAGTACAACGTCGCGAACGCCAAGGCCGCGCTTTCTGCCGCGGGCTATCCCAACGGTTTCACGACGAAGTTCCAATACCCGGCAACCGTCTATGGCCCGGTGTTCAACTCCATCGCGGAAGCGAGCATCCAGTTCCTCCAGGCGGTCGGGATCAAAGTCAATGTCCAGACGCAGGACTACGCGTCGCAATACATCACGCAGACGTTCGCCGGCAACTTTACCGGCATCGCCTTCGGCTATGAGACGCCTTTCCCCGAAGGTGGCGGCTACCCGACACGCTTCTTCACCCCGAACCCGTTGAATCACGGGCACATCAACGACCCGAAGCTCGCCCAGCTTGCCGTCCAGCAGCAGGCGGAGCTCGACCCGGTCAAGCGCAAGGCTCTCTTCACCGAGATCCAGCAATACCACGCGACAAAGATGTACTACGTGCCAAACCAGGCCGGCGCTGGCACGGGCTGGACTGCCTTCCAGCCGAACATCAAGAACGCCATCGAAATTCAGACGGTGCCCGGCAGCTATCCCGTCGGTACCGAGACCTACCCCTTCTACTGGAGGGCCTAGGCCAGGCTCGGCCGAAAACCACTTGGGGCTGGTGGATTCATCCGCCAGCCCCATCCGCCCTTATCACCGGGAGGCCGCATTTCGATGCAGCGCTACGTCATCCGTCGGCTCCTGCTCATCATCCCCACACTGCTGGGCGTGAGCTTTGTCGTGTTCATTCTGATTCGTTCCGTACCCGGTGATATCACCGCCCTAATCGGTGGCGCCTATGGAGCCGCCGACCCCGCGACGAAGGCCGCTATCGAGAAGCAGTTCGGCCTCGATGCGAACATTCCCGAGCAGTACGTCAAGTGGCTTGGCCACGTCTCGCACGCAGACTTTGGGACATCGATTCTCAGCGGCCGCACCGTCACCAGCGAGTTGAAGAATCGCCTTCCTGTCACACTTGAACTGGGGCTCCTCGCCCTGCTCTTCTCGCTGCTCATCGCCGTTCCAATCGGCGTGGTCTCGGCGGTGCGGCAGGACTCGATCGCCGACTACCTTGGCCGCAGCTTTGCCATCGGCCTCCTCGCGATCCCCGGCTTTTGGGTCGCCACGATGCTGATAACGCTCGCCGGGACGCACTTCATCTGGGGTGTCCCCCCGGCGAAGTACATTGGCCTCACCCAGAATCCCATCAGCAACATCAAGCTCATGATGATGCCCGCTTTCGTTCTCGGTGCTGGACTCTCCGGCGGCGTAATGCGCTTCACCCGTTCCTCAATGCTTGAAGTCCTCCGCCAGGATTACATCCGCACGGCCTGGTCCAAAGGCCTCCATGAACGGGTCATCATCACTCGCCACGCTATGCGTAACGCGCTCATCCCCGTCATGACGGTGGTCGGCCTGCAACTGCCGATCCTCGTCGGGGGCGCCGTCATCATCGAACAGATCTACTCTCTCCCCGGCGTGGGACAGTACTACATCGCGGCCGTCGGGCAGCACGACTACCCGGTGATCGAGGGCATCAACCTCGTTGTCGCCGTGGTCGTTGTCTTTACAAACCTCGGCGTCGACCTGCTCTACTCCGTTGTCGACCCACGGATCAGGTACGCCTGATGGCAAGCGACGCTCGCGTCCTCGAACAGTTCGTCCTCCGGCCCGATGTGCCCTCGTGGGTGCGGATGCGCCGCTGGCTCACATCTTTTGCGCGCCACAAGCCGCTGGGAACCGCATGCGCGCTCATCGTCGTCCTGCTCATCGCCATGGCCCTCGCCCCCGGTGTTTTTGCGCGCGGCACGGACCCTAATGCCGGCATCCTTGGCGACCGCCTGATCGGGCCTTCCGGTGCGCACTGGTTTGGCACCGACCAAAACGGACGCGATGTCTTTGCACGCATCGTCTATGGTGCCCGCACCTCGGTGCTCATCGGCTTTGGCGTTGTCGGTGTGGCGACCGCGATCGCCACGGTGCTCGGCATCCTCTCTGGCTATGTCGGCGGCTGGGTGGATACGGCCGTCCAGCGCCTGGTCGATATTGGCATCGCCCTCCCCGGCCTCGTCTTCGTCATCCTCTTCGTGACGTCGCTCCAGCAATTCCCGGTGACGCTGGATATCATCGTCTCCGTCGGGCTGCTGATTGCCGTCGGCTCATCCCGCATCATCCGCGGTGCCGCCATAGCGGCGAAGGAAAACCAATACGTCGAGGCAGCGCGTGTGCTCGGCGCCAGCGACATGCGCATCGTCTTCCGCCATGTCCTGCCAAACGTCTTCGCCATAATCATGGTCTCCGCTTCCATCCAGATCGGTGGAGCGATCCTGATCGAGTCCGCCCTCTCATTCCTCGGCTACGGCGTCCAACCACCCGTTGCCAGCTGGGGTCGCATGCTCAGCGATGCGCAGCTCCAGATCTCCAACCATTTCTACCTCGCCGTCTTCCCGGGCCTCGCGATCTTCATTACCGTGTATAGCTTCAACATGCTCGGCGATGCACTGCGCGATGTCCTCGATCCGCGTTTGCGGGGTTCGCGCTAGCCGGCGCCACGCTCAAACGGCCGTGAACAGCCTGCGGCCGTTTGAGCGTTCCCAGGACTGCCGGTTCACGGCAGCCAGAAGCTGCTGTAAAGTTAGTCAACGGGCCTCCCCACTCAGTGGGAGGCCCGGAGTATGTGTGCCAATGCCTATCGTCGTCGTTGTCGGCGGGCAGTGGGGAGATGAGGGCAAGGGCCGCATCGTCGATCTCCTCGCCCGCAAAGCCCGCGTCGTCGCTCGCTATTCGGCCGGAAACAATGCCGGCCACACCATCGTCAACGAGCGCGGCGAATTCAAGCTTCACCTCGTCCCGGCCGGCATCTTCTATCCCGACAAGACCTGCGTCATCGGCAACGGCGTCGCGGTCGACCCCGAAGTCCTCCTCGAAGAGATCGATGACCTGCAATCGAAAGGCATCGATACCTCGAAGCTGGTCCTGAGCGACCGCGCCCAGCTCATCATGCCCTGGCACATCGCCCTCGACCGGCTGGACGAAGCCTCCCGCGGCGAACATGCGATTGGCACCACCGGCAAGGGCGTGGGCCCCTGCTTCGTCGACAAGGTTGCCCGCCGCGGCATCCGCGTCGCCGACTTGCTTCGGGCGGAGGACCTCATCCCTCGCGTGCGCACTGCGCTGGACTATGCCAACCGTGTTATCACCGGTGTCTATGGCGGCGAGGCTATCGCCTTTGACGACTGCCTGGCCCGCTACGTCGAATTTGGCCAGCGGCTCGCCCCCTATATCGGCGATGTCCAGGCCATCGTCCTCGGCGCACATCGCCAGGGCGCCCATGTCCTCCTCGAAGGCGCGCAGGGCTCCCTGCTCGACCTGGACCACGGCACCTACCCCTATGTCACGTCCAGCGTCCCCAGCAGCTCCAGCGGCGGCGCTGCCCTGGGCGTTGGTATTGGTCCGACCGACATCCAGCGCGTCGTCGGCGTTTTCAAAAGCTACTGCACGCGCGTCGGCAACGGCCCCTTCCCAACGGAGCTCTTCGACGAGACCGCCGCGACTCTGCGCGACCACGGCAAAGAGTTCGGACGTGGCGAATATGGCACAACCACCGGACGCCCCCGCCGTATCGGCTGGCTCGATGCCGTCGCCGCCCGCTACAGCGTCCGCTTCAATGGCCTCTCCGCGCTCGCCCTCACCCGCCTTGATGTCCTCGACAACCTCCCCACGATCAAGATCTGCACCGGCTACGAACTCGATGGCCAGCTGATCGAGACGCTGCCCGCCCGCGAGTCGGTGCTCGACCGCGTCCATCCCATCTATGAAGAACTCCCCGGCTGGATGGAGCCAACCACCGAGGTACGCAACTTCGACGACCTCCCCGAACAGGCGCAGGCCTTTGTGAAGCGCGTCGAGAAGCTCCTCGAATGCCCCGTGGACTTGATCTCCGTCGGCCCCTCCCGCGAACAGGCGGTCATCGTCAACCCGATCTTCTGAACATCCCGGGCCGCCCGCATAGGCGTCGGCGTCCGCCTTGGCGGCGCGGGAGCGGGCCCGGGGGAAGGGGTTCGGGGTGCTATACTCCCGCGCAGGAGCCGCATCATGACCACAATCCTCGACCCTACCGACGAACGCGTGCCCGTGCGGCGCTCGCTCGCTGCCCGCCCCGAAGCCATCACCGGCGTGGTCGCGCTGCTCGATATTTCGAAGCCGCGCGGAAGCGTCCTCATCGACCGACTCGAAGCGCAGCTCGCCGGCCGCCTGCCGGGCGTCACCTTCCGCCGTTACGCCAAGCCGACGTTCACGAAGCCGGCCCCTGAAGACCTGCGCCGCAAGATCGCCGAGGAGTGCCACTTCGTCATCGAAGCCCTCGCCGACTGAGGGTCCTGCACAACGTGCAGTGTGCACGACACGACGTGGTTCGAAATCCAGGGACGGCCGGCCGTCTTTGTCGCCTCCAGCGAGTTCAAGGACGCTGCCCAGGTGCAGGCCGCCGCGTTGGGCCTGCCCGAGGTGCGCCGCATCTTCGTCCCGCACCCCATCCAGGATGCCACCGACGATGAAATGCGGGCCAAAGCCGACGCAATCGTCGGCGCCATCATCGAGGCCCTCGTCGACTAGATTGGCGTGGTTCCGCCGGCCCCCTTCAATCTTCGTAGCGCGGGGCATCACCAGTGTCTCCAACGCAGTTGCCTCGCGCGTCCCGGCCCACTGGCCCCGTTGCGCTGACCCCTGCGGACGTGTGCCTCGTGAATCACTGTCCTATACTTGAGCGACGCTCGGCGATGACCCGCCGCAACAGCCCATGGGGGTAGGCCGAGCAAGGAGGTTCCCCATGAAGAAAGCGCTGGGTCTTTTTGGCCTCATTGGTGCTATCGGTGCCGCCATCCTGTTCTTCCGCCGCCGTCGTGACGATGACGAGTTTCTTGATGAGGAACTGGACTAACTGACTTCGCCAGCCGGGATGCCCGCAGGTTTGCTCCCCACAGACGATGCGTTCGCGGATCGCCGCCCCGTGATCACGGGCTATGGCGTGGTTACGCGCTGCGGGGCCGGGATCGAGGCCGCCTGGGCCGCACTCTCATCTGCAGAACCTGCCGGCGCTCAGTTTCGGCCGGGCAGTGGACCAGAAGAGTTCTTCGCGGCCCCTGTCCCTGAAAGCTACCGTCCGCACCCCGATATCCCGCGCAACCTCGTGCACTTCCTCGATAGTGGCTCACTCATCGCCATCGACGCCGCGCTCCAGGCACTGCGATCTGCCGGGCTCGGTGCGGGCGCGGGCGATGCACGCCGCTTCGCTGTCGCCGATGGCCTGCCCTACCGCGCCCCGGGCCAGCCGGCGATGTTCGTGCCCTATGGCCACGCCGTGGCCCGTGTATTGGGCGTGCGTGGGCCGGTCAGCGTGAGCGGCGGCGCCGAATCGAGCGGCCTGGCTGCGATCGCCACCGCTGCCCGGCTGGTGGCCGGCAATGCCGCCGATGTCGTCGTCGCCGGCGCTGCCCAGGCGCTCCAGTTGCCGCTCCTCGAACACCTTCACGGTGCCGGGTTCGCTGCGTCCTCGCCTGCCCGGCCCTTCGATGCCGCCCACAGTGGCTGCGTCCCGGCCGAGGGCGCCGCCTATGTCGTTGTCGAAGCCGAAGGGCACGCCCGGCAGCGCGGCGCCAACGGCTTCGCCCGCATAGCGGGCATCGGCGAGACGTTCGACGCCACCGCTGAGCCGCTCACATCCAGCGATGCCGCGGAAGCGGGCCGGGCCATGCAGTCTGCCCTCGCGGACGCCGGCTACCTCCAGAACCAGGTCGACCTGCTCATCTCCTGCGCCGATGGCCGCCCCGCGACCGACTACGCCGAGGGGATGGGCGCCAGGCGCACCTTTGGCCGCCATGCCTTCTATGCCGGCGTCTCGAGCGTGGGCGGAGCACTTGGTTTTGCGCTCGCCGCCAGCGGCCCGATCGCGCTTGTCGCCGCACTCGAGGCGCTCCGCCGCCAGGAGGTCTTTCCGGTGGCTGGGCTCGAAACGCCCGAGCAGGACCTGGACCTCGCCTTCGTCCGCACGGCTCACCCCGAAAAGCTCGATTGCGTCCTCCTCACATCGCTCGGCCTTGGCGGCGCGAACGTGGCTCTCATCCTCCAGCGAGTGTGATCGCGTCTTCCTCTGCTCCCTCCCTCTTGGAGGCGCCTGCACCTGCCGAAATTGATGGTGGGGAGGACATACGGTGACCGCGTTGCCCCTGCCCGGAGACACTGCTGCAGACGTCCGGCTGCGTTCTGCCGCGCGGCGTGTCCTCGCGACGATGGCCTGGTTGCTTGCACTCGCGGTTCTGCTGGTAGCGGCCGCGGTCGCCGTATCCCACCTGCTTGGCTGGCGCCTCGTCGTTGCCGATGCCTCCCGGTCCGGCAGCATCGAAAGCGGTAGCCTCGCCGTCTTCGGCCCGATCCAACCGGCAAGCCTCCGCCGCGGAGACATCGTCCGGTTCACCTCTCCGGAGACGGGTAACGCAACGATCCGCGTAGTCACCGCGTTTTCCGCGGACGGCTCCTCCATGGTGACGCGGCCCGCCGCCTCTGCGCCCGCCGACGCAGCAAATGTGCCGGTGGCCGCCATCCAGCAGCGCTTCCTGTTCGCTGTGCCGCTCGTCGGCTACGTCTGGCCGGATTCACCCGTGGTGTTGGCGCTGGTCCTGGCGTGCCTCGCACTCTGCGGGGTGATCCTGCTTGCCGCGAACGCCAGGGGCCGCCCCCCTCACGGGAGGCAACGCATCCGAAAATCTTTTCACGCCGGGACGCCTCAACCGGTGGCCTGGGAGGGTATAGTGACGCAACCTCACCGAGACGACGAGAGTTACTCCGTGCGCTTTCCTTTGCGCCGCCAACGGTCCAACGATTTCGACCCGTCCGAGCTGCCTTCCGCGCCGCTCAGCGAGCCGCTGGCTGTCGCTGCGCCCGCTGAACCTGCCGAACCCGCCGCTGTTCCGGAAGTGCGCGAGCCGATCCCCTTCCCACCGGCGCCAACCGGGGCAAAAGAGTCCGACCCACTTTCGCCGGTCCAGCCTTCTCCCCTCTTCACGATCCCGCTGCGCGGCCAATCGACGGGCTCCGACGCACGCTCAGAACGCCTCATCCGCCAGGTGCGCGGAGAAGTGGAGCAGCTCCGGCAAACGCTGAGCCAGCTTTCGAGCGGGCAGGATGAAATGCTGCATGTGGATGCAGCGGGCGTGGCTGCCAACCCGGAAGCCGCGCTGCTGCTGCCTCCCGCCGTACTCGTCCGCACAATCATTGCTGCCCACCAGCAGGGCCTTGCGCTCGAAGCCCGGCGTGCCCGCCAGGCGCGCCGCCTTGCGAAGCTCCAGGCCCGCCTGCGCGGCCACGAGGTTGCGGACTCTGAGACCCGAGGCCGCCTCGCGACGCTGGAGCAGGTCATCGCCGCGCTCCACGCGAACCTCGAAGACCTTCGCCTGGACCGCGACCGCACCCGCACAATCGCCCCGGCCCGATCTGCGCCATCCCTCCCTCCCGGTGACGACTCCGGTGCGAGTGCGACCGGCGATGCCTGACTACGCACGGGCGCTCGCACCATCGCGCCGCCATGATGACATCGCCGCCGAACTCCGGCGCGTGCGCCTCGAAGCCCAGGCGCGCTACAGCGAAGTTGACCTCCTCGTAGCGGCCCTGCAAGAACACATCCAGGACCTTCGCTCGGAGCGCGACTACCTGCGCTCCGAACTCACTCGCCTGCACGATCGCACTGGCCTGGATGCAGCCACGTGGCTGCCCCGCGGCATGAAGCCCCCAAGGTAGGTTCTCGGCGGCTCGCACCCTCGATCCCGGTGAAGCGCGCTCGTGTTTGTCATCGACAGTTGCGCAACCTTCGAACTAAAATGCCAGAGATGGACGACGGTGCGCCCGCTGCTCACCAGCATGACTTCGAGACGATGGAGATGGTCCGGGAGCACCTTCTGCCGGCAGATCTGGCCGACCGGGTAGCGGGCGTCTTCTGGAGCCTCGCCGACCCGACGCGCGCGCGCATAGTCCACGCGCTCACCCTCGCCGAACTCTGCAATGCCGACATCGCCGACCTCGTTGGTCTGACCGAGTCGGCTGTCTCACACCAGATGCGCGAGCTCCGGCTCCTGAACATCGTCACCGCCCAGAGGCACGGGCGCATGGTCTTCTACCGCCTCAACGACACCCACGTCCGCCACGTCTTCGAAGACACGCTCCGTCACGTCCAGGAGCGTCCGCAGTGAGCCACGAACACGCCAGCGCGAGTAGCCGCCACCGCCGGCGCCTAATGGTCGCCCTGGCGCTGACCGCGGGCTATATGGTCGTCGAGGCCACTGTTGGCTACTTCGCCAACAGCCTTGTCCTCCTTGCGGATGCCGGCCACATGCTCACCGACGTCGCCGGCCTCAGCTTTGCCCTCATCGCCATCTGGTTTGCCCAGCGTCCTGCCACCGTTGGTAAGACCTATGGCTACTACCGCGTCGAGATCCTTGCAGCCCTCCTCAACGGCATCCTCCTCCTCGGCGTCTCCGCCTACATTCTCTATGAGGCCGCCCTCCGCTTCACCAACCCTCCCAACGTCAGCAGCACGCCGCTGCTCGTGGTCGCGAGCATCGGCCTGGTGGTGAACCTAGCCTCCGCTGCTGTCCTCATGTCCGGCGCCCGGGAGAGCCTGAATGTGCGCGGCGCGTTCCTTGAAGTGGCTGGCGATGTCCTCGGGTCGCTGGGAGCGATCGCGGCGGGCCTGATCCTCGTCACGACCGGCTGGCAGTATGCTGACCCCCTCTTCGCCGCGGGCGTCGGGCTCTTCATCCTCCCGCGGACCGTGCGGTTGATGAAGGAGGCCGTCGATGTCCTCCTCGAAGGCACACCGCGCGACCTCGAGTTCGACCGGGTAGCAGTCGCAATGGCCGCCATCGAAGACGTCCGCGCCGTGCACGATTTGCACATCTGGTCCGTGACGAGCGGGTTCGTCGCCCTCAGCGGCCACGTCGAGGTCACCGAGCGTGCTGACCATCAGCAGGTGCTCGTCAACCTCCACCACATGCTCAAAGAACGCTTCAACATCGACCACGTCACGCTCCAGGTCGAGACCGGCGAGATGGAGCTTGCCCTTGGCCAGCCGTGCCTGCCCGAGTCGGCCAACTGCTTCGCCGGACCCTCCCCTGCTGCGCCGCAGCGCGCCCCGACTGGCCACGGCGCCGATCCCGGCTAATTCCACTCCTCGTCCGCTGTGCGGAGATTCCCGAGGAAGCGGCGCGCGTAGCGCTCCGGTCCGCGCTCCCAAAAGCGATCTTCCAGCGCCTTCCGGTGGACATCCGTGCGCTCTGTCACCGGCAGTTCGGCGGTGTGGAAGCCGTTCGTCTCGGCGTAGATAGCGCACCGTTCCACCATCCACACCTCGATCCCCCGGCCGCGATACTCCTCCAACAGGGCGGGCTCGCGGAAATCGGCCAACCCGCCGCCCGCATCACGCACGTTGATCGCACCGACCACGCGGTCGCCATCGGCAGCCACGAACCAGCCCGGGCGAGCGCCCTGTTCGAACACCCAAGGGTCCTCCCCGATGAGCGCCCCAATCGCCTGTGCATCACTTCGACGTTGTTCGCGCACCGTCAGCAGCGCCAGGCGCCGCTCCAGCACGAGCATCGCCGGCCTGCCGTCCCCTGCATTCTCCCTCGAGACGGGCAGGTAACCCCAACGCCCGAAGACGTCCGGGAGCCGCGAATCTGCGGGCACACGCGTGCGCACGAGCCGCAGGCCCCGGTCTTGCGCGCCGGTCTCAACCGCGCGCACAAGGTGCCGCCCCGCGCGTGCCCGGCTCGAAACCAGCAAATCCATCCACGCGATGCCGTCGTCGTCGTGGAAGCGCACGGCAGCGCAGATGCCCGCTTCATCGCTGCTAACCAGGAACGCGTTGCCGGTCTGCACCATTCGCTCGAAACTGCCTGCGGCGGCCGGCGCGCCTTCCAGCCGAGGGGTGCACGCTGCATAGAGCGCCGCAACCGCTGCGGCGTCATCGATCGAGGCCGGGCGGATGGTCAGGCTTCGGGCAGTCGCTGTTGAGGGCATTCCGTCAGTATAAGCCGCGCCGCCGGCCCTCCCGTCGTACACCCTTCCCTGCTATCGCGCGTCGGGCGATGCTTGGCACTATGCCCAAGACTTTTAGCGAACTCCAGATCGGCGATTCCGCCACCTTCACCAAGACGGTCAGCGAGACCGATATCTATCTCTTTGCCGGCATAACGGGCGATATGAACCCCGCCCATGTCGACGCCGTCTCCGCGGCCGATGGCATGTTCAAGCAGCGTATCGCCCATGGCATGCTCTCTGCATCGTTCATCTCCACCGTCCTCGCGATGCAACTCCCCGGGCCGGGCACCATCTACGCTGGCCAAAACCTCCAGTTTCGCGGCCCCGTCTTCATCGGCGACACCGTCACCGCGAGGGTCGAATGCAGCGAAAAGCTCGATGCCCGCGGCTGGGCGAAGTTCAAGACCACGGTCACGAACCAGGACGGCAAGCTCGTCGTCGATGGCGAAGCCACGGTCATCCCTCCGAAAGGGTAGTCTCGCGGCATCGGCGGCTCCCCGGCGGGCCGTGATCTCGCGGGTGAGCACCGTCCCCGCGGCCTACACGTATAGCGCACGCCTGAGGTATATTGCGCGCATATACCTCAGTGGAGTCTCACCATGTCGTTCTCCGTCGATCCCGGGAAGTTTCGCTATTCCGCCAGCCTCGCCGCTGGCGTCAAAGACAAGCGTGTGCTCATCAGCGGCGCGGGCAAAGATGGCGGCCTCGGGCAGGCTTTCGCGCTGGCCGCGGGCCTCAACGGTGCCGCCTCTGTTGGGGTCCACTTCAACTCCAGCTATGACGACGCCCTCGACCTCGTCGATTTCCTCGTCAAGGAGGGAGTCAACGCGTTCCCCCTCCAGGCCGATGTCACCAACCTCGGCGACCTCTGGTCCACGCGCGCCTACGTCGTCGAGCGTATGGGCGGCGCCCCCAACCTGGTTATCTGCAACTCCGGGCTGACCGAGAAAGGCTACACCTTCGGCCGTTCGTTGCGCGAAGTCGAGGGTGAATCGCGGGCAATGCGCCGCGCCCGTGTACGCCAGGCGTTCATGACCAACCTCGCCGAGTCGCAGGCCGTGCTCGATACCAAGATCGATGGCTTCCTCGCGATGACGCACCTCTGGTCCGGCGAAGCAGTCTATGCCAACGAACCCCTCCAGATCGTCTACATCTCCTCCCGCCAGGCGATCGACCCCGGCGTCAGCGTGCCCGGCTACTCGATCGCCAACTGGGCCGTGCTCCAGCTTCCGAAGGTGCTTGCCACCAATCTCGGCAAGAGCGCCAGCCTCGTTTCTGCCTTCTCCGTGCTCTACCCCTTCGTGCGCACGGGCATGACCGGCGAATATGCGGAAAACCCGCGCGTGTTCGGCCGCTGGCAGCCGCGCATGCTCGAAACCAGCGAGGCCGCCGAGTCCTTCCTCCAGGTGCTTGCCCGCCCTGCCGAGGAAACCAACAACGGCATGTTCGAAGCAATGGTCGAAGCCGATGACTCTGCCGAAGGCGCAATCCGCGTCACCTGGAACGAAGTGACGCTGAACCTGCAAGAATCCCAGACACCGTGGAGCGCCTCGGGCCCACTCGTCTACCGGTAGCCAACGCCCGCCCTGTCGCTGCTCCCCGCCACGCCTCCGCAGTACGATGAACACGACGAGAGGCGCGGCGCCACGGATGGCAGCGGAGGTGTCTGTTCGGATGGCAATGACCTATCAGCTCTGGCGGCTCGTGACCATCAAAGACAGCACCCACAGCACGTGGGAGCTGCTCGGCAGCTTCGCCAATGTGAAGCGCGCGAAGCTGCGCATTTATGAGCTTGCCGGCTCGAACATCGTCAGTCCCGACGAAGACCGCTACTGGTTCGAAGATCTGCACGGAGTCCACACCTTCCGCATCGAAGCCGTCCCGCTCCCGTCGCCGCGCTGACTCGTCCCGGTCGTGGCATCCCGGCCGGCCGGCGGCGTAGGATGCGCTGCAGATGAAAGCGAGCCTGTTCTACCTCCCCTCCGTCGGCAGCCGCGCCGATATCGAGCAGGGCATGGCCGGGCTGCGCGGCGACCTCTACCAGCAGATGCTGCGCGAAGTCACAGCGGAAGCGCAGCTCGCCGACGAGCTTGGCTACAACTCCATCTCCTTCACCGAACACCACTTCCACATCGAAGGCTTCGAGCTTTCCAACAACCCGGTGTTGCTCGACCTCTATATAGCGATGCAAACCAAACGCATCCGCGTCGGCCAGCTCGGCATCGTCCTCCCGGCGCAGAACCCCATACGCGTTGCCGAAGACATTGCCATGCTCGACCACATGAGCGGCGGCCGTGCCAACGCTGGCTTCGCGAGGGGCTATCAGCGGCGCTGGGTCGATGTCCTCGCCCAACAACTGCACGGTGTGCATGGCGCCATCCCGGCCCAGCACGACGCCATCGACCAGGCCAATCGCGCCGCCTTCGAAGAGCACTTCCGCATCATCAAGCAGGCCTGGACCGAACCGATGATGTCGTTCCAGGGCAAGTACTGGCAGATCCCCGTCGATGGCATCCCCTGGGACATCGAAGCGACGCGACGCTATGGCACAGGTGTGGACGATGCCAGCATCGTCCGCCAGGTGGGTGTCGTCCCGAAGCCACTGCAGCAGCCCCACCCGCCAATCTTCCAGCCCTTCGCCTCCAGCGAAAACACCATCCGCTGGTGCGCTCGCGAAGGCGTCACCGCAATCCTTCCTCCGATGCATATCGGCCTCCAAAACCACCTCTATGACGTCTATCGCGAAGCCGCCGCCGCTGCCGGCCGGACACTCGCGCCAGGCGAGGGCCTTGGCGTCCTCCGCGACCTCGTCATCGCCGATACCGATGAAGAAGCACAGCAACTGTGGGCCCACGGCGCTGCCTTCTGCGGTGCTGCCTGGTTCTCTCCCTTTGGATTCGGCGATATCCTCCGCGAACCGGGCCGCACCGAGCCGGTAGGCATGGAGGAGATGCTGGGCAACGGCATGCTCCTCGTGGGCACCGTCGATACCGTCACCCGCCAGATGGAGCGGCTCCTTGCTGGCACGCCCGTTGAGTGGATTTTTGCCTGGCTCTACAACGGCCTCGTCCCACACCACGCCAACCTCCGTTCACTCGAACTGTTCGCGACCAGGGTGCTTCCACGCTTCGGCGGCCTCGGCGAATCGCCTCCCGCGCTCGCGACCGGGTAGACTGCCCCATCACACGCTTTGGAGGCCACGCATGGGCAAATTGGACGGCAGAGTCGCCCTCATCACGGGCGGTGCGCGCGGCCAGGGTGCTGCCGAGGCCGCGCTCTTCGCCAGTGAAGGGGCCAACGTGGTCATCACCGACGTTCTTGATGCTGAAGGCGAACAGACGGCCGCTGCCTGCCGTGGCCTGTTCCTCCACCACGACGTCACCGACGAAGGCCGCTGGCAGGAGATCGTCGATGCGGTGCTTGCCCGGCACGGCCGCCTCGACGTCCTCATCAACAACGCCGGCATCTTCCGCACGGGTGGACTCGCCACGACGACGCTTGCCACCTATCGGCAGGTCATTGAGATCAACCAGGTGGGCGTCTTTCTCGGCATGAAAGCTGTCGCACTGGCGATGATGGCACAGCATTCCGGTGCAATCGTGAACATCTCCTCCGTCGCGGGGCTCACCGGTGCCGGCGGCGGCGCCATCGCCTACGCGGCCAGCAAGTGAGCCGTCCGTGGCATGACCAAATCGGCTGCCAGCGAACTCGGGCGCCACGGCATCCGCGTCAACTCCATCCACCCCGGCTACATCGATACGCCGATGCTCCAGGAAGTCCCGGGCGTCGATGCCGGGCGGATGGACCGGCTCGTCGCGCGCGTGCCCCTGGGCCGCGTGGCGGAACCCGGCGAGGTCGCGAAACTTGCGCTCTTTCTCGCCTCTGACGACAGCAGCTACTCCAGCGGCTCAGAGTTCATCATCGATGGCGGCATGATGGCCTGAGTTGCGCGTCTGCGGACGGGGCGGTGCGGGCACAAAAAAAGCCCCGAAGCGCAAGGGCATTCGTGCAGGTAAGGCTCATTGAAAGGCCCGGTAAGCCCGTTGCGGGCGCCTTTCGTGCCCGCGAGCCCGTGGCAGCGGAACCCGCTACAGTGGAATCGCAGGCTCACGCGCCCGCGTGGTCCCCATTCTTGTCAAGGACGTCCTGTGCTTATCCGCCCCCATCGCCGCCGCTTCGCACTTCTCTTGCTGACTCTTGTCGCCTCGTTCGCCCTTCTTGCCGCTGCCTGTGGTGGGAGCAGCTCCAGCGCCACGCCGACAGCCGCCGGAAGCACCGTTAGCCTCAAAGGTGCGGTCATCTCGCCTCCGCCGGTCAAGCCGGACGTGACGCTCACGGATACCTCCGGCCAACCCTACAACATCGTCCAGAACACCAGGGGCTATCTGACGCTGTTCTACATGGGCTACACCCATTGTCCCGATGCCTGCCCGCAGGCGATGGCCCAGCTCGCCTCTGTCCTCGGCGGCCTGCCCCCGGCGATCTCCAGCAAAGTGAAGGTGATCTTCGTCACCACCGACCCAAAGCGCGATACGCCGCAGGTGCTTCGCACGTGGCTGGACCAGTTCTCGCCGAGCTTCATTGGCCTCACCGGCTCCGAGGCGCAGATCGTCGCGCTCGAACAACAGGAAGGCATCCCGGTCGCCCAGATTGGCACGCCCGATGCCAGCGGTAACTACGCCGTCAACCATGCCACCTTCGTGCTCGCTTTCACCGCGCAGGACAATATCGCCCACACGGCCTACCCCGGCGGCTTCTCCAACGCCGATATCGCGAGCGACATCACGACCCTCGTGACGAAGGGTTGGAAGGGCTAACCGGTCTTAGCCGACTCGCCGTCGCGCACCCTTGGCGCACTGCCCGTCACCCCTGCGGGGCGCCCTTCGCTGTCCACGGGCAGCTGCACACGGAACGTCGAGCCCTTGCCCGGCAGCGACGTGACGCTGATCTGGCCGCCATGCCCCTCGGCGATGCGCCGCGCTATCGGCAGGCCAAGGCCAGTCCCGCCCAGCCCCCGTGAACGCGACTTCTCCGCGCGGAAGAAGCGGTCGAAGATTCGCTTTTGGTCGTCCTGCGGGATGCCGGGACCGGTATCCTCCACTGCGAAAATGGCTTTCCCTCGCTC
>JADEYI010001504.1_pt1 | contig 16984 bp, 18 predicted proteins | sample 8542331 | NCBI WGS metagenome assembly JADEYI01 (sample SAMN16510988, study PRJNA670497) | mine drainage metagenome | isolation source: biofilm near Copperflume 1 | place: Germany: Marsberg coppermine Kilianstollen | collected 2018-02 | reverse complement strand
TTTAAGTCCACCATCACCGCCCCTTTTTCTCTCATCATCTGCAGTACTTGCTTGGGCGTCATTTGCTCCTTAATCCTCCTTGGAGCCTCGCGGGATGGAACAATTCCCCCGATAAGGCCAAATTATTGTACGGCGCGCCGAGCCAGCCGCCCTAAACACTGGACGCTTCTATCGCAAGGTGTTCTGCGCGCAGGTCGGATCGATAGCCGTGCGAACCAGACAATTCTTCACGAATTTAAAGTAAACGCAATCCCTTTGCGGATCGTATGCGAGATGCCGCCTTACAGCGAGTCGGGCGCTAACCAATTAGTTTGAAAGCTCCGAAGTATAGCGTCATCAGGATCAGGCCAAGCGGAACTCCGAGCCGGGCCCAGGTCGTCGACCGGATGTGGAGCGCGCCGGCGCTCACGATATTGGGCACATTGCCGGGGATTAGCATCCCGCCCGAGATCAAAAGCGCAAGGATCGCTTCGCGCGCGCGATCGATCCCGAGGTGATGTATCTCCACCGCGACCAGGGTGGCGTTATCCAGCGCGGCGGAAGCCATATTGATCCAGAACAGCGCGTCGGTACTGACCAGCGGAAGGTATTTCATGGCCAGCGGCGCGTAAGCCTCGCTGATAAAGATCAATCCGGCGATAAAACCGAACACCTTGACAGCCTGCATTACCAGATCGATCCAGCTTGCGCGCGCATGAATCAACGGCACTCCGCTTTCGTAGTCACCGCGAGCCATGTATGCAGCTACCGCCGAACACGCGATGATTCCGGGGATTACATAGGGCGCGAGTAACTCGAACAGGCCGAGGAAACCAAGTCCGAGCGCCTGCGCCGCAAGCGTCGACAGCGGCTCCCCGATCGGGGTCAAGGCCGCCCCCAATCCCACCGCGAAACATCCCGCGATCGCCACCCGTTCGCGCGCACCGCCGTGAATCCTGAGCAGTCCGACGGCTTCGACCAACACCAGCGCCGCGACGATCGCGGTGATCAGACTCGAAAGCATCGCGATGACGATCACCATCATTCCGGTAAGCACCGGACGCGGCACGAACCCCCGCAGCCGGGCAAAGCCGCGATCAAACCGATTACGCCCCAGGTGAAAGAGCACACCCGCGACCAGCACGGCGATGCTGATCGGGATCGGACCGGTTAATGCCGCCAGAACCACTTCGCTGCGCCAGCCGCCAGCGAGTGTGATCGCGGCAACTCCGAGCAGTAAACAATAGAATTCAAGATTATGTTCGATCCACTTCGAAATTAGCGGACCGAACAGCAAAAGCGCCAGAATTATCGCCGCGCCGGCAGGATTCATCGTAAATGCGGGTACAGTTCCGGATGCAGGCGTAAGTCTGGCACGAAGGCGGTTAAATCCTATTTAGCGATATCAGCTCAGCTTGCCACGAGTAACAAAATTCGAACGTCTGGTACAGTGCGCTTGGCTTTCGCGCCGGACCGCATGATAATTGGTTTCTGATTCTTCTTGATGCGAACGCAAGCTGAACTTGTTTCGTAGCGCTCGCATCGATACGGGTTCCGATGCGCAAAAGTTCTCTTGTCATACTGGGGTTGATGGCGGTTTTTGCGGTCCTGATCGCATATCTGCTGATCAACGTTTCGCCAATTACGGTCGCTGACAGCCATTTGGAACATGAGGGCCACGCGGTGTTCATCACCGGCGAACTGAAAAATACCAGTAATCGGCCCTCGACAATCCAGCTCGAAGTGCATTATTTCGATCCTTCGGGGCGGGCGATTGGCGAGAACCAAATCAACGTTCCGGCGATAGCGGCCGGCGCAGTGCGCGAATTCCGAACGCCCGCCATACCACTTGAAAATGTGGCGAACTTTTCGTTGCACTTGAATCATGGCCGCAACCCGTATGGTAATTGAGGTGGGCCGAACAGCATTTGCCCAACCGCCATGGGACCGAAAAAAGAGCGGAGTTTCGGCGCCGCAATCAGAACGCAGCGGCGGCGACTCGACCTGACGCAGGAAGAGGTGGCGAAACAGATTGGCACTTCGGTGCCATATGTGGGTCACCTCGAATCCGCCAAGCGCCATCCTTCCGACCGGATCGTGATCAAGCTCGCCGCGGTGCTGGGGTTGGATCCGCGCGATCTTTATTTTCTGGCGAATCCGGAAGCGCGCGATTTAATCGAGCCGAAAACAAAGAGCGGCGGCGGAGTTGCGTGGGAGCGTTTCAAGCGCGACGAGCGACTTGGAAAAATGCACGGCATAACGCCGGCCGAGATGGAAGTGCTTGGCCGCGTGGCGCAAATTGGCGAAGTCAAGAGTATCGACGGTCTCCTTCACCTGTTGCACACTATCCGCTATGTGCTTTCGCGTTGAAGCGCGCGTGTGGTTGGCGTCGCCCCCGCGAGCTGGGCGAGGCTCGGAAACAGCAGCCGGTTCGAGGCGATCAGACCAGGCAATTTAACATTTGGCTGATTGAACCGAATTGGCCGCGCATCCAGATTGGTGACGCATCCGCCGGCTTCGAGGATCAACGCCGTACCGGCCGCGATGTCCCACTCATTCTTGGGTAACCGCGTGAAGGTCGCATCGCCCATGCCGGCCGCGACCATCGCGAGCTTGTAAGCCACACTGCCGGTCGGGCTGACCTTTAGTTGTCCATGAAACACTTCCCATTCGCCGCGCGAGGACTCGCTGCGGCTGGCGAGCACGGTTGCGCGGCGCAAGGTCCGGGTACGGCTTACGCGCACCCGCCGCCGGTTGAGATAGCATCCCATCCCACGCGCGCTCGAAAACATCTCGCGGCGCACCGGATTGTAGGTGACGCCCAGCACCGGCTCGCCTTCCTCGGCCAGCGCGATCGCGATCGAGAACTCGGGCACCCCGGAGATAAACTCCTTGGTTCCGTCGAGCGGATCGACAATCCACACGCGCGAGCGAGTCAGCCGCGTTTTGTCATCTTCGGTTTCCTCGGACAGCCAGCCGTAATCGGGAAAGGCAGCGCGCAGGATGCCGGCGATCAGACGGTCAGCCTCCAGATCGGCGGACGTAACCGGGTTGTTGCGCCCCTTGGAATTGATTTCAAAATCACGATCATGCCAATGGCGCTTAAGGATGGCGCCGGCCGCTCGCGCCGCCGCGATCGCCAGCTTCAGCGCCCGGGCAAGTTCGGGATCCCGGGTCGAATTTTGCGTCAGGACGCGACGATGATGGTAAACGGGCCGTATCATCCGAATCTCTCTTCCGCGAAAATTACTTTCCCGCGTTCTATCGCCTGCCCTGCTTAAGCCTGCGCCGGCGCACCTTTTCATAAGCGAGCGTCAGCCCCTTGAGCATCGGCTCGCGCTCCTCGTAAAGACGGCGCGGTTTACGCGGTGCGCGTCGCGCTAGGGCATAAGCGGTGATCAATGGCAGCGCGACGGTACTGTCCACGTAGCATACCACCGAATCCGGCAGCCGGGACGGATCGATCTTGCCCCAGCTCACCGCCTCGGCCGGCGTGGCGCCCGAGAGTCCGCCGGTATCGGGACGCGCGTCGGTCACCTGCAGGAAGTAGTCGTGGCCTTTTTCAGCCACCCCCATTACTTCCTGAATTTGCGGCTCAGTTTGTAAAATAAAATTTTTCGGCGAGCCGCCGCCAAGGATGAAGACTGCGCTCTTACCACCCGCGCGCTTGGCCGACCATACGATCGCCGCGGTTTCATTCACATCGGTCAGCGGATCGAGCCTGATCCCGAGTCCCTCCATCTCAAGCACGGCCAGATTCATTCCGATCGACGAATCGCCGGGCGACGAGGTGTAGATCGGCACCGCGTGATGATAGGCGGCGGCCAGCAAAGACCGTTGCTTCAGCTTCAGCACGCGTTCGCGCTCGGCCACGTAGCGGCCCGCGCGATAGTGGAACTCGGCGGTGCTCATCGGATGCTGGAATTCTTCGGCGGCGGCGATGCGCCGGAAGAACTCGTCGGTCGAGAGCAGCACCTGGTAATCGAAAAAGATGTCGTAGATACGCACCACGCCGGCCTGGCGCAGTGCGATGTCATCGGCCTCGGCCGAGCCCTGAAACATCTTGAGGCCCAGCCCGAAATGGGCGTCATGATAAAGATTCGCGCCGGTGGAAACGATCCAATCGACGAAGCCATGCTCGATCAAGGGAATCAGGCACGACATCCCAAGGCCGGCCGGCGTCAGCGCCCCGGTAATACTCATCCCGACGGTGACGTCCGCCGCGAGCATCTTCTCGGCGAACAGCCGGCAGGCCTCGCGCAGGCGCCGGCCGTTATAAGCGAGGAAAGCCGTGTCGATCAGTTCCGCCGCGGACATATCGCCGCGAACCGGTTCCGGGTTAATTCGTGCGCCCGCGAGGTGTTGGTGTCTTTTATTGGCCATCAGCTTGGTTCAGACAGGGTTATCCCGCCAGTTTGCCAGTTTTCCAGCGCGGACTTAAGATTGCCGTTTAGGGGAGCCTCAACGTCAACTTAATCGAGGACGGGCAATGGCAGTCATAGTTATTACACAACAGATCGGCAGTCGCGGAAGCGAAATCGCCGAGCTCGCCGCGCGCGAGCTTGGCTACCGGTTTCTGAGCGGGCAGGAACTGGTGGCGCAAACTTCGAGCCGCTACAAGGTCACTCCCGAGCAGTTGTTGGTGCTCGATGAGCGCACGCCTCATTTCTGGGAGCGGCTGCGAACCGATACCGAGCGATTTTTGGCATTCCTGCGCGCAATCCTGCTCAAGGAATTCGCGAACGATAGATTGATTGCGGTGGGACGCGGCATCGCGCATCATTTGCCCGAATCCGGATGCGGTTTGAGGGTACACGTGATTGGCAGCTTTCACGACCGGGTGCGGCGGGTAGCACTCGATGAAAAGCTGACGGTGGGCTCGGCCGAAAAGCGCGTGCGCGACTATGACCATGAAATCCGCAGCCGGGTACAGCAGGTGTGTGCGATCGATCTCGAGGATCACAATATCTATGGGGCTGTGCTCAACAGCTCGGCGAGTCCGATCGAGGTGAGCGCCGCGATGCTGGTGCAGGCGGCAAACGCGATCGACGCCCGGGTTACTCCCCAGGACTGGTGCAAGTTGCGCGACACCGCGATCTCCGCGCAGGTGCGCGCCGCCATCCATGCGCATCCCCAGCTTAACCATGCTCAACTCGACATCGAGTGCGACCAGGGCGCGCTGCGGATCAATGGACCCGGGCTGGTTCCGCCCTGGGATCGCTTGACGGATCAGGTGGTGCGGCAGATCGAAGGCGTCTCGTCGGTGGAGATTACTGCCGACGGCGTCACGATGCCCATCCTGCCGGAATAGGTTTGCACCTGGTGCCCGTGGATCGGCTGACCGGGGCGTCGCGGCGTGCTATGGTCTCGGATTCCTCTGCTGGACCGATGCGATTCCTGACCATCTTTTTCGCCACCGGCTTTTACTCCGGATACGCACCTTCGGCGCCGGGCACCGCCGGGTCGATTGTCGGTCTCGTAATCTGGTGGCTGATCTTTGCGCCGCTATGGCATGCCTCGCCCGCCGCGGCGATCGCGTTATGGGCGGTCATTTTCATCGCGGGCTGCTTTATCTCGGGTCATGCCGAGATAATTTTCGGCCAGCATGACAGTTCGAAAATAGTGATCGACGAAATCTGCGGAATGATCGCCACCATGTTCTTCAATTCCGGGGGATGGATCCATCTCGCGATCGGATTCGCGGCTTTTCGCGTGTTCGACATTTTGAAACCATTCCCCGCCAATCAAATCGATCGCCGGATGGGCGGGGGCGCCGGAGTGATGTTTGACGATCTCGCGGCTGCGATCTATGCGAATCTGGTGTTACAACTTGCCTCGCGCCTGATATGAACTCACGCAATGGAGCCAGTATGATCAAACGGGCGGTTATTTTGTCGACCGGCGATGAGCTGACCACCGGCCGGGTGGTCGATTCCAATTCCAATTACCTTTCCGGCAAACTTTCCGATATCGGAGTTGAGGTCGCCGCCGTGATTACGGTGGGCGACGTGCCCGAGCGCCTCGAATGGGCGTGGCGCACCGCGATCGGGTTGGGCGAAGTGGTGATTTCGACCGGCGGCATCGGACCCACCGCCGACGATCTCACGACCGAGACCATCGCCCGAATCGCGGGAGTCGGTTTGTGGCGCGATGACGCCTCGGTCGAAAAAATCCGCCGGTTCTTCACTTCGATGAACCGCGTGATGCCCGAGAACAATCTCAAGCAGGCGATGTTTCCGGAAGGCGCCACCGTGGTGGTCAATCCGGTTGGCACTGCGCCCGGCTTTCGCATCCCAATCACGATCGACGCTCATACCTCACAAGTGATCGTGCTGCCCGGCGTGCCGCGCGAGATGAAGCCGATGATGGAAGACACCGTCATTCCCTGGATCCAGGCCAATCGCGGCAGCGATACAATTTTCGCGGTGCGCAGTTTTCAGACCTTCGGCATTAGCGAGTCCGGACTCGACGAAGTGGTCGCGGGTTTGATCGCGCCCACTGAAGGCCGGGTCGCGTTCCGCGCGTCGTTTCCGCAAATCTCGATGAGAGTCACGGTCGAGGGCCGTCCCGGCGAAGCCGACCGCAAGGCCGATGAACTGGCGGCGCGCCTGCGTCCAAAGATTTCTGAATACGTCTATGCCGAAGGCGACAACGAGACCATGGAGGGCGTGGTCGGCCGGCTTTTGACGGAAAGGAAACTTACGGTTGGAATCGCTGAATCATGCACCGGCGGACTGATCGGCCATCGGCTGACCAATGTGCCCGGCAGCTCCAGCTACCTGCTCGGCGATCTGGTCACTTATTCGTTTTCGGCCAAAACCGGTATTTTGGGCGTCAGCGAGCAAACGCTCGAACGGTACGGCGCAGTCAGCGAGCAGTGCGTAATCGAGATGGCCACCGGCGCGCGCGCCAGACTGGGCACCAACCTCGCGATCGCCACCTCGGGTATCGCGGGGCCGGATGGCGGCACACCCAGCAAGCCGGTCGGCACCGTATGTATCGGGCTGGTGGCCGACGGAGCAAGCGTGTCGCGCAGCTACCAACTTCGGGGCGCGCGGGATTGGATCAAGCTGTGGACTTCCCAAATTGCGCTGGATTGGATTCGGCGCCATTTGCTCGGACTGCCGATATCCGAATCGAATATCCTGCGCCGCTGACCACCGTTAACGAAGCTCTGCACCATGCCCATCCTGTCATTCTGAGCGCAGTGAAGAATCCCGGGATTCTTCACTGCGCGAACTCCGTTCAGTATGACTTGCTGGCGCAGAGCTTCCCGAGCGGCCGATCAGATTTCCGGGGTGGAACGCGCGCGCCGACGCTTCGCGCCGTTACTCGCCGGCGAATCGTCCGTGAGGCGCAGGCGTTCGATAATCCCGCTGGTGCTGTGACCCGCCAGCAACGGCGCCAGCGCTACCCGCCCGCCGTATGATTCGACGAAGCCGCTGCCATCGACGCGCTTGCCGCGATAATCTTCGCCCTTGATCAGAACGTCCGGGCGCACCGTGCGAATCAATTTTTCAGCCCGGGTTTCATCGAAGATCACGACATAGCCAACCGCTTCGAGCGCAGCCAGCATCCGGGCGCGTTCGGCGGCGGGATAGATTGGCCGTCGATCGCCCTTGATCGCGCGCACGCTGCGATCGCTGTTGATCCCGACAACCACTACTTCGCCCTGCGCACGGGCGAAACTCAGAATATGGATATGCCCCGCATGCAGCAGGTCGAAGCATCCGTTGGTGAAGACGATTCGACGGCCCACCCGCCGCTCGCGTTCGAGCAGCAGCTTGAGTTCCAGATGCGAGACGATCTTGCGCTCATAACCACCCTCGTCACGGCTGAGCGCCAGTTCCAGATCTTCGCGCGTGATCACCTCGGTGCCGTGCCGCCCCACCTCGATTCCACCGGCCAGATTCGCGATCGCGGCCGCAGCCGCAAAACTCAAGCCCCCGATGGCGAACAAACCAAACACCGAAAGCACCACGTCGCCCGCCCCGGTGACGTCATAAACCTCGCGCGGGGTGGTCGCGAGGTATTCGCCGCCGCCGCTGCGCCGCGCGAGATACATCCCGTCGCGATCGAGCGTGACCAAACAAGCGTCGAGGTCCAGTCCGGCGACCAGCTTTTCGGCCGCTATCCGCCACGCATCGCGATCCGTCAGCTTCATGCCGGTCGCCTGTTCGGTCTCGAAACGATTGGGTGTGATCGCGGTCGCGCCTCGATAAATCGAGAAATCATCGGTGCGGCGCGGATCGATAATCACGGGGATCCGGCGGCGGCGCGCACCATCGATCAACGCACGCAGCAGGTTCGGCGTCAGCATCCCCTTATCAAGGTCCGAGACCAGCACGCCATCGGCGGCTTTGAGCTCGCGTTCGATCAAACTCCGCATCGTTCGCTCGCGCGAGGGGGCCAGCGAATGGGTTTGTTCCTCGTCGACTCGCAGCAACTGCTGGGTGGCGCGATGGGCCGACTGCACCGATCCGAGCATCCGCTCCTTCACGATTGTGAGCCGGTTATCGTCGGCGATCACCGCGCGCGTGCGTACGCCGAGACCGTCGAGAATCTCGCGCAGCCGATCGCCGTTGCGATCGGCGCCGATCACGCTCAACGCCGAAACCTCAGCCCCGAGCGCCCGCAGGTTGGCCATCACAAAGCCCGCGTTGCCCAGCTTCTCTTCGCGGCGCGTCACGCGCAGCACCGGAATCGGCGCTTCCGGCGAGATACGCGAGACCTCGCCCCATGAATAGCGATCGAGCACAATCTCGCCGGCGACCAGTACGCGAACCGGCTTGATCTTCGGAAATGCAACCGAAGCTTCAGTTGCCGAAGTGTTGTTTGCGATCGGCCTCAGCTTACGTCCAGCCATGATGCGTGATGATAAGGGATTCGCAGGCGATCATTCAAAGCTTGGCTCGGAACTTTTGCAAAGCTCGGCCCGGGGTTTTGCCGCCCGGCTCCATCTGTGATGTAAAGACGGTCGGCGGTCGAACCGCCACGGAGAGATGGCAATGGGATTGAGAAGTGTCGAGGAATACAGAAATTCACTGCGCGACGGACGCGCGGTTTTCTTTCGCGGCGAGCGGGTGGCCGACGTGACGGCGCATCCGGTGATCGGAATCGCAGTCGAGCATGCGACGACCGATTACCGCATGGCGGAAGATCCCCGCTATCGATCGCTGGCGGTGGTCGAGGAGCAGGGATCGCTTTACAGCCGCTACTACCATATCCCGCGCAACGGCGGCGATCTGAATATGCGCAAGGACCTGATCGCGGCGGCGACCCGCGAGGGCGCCACGCTGGTGGTCCTGATCAAGGAGATCGGTACCGACGCGCTGCTGGCGCTGACGGTGATGGGCGAGCGGATGGCGGCCGCCGGCCAGCCCGCGTATCGCGAGCGCATCCGCGATTTTTACCGACATTGCCGCGATAATGACCTGGCGGTCGCGGTGGCGCAGACCGACGTGAAAGGCGACCGTTCGCTCGGTCCCTCGGCGCAGGAACATCCCGACTACTACGTGCGAATCGTCGAAGAGCGGCGCGACGGAATCGTGGTGCGCGGCGCCAAGGTGCATACCTCGGTATCGACCAACGCCAACGAGATAATCGTGCTGCCCACGCGCGCGATGCGCCCCGAGGACCAACCCTACGCAGTTGCGTTCGCAGTGCCGGCCAATACGCCGGGGCTCAAGATGATCGCCAGTCCGCACGGATCGAGTCCCAAAGATCCGTTCGAGCATCCGATTAGCGCGCGCCACAAGATGATGGAAACGCTGACCGTGTTCGACAACGTGTTCGTGCCGCGCGAGCGAATTTTTCTGCAGGGCGAAACCGCCTTCGCGGGACCGATGGCGCTGATGTTCGTGCGCTTCCATCGCTTCACCGCGGTCTCCTACAAGCTACCGTTGCTCGAACTGATGGCCGGGGCGGCGCATGCGATCGCGGAGGCCAACGGCACGCTGCGGGCCGGCCATGTGCGCGACAAGCTGACCCAGTTGGCGGCGTACCATACGACGGTGCGCGGTTTGATCGAACATGCGGCCGCCTCGTGCACAATCGAAGATGGGGTCGCGATCCCGAATACGCTGCTGACCAACGTGGCGAAGTATCACTTCGCGCACAATTATCATCAGGCGGTGCAAATCGTTCAGGATCTGGCGGGCGGCTTGCTGGTCACGGCGCCGGCGGCCGAGGACCTTACCAGCGAGGCGACACGCGATTATGTGCTTCGTTACATGGGCGGCGCGAAGGGTTTTGACTCGGAGCAACGGCTGCGGCTGTTGAATCTGATCGGCGATCTGACGGCTTCGGATTTCGGCGGCTACCAGGAGGTGCTGGCGGTGCATGCGGAAGGCGGCCTCGAAGCCGAAAAGCTGCAAGCCTATCGCGAATACGACTTTGCGCCGCATGCCGCCTATGCGCGCAAGCTCGCGGGTATCGAGTAGCGCCGACCGTTCACGGCAAGGAAGCTGTACGACATGTGTCCTCTGTATCCAAAACTGAGGCTACTCATGAGCCGCGGCTCGACAGAGCAAGTCTCGCGTCGATCCCTTCAGCGCAAAGAAGGGCAATGGTCAGTATTGGGAGCATCGCTTTGTGTCTCGCCTGGATAGTGGTTTACCGGTTGGTCGCCGCCGCGCCCGGTATGGTCGAGCCCATTATCTCGATCTGCGATACGCTATCGGCTAAGTGAACCGGGCGATGCACGCTATGTCAGAGCACATGGCGAGCGCCTACGCGCTGCGGAGCTCAATCGTGTTGCCGTCCGGATCGAGGAACCAGAGCTGGCGTCCAGTCAGCCGCCGGTCGGGATTACCGATCGCGGAACCGGCCGCGCTGCCGTCGAGGTATTCGATGCCGAGCCGATCGAGTTCCTTTTTCGCCTCATCGAGGTTATCCACGTCAAGCGCAATATGCGGTCCGGCCGGATCGATTTTGCGGTCGCCAGCCTTGCTCTCGATGACATGAATCATATTCTGGCCGATCCCGTACCATGCGCCATCAAACGGAAAGTTCGGCCGCTCCATCGTCGGCAGCCCCAAAACTTTGGCATAGAACTCTTTGGCGCGTTTGGCATCGCTGACCCGTAAACCGACGTGATTAAGCGCGGCAACTTTTACCATGACTTCCTCCCGAACTTTGCCTTACTCGAAAGCGTTCTCGCCCGTTATATCGCGGCCCAGAATCAGGGTCTGCACGTCGTAGGTGCCCTCGTAAGTGTTCACCGTCTCAAGATTCAGCATATGACGGATGATCGGGTATTCGTTGACGATACCGTTGGCGCCCAGCATGTCGCGCGCGACTCGCGCGATCTCCAAAGCTTCGTTCACGTTATTACGTTTCGCAAATGAGACCTGCTCCGGGCGCATCCGATTCTGATCTTTGAGCCGCCCGAGCTGCAGGCATACCAGTTGTCCCTTGGTGATCTCGGTGAGCATCCGCACCAGCTTGCTTTGCACCAGTTGATAGCCGGCCAGCGGGCGCGAGAACTGTTTACGCGATTTCACGTAATCGAGCGCGCAGTTGTAGCAGGAACGAGCCGCCCCCAACGCGCCCCATGCGATTCCATAGCGAGCCTGGGTCAGGCACGACAGCGGCGCCTTGAGGCCGCGCGCCTGCGGCAGATGAGCCTGCTGACCGATCCGCACGTCTTCGAGGATCAGCTCGGAGGTGATCGATGCGCGCATCGAGAATTTCCCGTGAATATCGGTGGTGGTGAACCCCGGCGTGCCCTTCTCGACGATGAAGCCGGTTATACCCTCGTCCACTCGCGCCCATATGATCGCAAGATCGGCGATCGAACCATTTGTGATCCAGCGCTTGGTGCCGTTGATAACCCAGCCGGAGCCGTCGCGGCGCGCGCGGGTTTCCATCCCGGAGGGATCGGAGCCATGGTCGGGTTCGGTCAACCCGAAGCATCCGATCAACTTGCCCTTCGCCATTTCGGGTAAATATCGATTTTTTTGCTCTTCCGAACCCCAGGCGTATATCGCATGCATCGCCAGCGCGCTCTGAACCGAGGCGAATGAACGCAGGCCCGAGTCGCCGGCCTCGAGCTCCTGCATGATCAATCCATAGGCCACGTTGTTCATTCCGGCGCATCCGTAGCCATGCAGATTGGCGCCAAAGATTCCCATTTCGGCCATCGGATGGATTAGCTCGGTTGGAAAAGTTTCATTCGCGAAATGGCGCTCTACATTCGGAAGCACTTCATTCTGAACGAACTGCTTAACCGTTTCCCGAGCCATTCGTTCTTCCGAACTGAGCATCTCGTCAAGTTGAAAAAAATCCATATCATCTAATAATTTCGGCATCTTAAGCTCCCTTAAACAAATCGTTCCTGATATCTGAAAACAGCATTGCTAATGCGAACCATCCAATCGCGCTAACCTTCACGCTCAGCTCGGATTATCAATCCTACTGTTTGCCTGCCCGTCGTTCATCAGATATTTTCATGCAAGAGCCCTTATCATATGCATATCGAGACGCTTAAGGTTTTTTGCGACATTGTGGAAAGCGGCAGCTTCTCGTACGCCGCCTCGCAAAACTTTGTAACCCAATCAGCGGTAAGCCAGCAGGTTCGCAGTCTCGAAGAGAAGTATGACTGCCGATTGATAGAACGCGGGCGCGCGGGTGTCAAACCAACCGCCGCGGGCCAGATGCTTTATCATGCCAGCAAAGAGATAGTGCAGCGCTACCTGGAACTGGAAAATCGGCTGCAGGAAATTGGCTCGGTGGTGGCGGGGTCAATCAGAGTGGGCACCGTCTACAGCGTCGGGTTGCACGAACTGCCGCCATTCCTGAGCGAATTTCTGCGCAAATACCCGGCCGTCAACCTGCATCTGGAATATCTGCGATCAAATCGAATTTATGAAGATCTGGTCGAGGGCAAGATCGACCTCGGGATCGTGGCATATCCGGCCAAGCGCGGGCAGGTCGTCACGGTAGCATTCCGCGAGGACCAACTGGTGCTGGTGGTGCCGCCGGAAAGCCCGTTCGCCCGGCAGAACAAAATCAGTCTGGCCGAACTCTCGGGGCAGCGGTTCGTGGGCTTTGAACGCGACGTTCCAACCCGCAAGGCTTCCGACCGAATCATGCGCGATCATGGGTTCAAGCCGCAGTATGTGATGGAATTCGACAATATCGAGACTATCAAGCGGGCGGTCGAGATTGGACTTGGGGCCGCGATCGTGCCGCGGATGGCGGTCGAGGTCGAGGCGGCGCGCGGCACCCTGAAGATCATTGAATTCACCGAGGGAACCTTTACCCGCCCACTGGCGATCATCTACAAGCGCGGGCGCGAGCTGTCGCCGGCGGTGCACAAGTTTATCGAGGTGCTTACTACCGCTCACATTCCCGCGTCAGACGATCTGGACGACGCGATAGACAGCGTGGTTTCCCATCGGCCGGTTGCGGTCCGCGGTCAGATGGAAAAAGCCGAAAAGCAGGTCTGAGCACGCCGGCGATTAAGGGTGGAAATGGCGCCGGATGCGGCCGACGCCATAATACCACGACGACTGAACCGTCCCGCTATGCTTTAACCGCCGCCCGCATGCGATCACGATCGAAGCCCGCCACGATTTCCCGGCCCGCAATCAGCAGCGGGCGCTTGATCAAATTCGGCTCTTCCGCCATCAGGCTTAACGCCTGATCCGGCGTCAACTGTTTGCCCGTCAAACTACGAGCCTTGAACGCCGGGCTCTTCGGATTCAGGAAATCACGCGGATCGCGCCCGGCGAACAGTTCCCTCAACTCCGCCACCGAAAGTGGCTGCTTGGCGAAGTCGCGTTCGTCAAGCTCCACTCCCAGATCGTCACGCAAGAAACTTCTTGCGTTGCGGCAGGTGGTTCAAGTCGATTTCCAGAGAAACCGTGATTTTTTCATCGAGGCTCCTGCTGCCCTATTCGACGTTGGTCCCTGGCAGGGAACCGCCCGGTGCGCTTTGCGCAGGACGATAGCTTCCCGAACCGACCGGGCCGCTGCCCGCGTCAAGACCGCCATTCGAATTGGCGGGAGGATTGCTGGTGCCGAAATTTGCGCCCGCGGCGTTACTGGGCGGCGGATTATCAGCAGGGGCCGAGTATGCGGTTGACCCATTGTTCGCCACATTGGAATTGCTCATGCCCTGGGAGTTGCTCATGCTCTGCGACTGCGGCGCGATACTGCCACCGTAGCCGGGCCGCGCATTGGGCGGAGTGGGCGCGGTGGTATTGGGTCCGCTGAAGTAAACTGGCTGCTTACCCTGAAGCATGTCAGGCGTCAGTACATAATCGCCGCCGAGCGAGGTTCGCCAGATCGTATCCGCGACCTGTTGATTACCACCGGTGACCAGGTAGCCGCCGCCGCCGACCAAACCACCGCCGATGGCATAAAGCAGTTTCGCCGGGATATACAGCATGTTGCTGAACAACGTCGCCGCGCCATAACCCGCGCCCTTCCAATCGACGCCGCCCTGGGCCGGCTGTGGCACCTGCACGTTCGATTGCGTATTCTGCGCGAGCGCTCCGAGCGGGAGCGCCAGCGCGGCCGCGACTACCAATGCCGCCATCCTTCTGTGTTTCATCATCACCTCTTTCCTCCTTGCCCCTCCACAACCAAATAACCCTGCAAACCGGACCCTGTCACTCACTTCTTATAACCGCGTCCGCCGGCAGCATGTTCATCAGATGGTCGAACGCACGCTGCAGATAGTCGCGATCCTTCGACTCGAGCGTAAGTTTAACGCGATAGTCGGAGTCATCGAATTTCGGATACGAACCAAGCATCAGTTGAGGAAATTTGGCGAGGCAGTCGTTCAGATGAGCCGCGATCATCGACTCCCCCGCGCTGGTATAAATCGCCCGCATAAAGTACGGATCGGAACGGAACCGATTCGCCAGCATTAGCAACTTCGGCTCGAACAGTTGCGGCACGCCGGGCAATATATAGACGTTATCGAGCTGAACCGTCGGAAACCAGATATCGCTGGCGTGGTTCAGAATCGCGCCCTCCGGGATCTCCGCCATTTTAAGCCGCGCCGGATTCGGCTTGCCCGCGGAGTGCTGGTTGATTATCGCTGCCAATTCCTCGCTGAGCGTCAGCTTGCGGCCGAAGGCGCGCGCAACGCCCTCAATTGTCAGATCGTCATGGGTGGGACCGACGCCGCCGGAGGTTATCACGAAATCGAAGCGCGCCGCGCAGTAGCGAACCTCATCCGCGATCGTATCGAGTTCGTCGGGCACTACCGCGATACGTTCCAGCGCGACGCCCGCCTTGCGAAACTCGCGGGCGGCAAACCACGCGTTGCTGTCCTGAATCTTGCCGGACAGGATTTCATTGCCCACCACGACCAGCGCACAACTGCGTTTATTCATACGCGGTCCCTGATGGCTCCCGACGCCATCGCCACTCCACGTCGCAACAATTATCCCAGCATAAGGCCAGCGTACACAAGATAGCGCTCAAAATGCTTTCGCCGTGTGCCGATCGCCCGAATGGCCGGCGATTAACCTTAATCGCGACTGCGGTTGAGGGTCTCCGTCCAAGCCGCTCGATCAACTTTGGCGAATCTGCTCGATATCCGGCGCCCCGGAGATTACGAATTCCTTAAGCTGGCGCTTCAGACGGCTTTCGATCTGACGGACGCGCTCGCGGCTGATACCGAATTTCTCGCCCATCTCCTGCAGAGTCAGCGGCTCTTCGGCAAGCAACCGATGCCGGAAAATCTCCAGTTCCTTGCCGCTCAGGCGAGTGGCGAATTCCTCGATCCGATGGTGTGCGAAATTGCGGAACTGCGTCTGCGCGGTTTCTTCCTCGGGGTTATGGACTGTGTCGGGCAGAATATCGAGCAGCCGGGTCTCGTCGTCGGTGTTGTTGCTGACCGGCCGATCGATCGACATTTCGCTATGCCCCAGCCGTTCCTGCATCTCAACCACTTCGCTCTCTTTGACGCCGAGCCGCTGCGCGAGCATTTTCGGTTGCGGACTGAAGCCCTCCGCTTCGAGCCGATCCATTTCCTTGCGCAAATTAAAGAACAGCTTGCGCTGGGCCTGGGTGGTGCCGATCTTGACCAGGCGCCAGTTGTTGATCAGAAAACGATAGATGTAGGCCCGCACCCACCATACGGCATAAGAAGGAAAGCGGATTCCACGGTTCGGATCGAAGTTCTTGACCGCTTCCATCAGCCCGACATTCCCCTCCTGGATCATGTCGAGCAAATTGCGCGAGGCCCGCGCAAATTCATAGGCGATTTTGACCACCAGCCGGAGGTTGGCCGTCACCAGCCGATAGGCGTCCTGGGGATCGTGATGCTCATGATAACGCCGCGAAATCACCAGCTCGTCTTCCCGGCTGAGCAACGGAAAGCGGCGGATTTCAGCCAGATAGTGCGAGAGCGGATCCAGCGGAACCAGCGCGCCGCCCTCCTCGCGCGCCCCGCTATCCGATGACCCGCTCCCCAGTGCGGCATGGGCGTGATCCGGAAGAATAACTTCGCTCAGATCTTCCGGATCATCGAGCCCGGCCAACGGCTCTTCCGCGCCAACTTCAATCAACGGATCGCGAGCTTCGGCGTCTTCGATCTCAGGCTCGAGGATCACGCCATCCGAAACGTCATGGCCCTCGGACGCAACTTTCCCACGCGGTTTGCGGATCGCCTTCCTGCGCTTGCGTTCCACCGCTAAATTCCTGCTGCGGGCAACTTATTCAGCATGAAAGCCGGGTTGTGCATGAAGGCCGGGCCAAGCGGCCCGGCATACACCGGAGGTCGTCAGGACCGCGATGGCCGCTGAAGCACCACTTTGCCGGCGCCGATCTCGCGCAAAGCTGTCACCACTTCCTTGTTATCCGAGTCGACCAGCGGACGCGCGCCTTTCAAAAGCTGCTTGGCGCGGCGCACCGCTGATAAAACGAGTTCAAAACGGTTGGGAATTTGCTCAAGGCAATCTTCGACTGTTACTCGCGCCATAGGGAGATTTTCCGGCCCTCAATCCTGCCTGTCAACCGGTGCGCCCCTTGAATCAACAGGGGC
>JADEYI010001502.1_pt1 | contig 17008 bp, 13 predicted proteins | sample 8542331 | NCBI WGS metagenome assembly JADEYI01 (sample SAMN16510988, study PRJNA670497) | mine drainage metagenome | isolation source: biofilm near Copperflume 1 | place: Germany: Marsberg coppermine Kilianstollen | collected 2018-02 | reverse complement strand
TGTCGTCAATCTTCTCATTGCCTGTTTGCTTTCATCTCGTTGCGTATGTCGTGGGTAAGTTGACCTGTGTTCTTGTGGGTATATCCAAGTAGTTGGCTGAGAGTCCGAACATTTGCCCAAAAGTGCATAGGCTGCTTCAAAAAAAGTTCATCTGGTTTCATTAAGTGCTATCTCAAACTTTCGTACAAATTCTTCTAATGAAATCCCAACTGCTTTGCAGATTTGGCGAAGCTCAAGTAAATCTAAGCGCCGTTCACCGGACTCGTATTTGCTTACAAAGGCTTGATTTTGACCAATACGTTCTGCCAGATCGACTTGGCGTAAACCAGCATCTAGCCTGATCTGTTGAAGTAGGGCTTGTAGCTTAACTTGCTCTGGGGTGTAAATACTTTTACCCATGAGCGCAATATAAAGGGGTGTACCAAATATTCCAAAATCGAATATTCCCGCTACAACTGAGGTATTTGTTCGTTAGTAAAATATAGGTAGTGCCAACATGGTTTTACAAACTGCAAGCACTGTCTTTTATTGTTCCTTGTAGTAACTTCGTAAGTTTTGCTGAGGGTAAATTGATGCAGCTTTCACTGTTTGGTGAAGTTGAAGCTCGTTCCATAGAGCAAAGGAAACAACTTCTAAAGTGGATTGGTAACAAACAACGATTTGCAAATGAGATTGTTTCCTGTTTCCCTCCCACATTCAATACTTATTTTGAACCTTTTCTTGGAAGTGGCGCAGTTCTAGGAACACTAGCCCCTAAAAAAGCGGTCGGGTCTGATATATTTGATCCATTGATAAAGATTTGGCAAGCCCTCAAGGATGATCCCGAAACACTCAAGCAATGGTATACAAAAAGATGGGAGGAAATGACGAGCGGAGAAAAAGTAGAGGAATATGAAAAGATAAAAGCGTCTTACAATGCCAGCCCAAACCCAGCAGACTTATTATTTTTATGCCGTTCGTGTTATGGTGGTGTAGTACGTTTTCGTCAAAAAGACGGCTATATGTCAACTCCTTGTGGCGCACACAAACCAATGCCTCCTAAATCCTTTTCTCATCGAGTTGACAATTGGAAAGAATATACAGAAGGAACTGAGTTCAGTCTGTTGGATTATAGAGAGGCAATGAGTAAAGCAAGGCCAGGAGATTTAATATACTGTGATCCCCCTTATAGCCATAGTCAAGCTATTTTATATGGGGCGCAGTCATTCAATCTAAATGACCTCTTAGATATTATTAGGCAATGCAAGCTGCGAGGGGTCTATGTCGCTTTAAGCATCGACGGAACAAAACGCTCTGGCAACTTTTTATGCGATATTCCTATTCCTGAAGGACTTTTTGAGCAAGAAGTTTTTGTAAACGTAGGTAGATCGATGTTAAAGCGGTTTCAGATGGATGGAAGAACGCTTGAGGGCGAAGTTGTTTCGGATCGTCTGTTGCTAACCTACTAAAGTTTTGAATTACTGCATAGTCGGGACTCATATTTAGAATACCGAATAAATATAAGTGCCATTATACACATCTATAATATATTGAGCTACAACTTTATTTAGGAAACCCGGAAGGGACTCCATAGCGGCTGGCAAGATAGAGGTCTATATACGATTAACTCAGCATATCTTCGGTGAACCAGGGCCATCCATTAGCATCGATGTAGACGCCGATGCCGATGCTGTGCAGGGTTGTGCTGAACAGGTGGATGCGGTGCCAGCCTCCGAGGGGTTCGTGAGTCATGCTTTCCTGAACCGCGTAGACGTTCGTCCAGAGTGGATTAGATGGCCCGGAGCGAGCAATATTTTCGCCGCCATCACTCGAGCCGGCGAAGCCTTCATTGGCGATGCGCTGGTAAGGTGAATTACCATCGGGGCAGGTGTGGCTGAAGCCGCAGTGCGCCATGTTCCAGCTATGCAGGAGCGCGCCAGAGGCCAGGGTGTTGTTCCAGGCGAACGGAGGCAGTCCACAGGCGGCGCGATCATTGTTGATTACCTGGAAGAGTTGCTGCGCCAGTTGTTGCGCCGCGCCAGTTACAGGCGCTGGCCCGTAGGGTGCTGCCAGCCCTCCATTCTTTGCCGGAACCTGGGTCATCTGGTTACTGTAGATAACACAGTTTGAAACAGGTGTTGCTGTACTCGATGGAGTACTGGTGGCGGAAGTGCGTGGAACCGCCGTTGGCGTCGGCGTCGCTTTCTGGGCGGGTATGGACAGTGGCGGTATCGGTGTGGAAGCGGAAATAGGAGCTTGCTGCGGGCCGTTTTGACTTACGATGCTAAACGACGATAGGGGTGAAGTAGTTACAGCTTCACTTCCACAGGCGGATAGCACTACAATACATAAGACGCACAACAGACTCCAGGAGGCTTTTTTCACAAACGATAACCCTTCCAGATTGACGCTCCTTCGTTACTTCATAGCATAAAGTATAGCATTCATTATGTATATATACGTATGCGCAGCCATCGTTTCGGTACTTTTGGTATGGCTAATCCAGGGTGTAAGTTTTCTTACCGCCTGCGGCGGCACCTGGAGAGAGAGGGAGATGGACGATTTTTCGTTTTGCCGATGTCCCTCCGCCGGGTTTGCGCGCTCCGCATCCTATCATGTTTCGCATTCCGCTTTCAACGCGCTTCGAGGTGATCCATCCCCATGATGCGGGGCTGGCAATTGCCAATGGCATCTGCTCAGATGTATATGAGCCAATCATTCTAGCAAAGGCAATGCCCTGGCGCCTGTTTATCTACGGCCCTGTCCATGTGATAGAGTATTATTATCTCACGGGCTTTATGGAAGGCGGAGCCAGAGAGGGCGCGCGGGCAGCGCATGAGATTTTGCAGGATGTGAACTGGATACCCGAACATGCAGATGGAGAGGAGCTCCGGTGAATTACGCTCTGCTCTGTTTTTTTACTAGAAGACACGTTAGAGGACATTGTCCGGGAGAGAACATGCATGACACATGTATTTACATCGCCAGCAAGCACTTCCCCTCACCTGCAGGCGGAGCTTTTTCGTCCATCCCTGCAATATCCTGCTTATTCATATGCTGAGATGCTGACGCAAACCGCAGCGCGTTACCCGGAGCAGGTGGCTGTGGTCTTCAACGATGTCAATTTGACGTACCGGGAGTTGGAAGCGCTGGTGAACGCCTTTGCTCGCGGCTTACTGGAGTTGGGTATAGGCCGGGGTCAAACCGTATGCTTGCTCATGACGAATCGCGCTGAATATGTCATTAGCTGGTTTGCCATCGCGCGCATCGGGGCTGTTGCCAGCCCCATGAACCCATCGTACAAGGAGCGCGAAGTCGCTTACCAGCTCAGTAATAGTGATGCAGTAGCTATAGTGGTGCAGCAAGAGTTGCTGTCGTTAGTGGAGGTGGTAAGGACTCAAGCTCCCAGCTTAGAACATATCATTATGGTTGGGTCTGCTGCCTCCGATCAATCTGCGCTTCCGGCTCACCTGCGCGCTTTCAGTCACCTGTTGCGCAGTCATCCGACCACACCGCTTGTAGGTAGTGAACCAGGCGGTGAGGACCTCTTAGCCCTTCCCTATAGCAGTGGCACGACGGGTCTGCCCAGGGGCGTCATGCTTAGCCATAAGAACCTGGTGTATAATGCCTGCCAGTCGATTGCCACGGCCCGTATCACTTTTGAGGATCGTATGCTGGTCTTTGTTCCGCTCTACCACATCTACGGCATCATGCTGATGGGGTGCGCGGCCATGGCGGGCGCGCGGCTCGTCTTGATGGAACGTTTTGAGGCGGGTAGGTGTTTGCAACTGATACAGGAACAGGGCATCACCCTGCTGTACAGCGTTCCGCAGGTGTTGGCCGTGTTGCACGACTGGCCGCAGGTGGACCAGTTTGATCTGAGCAGCGTGCGTTTTACGCAGTGTGGCGCGGCTCCTGTGCCTCCCGCCCTGGCGTACCGATTTCAGGAGAAAACGGGTATCACCGTCATGACTTCCTATGGTCTCACTGAGGCTTCACCCGGCACGCACTCCAACCCGGTCTACGACCGGCGGCTCATCAAGGTTGAGACGATTGGCCTGCCGATTCACGATACGCAGCAGAAAATTGTGGATATCGAGACCGGTCAGCGCGAACTGGGGGCGGGAGAAGAGGGAGAGCTGATTGTCTCGGGGCCGCAGGTTATGCAGGGCTACTGGAAGGCTCCCGAAGCGACGGCAGAGGCGCTGCGCGATGGCTGGCTCTATACGGGCGACATCGGCTGGCGCGACGAAGAAGGCTACGTGACGATTACCGACCGCAAAAAGGAGTTGATTAAATACAAGGGCTTTAGTGTTGCCCCTGCCCAACTCGAAGCCCTGCTGCTAGAGCATCCTGCCGTAGCTGACGCGGCAGTCATTGCCAGGGCTGATGCAGAAGCGGGCGAGGTACCCAAGGCCTTTGTAGTCCTGCGAGCAGGCCACGAACACCTGAACGCGGATGAACTGATAGGGTGGGCTAACGGCAAGCTTGCTGCTTACAAGAACGTGCGTGAGGTAGAATATATCGATGCCATTCCGCGCAATCCCTCCGGGAAGATCTTGCGCCGCATTCTCAAAGAGCAGGAACGACAGAAGACGGGCAAGTGATTCCTGACTCTGGTGAGTGATGTGCGGTGAGCTGCCGCCGGCAGCTTACCGCACATCACTCACCAGGTAAAGAGTCAAGAAGAAAATAGGGAGCTGAGACACGAAGGGGAGTTATACAGAGAAAATGGACGTAAAGAATCTTGTGGCGATTGATATGCATACTCATGCTGAGGTGTCGAGCCGAGTTTCAGATGATCCCCTGTGGCAGGCTATGCAGGAGGCGTCGGCGGAATATTTTAAGAACGATGAACCCCGGCCTACTATTACGGAAGTGGCAGCCTACTACCGGGAGCGCAAAATGGCCTGCGTCATTTTTCCTGTGGATATGGAATCGGCAACGGGATTGGCGCGCGTTCCTAATGAAGAGGTAGCCGAGGTGGCGGCTGAGAACGCTGATGTGCTGATCCCGTTCGCCAGCATTGATCCGGCGAAGGGCAAGATGGGAGCGCGCGAGGCGCGTCGCCTGATCGAGCATTTCGGTGTCAGGGGATTCAAGTTTCATCCCTCCATGCAGGAATTCTATCCCAATGATCGCATGGCCTACGAACTCTACGGGGTGATCGCGGAGGCGGGTCTGCCAGCAGTGTTTCACACGGGGCATTCTGGAATTGGTACCGGTATGCGCGGTGGCGGTGGTGTGCGACTCAAGTACTCGAATCCTATGTATCTGGATGATGTGGCTGTCGATTTTCCAGATATGCCGATTATCATGGCGCATCCTTCCTTCCCCTGGCAAGACGAGGCGCTTTCGGTATGCCTGCACAAGCCGCAGGTGTATATCGACCTCTCCGGCTGGTCGCCAAAATACTTTCCCGCTTCATTAGTGCAGTACGCCAATACCCTGCTCAAACACAAGGTGCTCTTTGGCTCCGATTATCCGCTCATCACGCCCGACCGCTGGCTGGCAGATTTTGAGCAGATCGCCATTAAGCCCGAAGTGCGGGTACTGATCCTGAAAGAGAACGCCATCAAGCTGCTCGGCCTCGCTGTCTGAGATCCAGCTGCCAGGGCGGGGGCAGAGAGCCGCCGCCCGTACCCTGCTACGACTTGATGCTGTGCCTCGTACAGGGGCGGGGCTCCCCGCCCTGGCTCGCGCTGCACAAAGCTTCAGGTATGCCTGTGGGCCAGTCTGAAATTTCTACGCGCTGGTGGGCAGGTCAACTTGCGTAATAGGCCTCAGTTGCGCTTCGATGGCCGTGCGTTGGGGTTCCAGGAAAGGCGGGAGCGAGAGCCGTTCGCCAAGTGTGGCGGCATCTTCGTCGATAGCGAAACCAGGGCCATCGGTAGCTAGCTCGAATAACACGCCGCCCGGTTCGCGGAAGTAGATCGAGCGGAAGTAGAAGCGGTCGATCACGGGGGTAATGGTCGGGTTGACCCTGGCGATGAGTTCCCTCCATTGACGGTGTTCCTCATCGTTGGGGGTGCGGAACGCCACGTGGTGAACGCCGCCTATGCCAACGAAGCGATGGAATGGTAATTCGGGGTCTATCTCGATATGCACCTCCGCGCCCGGCCCACCGGGACCGACTTCAAAGACGCTGACGGTGGTCTGATGCGGCATTTGATAGGCGCTACCGGGCCGGAGCCGGAAGCCCAGTGTCTCTGTCAGGAAGCGAGCCGAAGATTCGAGGCGGCGCAGTGTGAGGCGAACCGCGTAGAAACCGTGAATCGCCATCTCGACGGGTACCGGGCTTCTCTTCCAGGGGGTACTCTCTATCTTGCCCGCGTCGTCTACCAGTTCAAAACGCTGGCCCTCGGGATCGCGGAAAGGAAGCACAAGGCGAGCTTCTGGACCGCGTGTTTGAATGCCGTCATGGGAGATGTTAAAATTATTAAAACGTTCAACCCACCAGGAGAGCGCGTCCTGTCCCGTGGCACCCAGCGCGATAGTCGAAATGCTGCCTGCGCCAGGGCGATTAGAACCAATATCGGCCCATTCAAAAAAGGTCAGATCGGTGCCTGGGCGACCAAGCTCATCGCCATAGAAGAGGTGATAGGCTGAAGTATCGTCCTGGTTCACCGTTTTCTTCGTTAAACGCATCCCAAGCACCCGGGTATAAAATGCCACGTTGCGGGAAGCATTGCCGGACACGGCGGTAACGTGGTGGATGCCCTCTAATTGCATGATTATTCTCCTTCAAAATGTTAAAGCAGCTTAACTACCATTTGTGCGAAGGTGTGTTACCAGGCGGTAGCCTAGCCCGCGCACAGTCTCGAGAAACAGTGGGTTTTTGGGATCGGGTTCAAGCTTCTGGCGTAACTCCCATACAAGATGATTGACATCAGATTCTGTGTGATAGAGTTCCTCGCCCCAAATTGCTTTGATAAGTTCCTCATATGTACACATGACCGGCACATTGCCATTGGCCCGATTGCGTTGATCCATGTAGCGGATAAGCTTGTGCTCTTGCGGACGCAGGTCGCGGATCTCTTGCCTCTCGGGACCATCGCCGCGCAAGAGCTTTGCCTGAATCCAATCATACTCCAGGTATTCGATTTTTGGCATCAGTGTAGCTGGACGTGTTCCAAATGGATCATTAAAGGTGAGTTCCCAATAAATAGGCTCGCCTGTTTCGGTCAACTTGCCCAGAATACGGATGCTCATACCATCTATGAGAAGTGTGCGCCCAAACACTACTTCTACTGTCGCGCTCTGACGAATGAATGTGCGGTTCACACTGCCGTTATCGACCACCCACCAGCCATGGGGGTCACGTTCGACAGCGCAATGTACCTGTCTTGTAATCAGCTGCTGCGGGTCAGGTTCTAGCGCGATATCGTTAAATTGTTGAAACCGCCCGATAGCCATGCGGTCTTTTGTCAACTCTACACGGAATTGCTGGCCCTCTGGCCCGGTTACATCGAGGAAAGGAAGAAGCCTGTCCAATGCATACCTCGTACATTTTAAGAAAATACGACAACAACTGCTGTTATCTTTTTTCTCTTTATTTTATCACAATCACAGGTGTACCATAAAGAATTTTCCTTGACGTTCTGGCGGTTTCTGCTCTACAATGAGTTCGCCCAACATTGCTTTCTAATGATTGATCAATAATAATATTGTGTAATACAACCAGTATTTTAAGGGAGTTTTCAGATGGCTCAGCGTGATGAATCGAGGATAGGTCTGCAATTTGGCGACTATCGCTTGATACGGTTTTTGGGCAGGGGTAATTTTGGCGATGTCTATCTCGGTGAACATGTGGGTGATGTGAGCGAAAATAAACTGGCTGCTATCAAGTTGCTGAAAGAGAAGCTTACTGATCCTGACGATTTGAAAGGGTTTATCAACGAAGCTCGCATCTTCCGGCTTATCCATCCCAACATTGTGCGGCTCCTGGATTTTGGCATAGGTGAGGATGACATACCCTATCTCGTAATGGTCTATGCCCCCAACGGCACACTGCGTTCCCTGCATCCCAGGAAGTCTCGCCTGTCGCTGGAAATAATCGTCGTCTATGTCAAGCAAATTGCGGCAGCTTTACAACATGCCCACGATCGCAAGGTGATACATCGTGATGTGAAGCCGGAGAATATTTTATTGGGGCTGGATAATGAGATACTGCTGAGTGATTTTGGCATCGCCGCCGTGGCCCATAGCACGCGCTCTCTCAGTACACAGGATGCCTCTGGCACTATTCATTATATGGCGCCTGAACATATTCAAGGCAAAGCTCGTCCGGCAAGCGATCAATATTCCCTGGGGATTGTGGTGTATGAATGGATATGCGGGGAGTTGCCTTTCTATGGCACTCTTCAAGAGATTGCCATCATGCATACCATTGCTACGCCTGCTTCATTACTGGAGAAGGTTGCGGAGCTTTCGCCCGAGGTTGAGAAAGTCGTGATGAAAGCGCTCGCAAAAGACCCCAAAGAGCGTTTTCCCGGTGTACTGGCCTTTGCGAGCGCATTGGAAGAGGCTGCTCAAATGAATCCGCCCATTGGCTCTACGCTGTATACCTATAACGGCCATTCTGACGAAGTGAGAACTGTTATATGGTCGCCCGATGGCATCCACGTCGTTTCCGGCTCGACCGATAAAACTGCGCAAGTGTGGACCACTACCTGGCAGGATGGTCTGATTAATGGCGGGGCGGCGCGTGTTACTTATCATGGACATGCCAGAAGTGTCAACTCAGCGTGCTGGTCGCCGGATGGTCTGCGTATTGCTACTGCTTCTCTCGATGGTACAGTGCAAGTGTGGGATGCAGCTACTGGAAATTTCATCTTCACCTATAGTGGGCATACGAACTGGGTGCGGGCGGTCGCGTGGTCGCCTGATGGCAAGTACATCGCTTCCGGCTCCTGGGATGAGACGGTACATATCTGGTACGCCGATACTGGAGAAAATATTTTTACCTACCCCGGCCATTCTGATGAGGTACGCACCGTTGCCTGGTCGCCCGATGGCACACGGATCGCTTCTGGCGCGGCGGATAAAACCGCGCGCGTTTGGAATGTTGGTACAGGGGAAACCATCATTACATATAAAGGGCACCGGAAAAGTGTGAATACCCTGGCCTGGTCTCCCGATGGTCAATGTGTTGTCTCTGGCTCTCTTGATGGCGCAACGCAGGTATGGGATGCCAGCACAGGAGAGACCAAACTGACCTATCTTACTCACTCCGATGGAGTAAATACAGTGGCCTGGTCGCCAAATGGGAGGCGTATCGCTTCTGGCGGAAAGGATAATAGCGTGCATATTTGGGATGCCGTCACTGGCAACACGATATATATCTATTCTGGTCACATCAACTGGTTGATGGCAATATCGTGGTCGCCAGACAGTAAATACATCGCTTCGGGTTCAGTAGATAAATTGGTTCAAGTCTGGCGAGCCGTTTGATCTACATTAACCCTCTATACATACAATAAAAAAAGAACCGCATTTTCGACAAATTGAATTATTGACAGAGATGAGTTTCCCTGTTACACTTTAGCTTATATTCCTCCTTATTGTTCCACTACCATGATTGAGGAATTGCCTATGCTTGTACCTATCTCAATTCAAAGACAACGCAATTTCAACAGAAAAACAATCGTTCATCCATTCAAGTTTTGTACGAACTCAGGTATAGTGTACTCATCACATAGATTACTGCCGTTATGAATAAATAGGAGGCCTGAGCGAATGGCAGAACAAATGCTTTTGATCGAAGAGGTCCTGCGGGAGGTAGCGCGGCCTGACATCTATCGTTTGAATCCTTTCCGCATTGCAGAGATTCCTGTAGACGCTGTGGCGCGCGATATATCAAGGCGTCAAGCAGTTATCAAGCAGGCCAGTCAAACTGGTCTGCCCGTGCCAGCCGGGTATGGCCGTGCTCTTCCTCTAGACAAAGCGCCCGATGCTGACACCTTTAGCGAGGCTATTCAGCATCTCAGCGATCCCGAACGAAGAATAGTGAGCGAGTTGTTCTGGTTCTGGCCGCGTCAATTTGGGGAAAGCCGCCGGGATGAGGCGTTCGCTACGCTTGCGCGTGGCGAAAAGGACATGGTTTACAAGTTCTGGTTGAGGCAACGGGAGAATCCGGGTGATGGAGGCTACGCCTTACACAACCTGGCTGTGTTGAGCCATGCCTGTGCTCTTGACCTGGAACAAACGGCCCTCATAAGAGCATTATCGGCTCAGGAGCAGGCTGAACGGGATAGTTGGTGGCAACAGGCATTCAAATACTGGGCATTGCTTATCGAAGATGAAGCTTTCTGGAGCCGCATGACAGGCCGCATTCGCGCATTAGATGATCCTCGACTGACAACTGGTATGGCCCGGCGCATTAGCATGTACCTCCCGCAGGCTCTGCTTTTAATCAATGCGCAACTGGCGGTAAGCGCTGCCGAGCGCAACGATCTCGGCGAATGCCAGCGGCAGGTGGCTTTGATGCGTGGGTCGGGTTTTGATCAAAAGATCATTGAAGAATCCTTACGGCGTGCTGTTGAACCTACGCGCGAGAGGATTAAGGCTCTGTGTAAAATGATCGAAACACAGATGAATGGCGACCTTACGGACGCGGGTGGTACCATTCAGCGATTCCTGGATCAGTCTGCATCGCTCCTGGCGATATTGGATAGCCTGTTGCCTGCGGGTAACGCTACCCGCGACGGGATGCACGACGAAGTGGCTCAACGCGCGCTCGGTTCTTTAATCCTCTATGGCAACAAGACTGAGAAGTGGAATGTTGTTATCCCTCTCATCGACCATATTCACGCTCTTGCTATTGGCCCTGTCTTGCGTGCTCGCATTGAAGAGAATCGCACATCCGCAAAGAATAATCTTGCTCTTGCGCTCTGCTGGTATTGTGGAAAAAAAGAAGCTGAGAAAGCCTGCGCATACGAGTTGAAGATGTATGGAGAGGTACAACGTATACCCACCTGGGTGAATGGACGAAGCGCGACACAGCTTCAGTGGCGTGGAGGCTCGGTCCCGGTGCCGCGCTGCTCATCATGCAAGGCGCAGCATGATAGATTCTCGCCTCGAAGGAATGTGGGTAGTACGAGCAGTCCCCAAACAGCAAGCAATACAGTCTGGGGCCTGGGATGTACGTTCAATATCCTGCTCTTTATTGCCATTAGCGCTGCTACCGCCGGTAATGGTGCGGGTGCCGCGTTCGGGATAAGCATCGTCGTTTTGATCATAACATCTATCATCGCCAGCGCTGTCAAAAACAAAGCGCAGAATTATACGTATCAACCTCAACCACAGCCTGCGCTTGCATCAAGCATACGCGTGGCTACAGACTGTAGAACATTTCCGCCTGTACAACAATTACTTTCCCAGGGATGGCAGCTTGGCGAAAAACCGCTCTCGTAATGATTGCCCCTGTATGAATTCTCTGTATTCACGGTAGAAGAGGAAAAAGGATTGCTATGCTTAATATGCTGAGAAGCGCAAGACAATGGTTTTATCCGCGCGAGTTCCGAATCGAGGCCCCGGCCTGGAGCGAAGAAATTCAGGCGGAACTGCAACGCCTGATCGAGGCCTTATCCACGCCAATACCGCCACCAATTGTCTTTGACGAGGAAACATATGCTCATGTTCTGGCCGATGTGGCTACCGGCATGTGGCGGCTGCGCGATAAAATGCTTCGGCCGGGAACCGATCAACCGCTGGATGAGATGCACCGCGCCTACCGCTCCTTTGAATCGGCGTGGGATGCGCTGATGGAAGCCGGCTTCACGATTCAGGATCATACGAATAGCCTGTTTAACGCGGGGATGTTCCTGCGTGTGCTCGCTTTCCAGCCTACAGCGGGCATCGCGCGTGAAACGGTAATCCAGACGGTTCGGCCAAGTGTTTACTACAAACAGCAACTTATCCAGCCGGGGGAGGTCATTGTTGGAACGCCGGAGGAAGCAAAATCGCAGAAAACGCCGCAAGACCAGACGGGAGAGTTGATTGCCCAGGCTCCGGAGAGCCTTCACCAAAATGAACAAGGAGACTCCTTATCATGACCAGAGCAACTATTGATTTCGGTATCGATCTGGGTACTACTAACAGCGCGATAGCCGTGCTAAAGGGCAAAGATATTCATGTTTTCAAGAATAACGAGAACGAAGAATATACACCGTCGGCAGTATGGATTAACGAGAACCAGCAACTTTTTGTAGGAAGAGTTGCCAGAGAGCGCATCGAGTCAGATCCGGAGAACGCCTTCGCCGAGTTCAAACTCCAGATGGGCCAGCCTCAGACGTATCGTTTCGCGCGTAGTGGGCGCACTATGAAGCCAGAAGAACTGTCCGCCGAAGTGTTGAAATCACTGAAAACGAGCGTTATGAAACGTGCTGGTGAAGATGTGCAGGCGGCGGTAATTACTATTCCGGCAGCTTTCGGACTGGCGCAAACTGAAGCGACCCGTAAGGCTGCATCGCTGGCCGGCTTCACTGCCAGCCCGCTCTTGCAAGAGCCGATAGCGGCGGCCCTGGCTTATGGCTTCCAGAGTGAGAGTGATAAGGTCTTCTGGTTGGCTTATGACCTGGGTGGTGGCACATTTGATGCTGCCGTCATGCAAGTGCGCGATGGAGAGATCAAGGTCGTCAATCATGGCGGAGACAATCACCTGGGAGGCAAATTGATTGACTGGGCCATCGTCGAGGAATTGTTTATTCCAGAAATCACCCGGCGCTATAGAATTGACGCCTTCCAGCGAGGAAACGAAAAGTGGAGAGGCGCTATCGCTCAACTGAAAGCAGAGGCGGAGAAGGCCAAGATTCGCGTCTCCGACAACGAATCAATCGGGGTCTATATTCCTTACCTCGGCATAGATCAACAGAATAAGCCGATTTCCTTTGAATATGAACTCAAAAAGAGCGATGTCGAACGCCTGGCCGAGCCTTTTATCCTGCGGTCCATTAACATCTGTAAAAAGGTGCTGATCGAGAAACGACTGGCAATTGGCAATATCGAAAAAATCTTACTGGTGGGTGGTCCAACGCTGATGCCGTATCTACGGGAGCGCCTGATGGATCGACAGAATGGCCTGGGTATTCGGGTTGAGTATAGTATTGATCCTTTAACAGCTGTTGCGCGTGGCGCGGCGATCTTCGCAGGCACTCAACGCCTTATCCAGCAGGAAAAAGTGCTGGAAGACCAGCGCAGAGAAGGTAACTATACCATCTCTTTCCCTGGCTGGACTTTCAAGGGCAACGATTCCGAAACAATGGTCGGGGGGATAGTCAAAGCGCCTCGCGAGCAAAATCTCCAGAACTTCGCGGTGGAATTTATCAACTCCGACATTCTGCCGCCCTGGCGTAGTGGCCTGATAAGCCTGGGGACTGAAGGGTCATTTATGACCCCGCTCTGGGTGAAGAAAGGCGAACCGAACAGGTTTGTTGTTGAATTACATGATCCCACCGGGCGCATTCTGCCATCAGTGACCGATCCAGCTGAACTAACCTATACTGTCGGTATGGTGATTACCAATGTGCCGCTCACGTATTCGATTGGAGTGGCCCTGGCTAATAATGAGGTGGAATGGTTCCTGGAAAAGGGGAGGGACTTGCCCGCTCGTGGGCGCAAAGCGCTGCGCACAGCATTTGAGGTCCGCCAGGGACAGGCAGGCGACGTGATTAGAATTCCAATAGTAGAGGGAGGGAATCCGCGTGCCGATCGTAACAAGCAAATTGGTAAGCTGGAAGTTTCCGCGCATCTCGTGCGGCGCAATCTCCCCATCGGCACTGAGGTTCAGATCACTATCGAAATTGATGCTTCGCGGCTGATACGAGCGAAGGCGTATATCCCTCTGCTCGACGAGGAATATGATGTAGCTTTGCATTTAGGAGATCAAGTAGGGCCTGACCCCGCGCATCTCAAGCAGGAACTTGAAAAGGAGAAGACACGCCTGGCGCAGCTCCGTCAAGCCAGCACATCGGTCTCCATGCCAGTTCTTGAACAGGTTGAGAATGAACGAATGGTGCGTGATGTGGAGGTTGCCCTCAATGCCGCCAGGTCTGATCCTGACGCCGTGGATGCAGGTGACAAACGTCTGCTTGATCTGAAAATCGCTCTCGATGAGGCTGAAGAAGCGTTGGAGTGGCCCCGTCTCGTTGCCGATGCAGAGACTGTGATCATCGCTTGCAGGGGCATCATCCAGGAACAAGGTTCATCTGAAGACCTTCGTAATTGCGACAGAGCGGAAGCTGAAGTACGCGCTGCTATTCAGATGCAGGATACGGATTTATTGCAGCAGCGGCTCGATATGTTGCGCGCTGTGGTGATTCGTGTGCTTGACCGGAAAGGTATACTGCCGGTGATTATATTCGAACAATTACGTGGCATGATAGGAGAAATGCGCAACCCCGCGCAGGCTCAGCAATTGATTGTGGAAGGCATGATTGCCGCGCAGTCACAGAATACCGAACGTCTCAAAGCCATCAACCAGCAACTCAGCGCGCTGCTTCCTACACCGCCGCCACCGCCTGATATCAGCACCATTGGTCGCTAACATAAGATGTATAATGATACAAAATGGAAAGAGAAGATGGAAAACAATCGCAAGCGTCGCTTTGATGGCCTGTTGCAGGGCATAGCGCGGGGAACAGACCCGACCAATACCGCGCAAAACGCGCTAGATCGTGCTACACAGAAGCGGGGGTCAACAGGCAGTGGTCCCATTCCGCCAGGAAGTCAGCAGAGGTCTGCGGGTGGAAGGTTCAATCTTGATACATTGATCAGGCAACTGGTACTCGCCCAGGCTACCGACCTGGCCCGCGCAGGCCGCTATACAGAGGCGGAAAAGCTTCTGGCAGAGAACACCACATGGACGCAGGAGACTATGCCTGAAGTACTCGATTTGCGCGCGCGCATCTGTGCTCAACAAAGGCGCTTCCGTGAGGCGCACATATTCTGGTCGCGCGCCCTCCAGCTCGATCCTACTAACGAGGCGTATGTAACTTGCTTGCTGCGCCTGAGAGGTCACCGGGTCTCAAGATGGCCCTGGTCCGCGAAGGGCGTCAGGCTCCGACCACAACAGGCAGTACGTGTTTCCAACTTATCGAACAGTGATGGTCTTCTGCTGGCACACCAGGAAGATGGCAAATGGCACTATGAACTGGTGAAGGGACACCTGGTGAAGAATCCGATAGCCGGAGGAAGCCATGATTACTTTGTTTATCGTCTCACTTTGTCGCTAGGAGCCTTTATCGAGGCGCACGGTCTCGGAGTGATTACGCTCTCTCAAACGGGATACGATCTGACACTCTCTGGTGAGCGTGAAACGGTGTGGGTACCTGACCTGGCTTTCGTGCAATCCGCCCACGTTCCAGCAGAGGACTCTCCTGAATGGACTCGTAACTGGAAAGTAGCCCCTGATCTGGTGGTAGAAGTTGTTTCGCCAGACCAGAGTCTTCAGGATGCGAATGCCAGAGCAGCCGGTTGGATTGAACGGGGAGTACGGTTGGTCTGGATGGTCTGGCCTGTTTCCAAAACGGTAGATGTCTGGCTACCCACTTCGGACAAACCAGTAACAACTCTGGGAATAGATGAAACGTTGGATGGGCTTGATGTAATTTCCGGTTTCACCTGCCCTCTGACACGCATTTTCAGGAGCGCAGGCAAGACCGCTTCATGAAAAAATCTTGATGTGTCCATGAGAGTGAAAAGAGAACCGGCGCTTTTAGAGATGCGCGGCTACGAGAGCGGCGTGGTCGCGCGTGGTCTGGTCAGCGTATATTTCGGCGAAGGTAGCAATGGCGCGGTCGAATGTATTGCTTTTGCCCAGGTAGCCGCTGATTTGGGCGGAATCGCCCGAACGGGCATGAGCGCGCGCGAGCGCCCAGCCGCAGAACCGGCAATACTCGATGAAGCCATCCGGGATCAGGGTCTCGATATCTACCGTCAACTTCATATCTCGCAACTGGCGGAGATAGTAGTCGGTGGAACCTGAGCGCGTCCAGCCGAGAAAGAGGTCGCTGGCCGCCTGCATGAGACGCTGGCCGCATACTACGCGCTGCCCGTGGTTGGCGTATACACCGGGGCCGAGGTGACGTTCGAGTACCGAGGCCTGAGCCTCCTTGATCTGCAAAAGCAGCGGGTCGTTACTATCGTTGCCCAGCAATAAGAGCACGTAACAGCGCGTGCCGACGCTGCCCACGCCAACGACTTTCTGCGCCACATCCACACAGTGATATTTGCCAATGAGTACCTGGCGGTCCTCCTGCACCGTTGGCTGGTATGTTTCCACCATTCCGCGCAACTGGCGAGCGAGTTCGTCGTCATGCAGGTGTGCGACCAGCGGCGGCTCATCCTTGAAGCGATGCTTGCCATCGATTAGCGTGGTGAGTTTGGGAAAGACTTGCAGGCTTGAGCGCTCGCGCGACTTATTGCGCTGTTTATTGATGTACCAGCGAAAGGTAGGATGCACGAATTGGAGCGAATTTTCGTAGTCGATGCGTGAGTACCACACATCGATATGGCGCATTTCGCTGTACTTCCACATGTGCTCGCGATAGGCCTGGACGCAACTCAAGACGGCCTGTTTATTTATAGCGGCGGGGAAGCTGTTCGCGCGTCCGCCCAGGACGATGCTGGCGGCCAGCCGTTTGATATCCCACTCCCATGGACCCGGCAGCGTCTCGTCAAAATCGTTTACATCGAAGACCTGGTTGCGTTCCGGGGTGGCATAGATGCCAAAGTTATTGAGATGCGCATCGCCACAAATCTGCGCGTGGATACCTGTAACAGGCGTCGCGGCCAGGTCGTGCGCCATCACGATGGCAGCTCCACGTAGAAAGGTAAAAGGCGAAACGGCCATGCGTGAATAGCGCAGAGGTACGAGATGCACCAGCCGCGTGCGGTTCTGCTCTTGCAGCAGGCTTAGCGGGTCGGGGCGGTCGGCTGCCGCTGTCCAGATGGCATGACTGGAACGGGGCGCTTTGTTACGCAGCGCCCGTCCAGCTGCGCGGCGCTCTGCCAGTGTTTGAACGTTGTG
>JADEYI010001501.1_pt1 | contig 17026 bp, 17 predicted proteins | sample 8542331 | NCBI WGS metagenome assembly JADEYI01 (sample SAMN16510988, study PRJNA670497) | mine drainage metagenome | isolation source: biofilm near Copperflume 1 | place: Germany: Marsberg coppermine Kilianstollen | collected 2018-02 | reverse complement strand
CGTCGTCTCGCTCAACTCTACGCCTTGTGAATAACTGCGGCTGTAGGACTTAGACTGGGTTTGGGCGTCAACCCCGCTTTCTGTGCGTATCTCATACACTTTATTGACCCAGGCTTTACCCGTTGGGCCTTTGGCTCCTTTAAAGGTTTGTCGGAGAAGTCCGTACCGAATATCTCTTTGTACAGTTTGTTCAACTCGGTATAGCTCTGCTCACGAACGCCCTGTAGCAGGTGGAGCACTTTCTTCTTGCGGGTGTTGGCGATTGTTTCAGGATTGCCGAAGAAATCGGGCATGGTGTTGATTTCACTATATGTGACGACGATACTATCTTTGCCTGCCACTGCTCCCTCGTCATCGCCCTTCACGGGCAGCGACACGCAAGGCACTTGCCAATCGCCGTTTACATCTTTCACAGGCTTACCCGTCGCCTGTCCTTTTAGCGCCTCCGGATTGTTTTTCCATTGCAGCAAGCGGGCCATTTCCTGCTCGATAGTGTGCTTAACTGAAGAGTTATCAATCTTAGCCTGAGTTGCCCTCAACTGCCGCTCGGCGTCTCTTATCATATCTCTATCTACTGATGCCCCCTGGGCCTCTGCCATTGCAAGTAAGGTAATCTCGGCCTTTAGCTTATCTCTCAAGACGGCGGTTTCGCGTATCTGTGGTATATCTTTGAGCTTACTCGGGGATACCTACCCCAGGAGATAATGCTCATACGCGGCATGGCGCCGGATGGGAAGAGGCGCGTTGGAAGCCCGCACACGATACATAACGGGTGAGGGCGCGCCGGTGCCGGTGTGCACCCCGCCTATCTGTGTGCGCTGCACAGGCTCATGATTGCAATCAGGGCCACATACATGTGTGGCTGGTACAGGGGTGCGCTGGATTGTTGCTTCGCTCTGTGCGCGCTGTAAAAAGCGCTGCACTGCATGGTTGCCTTGCGTACTCTGTAACCGCTGCATCATAGCAATACGTACCGGCTCGTTCCCACGACCGTTTAGCCTGGCGCTGCCTATGAGAGGAAGAGCTGTGAGCGCCACCTCGATGGCATCCGGCCCCTCCGGAGCTAGATTGGCATCTTCAGTGTGCTGCGCACTTTGGTGCTCGGTGCCATGCTCGGCTCTCTGTACAGTTTGTCTCTGTGCACGCTGTGTGCTCCTGTGAGTCTCAGTACCTCCGTCGTTACGCTGGGTCATATATACCTCGCACAGGCTCTAAAAGCCAAAATGTTGGGGAATCGCACAAGTAGATACGCTAACCTCGTAGGCGTGGGTCCTCGTAGGCACGTTTATTGTACACTTCTTTAAATACTTCTTTGTATGCCGCTTGTCAAGACCTTTAGCTGTGGTAACTATTCAGAGTTGGGGTAGAACAACCTTCTTGGGGCATCCGTGCGGGTGTATCCTCTCCTCACCCCAACCCCCTCTCCTGCGAAGGGAGATTGGGCTTTACAGGGGAGTATAGGGGTGGTAGGAAGGACACCTCACCGCTTTCTACCAGAGTTTATATAAGCCAGGTGGACACGTTGGGGAGGCAGATTTGTGGGCAATCACCCTGGCCGTAAAGTATAGTAAAGAAGTGAAACGCAAAAGGGACATGTGAAGTATGAAGGACTCGTATCTATCCTCAATCCTGTTACTCAACCCATAGTATGCGATGACCAGCGCCTGTCCGTTGCCTTTCACCTTTCACATCTCGTGGTCCCAGGTGTATTTGTGTGAAGATCCTTTCGCTTGGCGATTTATTGCTTGACATCGTTGTGCGTTACGACCCCCTTTCGGGCGAAGCAGACACCGGGGCTGACGCCGTGCAGATCTGGTCAGGAGGGTCTGCCGCCAACTTCGCGGTGCATGCGGCACGGCTGGGCGCTGGCGTGCGTTTTGTCAGCAGGGTGGGAGGTGACTTTGCGGGAGAGATGCTCGTGCGCTCCCTTGAAGACGAAGGTGTAGCCCCAGAAGTACGCGCCATCGGTGGGGAAACGACGGGGCGCGTGCTGGTAATGGTTGACAGGGAGGGTGGCAGGCGGATGTGGTCCTACCCAGGCGCGAGCAGCGCCATCAGTCCCGGCGACCTCGACCCCCTCTGGTTCCAGGACCTTGACGCTTTTCACCTGACCGGCTACTCACTTCTGCGTGACGGGCCAGTAGAGGCCGCATTGCAGGCGCTAAAGATGGCACGAGCGGGTGGTTCTCCCATTTGCACCTTAGACCCGAACCCTCCCCACCTGATCAGTGATTATGGCCCCTCTCGCTTTCGCGACTTCGTCGCCCGCCTCAACTTTGACCTGATATTCCCCAACATAGAAGAAGGGCGGCTGCTCAGCAGCAAAGAGGAGCCTGCTGAAGTAGCATCAAGCCTCCTCAGTGTGTCGCCACTGGTAGTATTGAAGTTGGGAGAAGAAGGGTGTCTGGTTGCCACTCACGACCAGCTCTTCAGAGTACCCGCCGCGCCAGCCAGAGCGATTGACGTCACAGGCGCGGGCGATGCTTTCGCAGCGGGCTTTGTGGTAGAATACCTGAGCAGCCGGAACACCAGGATGGCAGCGGTAGCCGCCAATCAGTTAGCCGCGTGCGTAGTCGGCAAGGTAGGAGCGCGGTAGCGAGCAAAGTGCCGAGAACTAAGTCCAGACTCCTCATGTCCCAAGCCACATCTACAGCAGAAGAACCGCAGGAGCCGCGACGCGGACACGGCCATGCGCGACGGCCTCCACTCGCCGAGGTAGACTCTTGGGAGCTGTGGCAGGCGTGGAGGCGGGGCGAGCGTAGATTTGCTTTGCCCTGGATTGGTTTGCTGGTAGCTTTTTGCGTGGTGCTGGCGGGGATGTATTCCTTCTTCTTCTATTCGACGAGCCTGGACAACGATACCGTAGCGCAGGTCGGGCTGACGCTGCTCTTCGTGGCCTTTCTCTTTAGGATATGGCGTCGCATATCACCCAGGCGCGGCTTTGCCTTGATAGTGATCACCCTCATGCTGCTCATATCAGGGCTGGCCTTTCTGACCTGGCTTCTTGCTTACGCCTTGAGCGGCTGGAACCCATGGGCAGCTATAGGGGGCACTGTGTCGCTTGGGCTTATTGGCCTGTTTATAGGACTGCCCTCTCTCAACACTATCTCCCGCCAGCAAGATGCCTGATGAAATTGTGAATCAGGTAGTAATTGGCTAACAAGCAGTAATCGAGGAGTCTATAGACGTGCAGAGATTGATGGAGTGCGTGCCGAACTTTAGCGAAGGTAGGCGGCAGGATATCATAGATGATGTCGCAGGGGCTGTACGCGAGGTTGAAGGAGTGAGGCTGTTGGATGTTTCTCCAAACCCCGACCACAATCGCACAGTATTGACCTTTGTTGGCGCACCTGAGAGTATAGCGGAAGCGGCATTCGCGGCCACCGCGAAGGCTGTGCAGATGGTAAACATGGAAGAACAACATGGGGAGCACCCGCGCATGGGCGCTATGGACGTAGTGCCCTTTGTACCTGTGTCGGGTGTGACAATGGACGAAGCTATAGGGCTGGCGAACGCGGTAGGTAAGCGTATCGCTGAAGAGTTAGGCGTGCCGGTATACCTCTACAGCGCGGCTGCTACAACGCCGGCCCGCAAGCGCCTGCCCGACGTGCGCCGTGGCGAATACGAAGGGCTGAAGGAGAGCATCGCCACTCCTGAACGCAAACCTGACTACGGCGAAGCCCGTATGCACCCCACAGCAGGGGCAACCGCAGTTGGAGCACGCCCGCCGCTGATAGCTTTCAACGTGAACCTGGGCACCACAAATGTGCACATAGCCCGGACGATTGCCAAAGGTTTGCGCGAGAGCAGTGGCGGCCTGATGAATGTGCAGGCTATGGGTGTAGACCTCGCCGAGCAAGGGCTGGTGCAGGTCTCTATGAACTTACTAGATTACACTCGCACTCCCCTGCACCGCGCTTATGAGCTTGTGAAAGTAGAAGCTGAGCGCCACGGTGTACCCGTAGTGGGTAGCGAGATCGTAGGTCTCGTACCTCTGGACGCGCTGGCGCAAGCAGCCGACTTCTATCTGCGTCTCACCGGCTTCACCCGCAACCAGGTGCTGGAAGCTCGCCTGCTGGAAGATGAGGTGAGCACAGAGCAGTAGCTCTGTGCTCGAGAATTAAAACCCTCCTCACAAGTGGAGCTTTTAGGGGCAGTTTTTGTAGAGGGTTCAATCTGCCCTACATAGCGGTAACAGAACTCCCGCCCCCTGACCCTTTGCCAGCGGGTTGGGGTGGGGTCTTGCCTTAGTGCAGTGCCAGGTGACAGAAGAAAAACCCTGTGGGAATAGGACTAATTACCAGGATGTAAGGAGGGATCGAGCCACCTTTGGGCCACCTGCAAGATATAGTAGAGGCCCCAGCAAGCTGCCAACCCCAACGGGGTGTATTTCTGCTACCCCGACAAACCCTCTAGCTCTGTCTTCATCTGCTCTACGAAGGCGCTATCGTTTATGCTACCGAGATTGATCTCAACATTGGCTATGGCCCCATCACGGGCAGCATCGGCCAGCAGACGAGCCACGCGGGCATCTGAGGCCACGTTAGGGTTGCTCTTCTCCATTGCCACCACTGCAAGCTCCGAAGTCTCAGCAGCGGCCCGTGCCACCTTCAAAGGCACCTCAGTGGCGTATTGGAGCGCCGATTGTATAGCAGCCGTGCGCGCTGCCTTCTCCGTGTCGCCTGTGCGGGGCAGCTTATATGCCTGACTGACGGCGTTATAGGCCTCCGTATCTTTATCCACAGCAGCCAGCATACGGAGGCGCAAATCTTTGGCTCTGCCGCGCACCGTTTGCAGCTCCACCTCTACGTCACGGAACTTCTCCCGCCCAACCGTGAGGTTACAGGCCATCTCTACCATTGCCGCAGCCATAGCCCCCGCGAGCGCGCTAGCACTCCCTCCGCCCGGCGTGGGATTAGCCGAAGCCAACTCCTCTATAAACTCTTCAACAGTCATTTTAGCAAGAGCCATAACACCTCCTACGCAATTACGAGTTATGAGTAGCGATTGATGCATAACCCAGATTAGAGGACGAACAGAAAGGTAGCGAAGTGATGTGTTACAACGGAAGCAGCAAAACCCTTTGTACAAGGAGCTTCCGATGGACATGGACTTTGATACCTTCCTGATAGGATTATACCTGATGGTTGACCAATGGCTGCAAAAAGAGGGTCACAGATACTTACGGCCAGAGGGTGGGGCACCACCTCGCCTTTCCGATGCAGAGATGGTGACGTTGCTTTTGGCTCATCAGTTAGCTCAGGGCAAATGGCGAGAACGTCGGCGGCTGCGCTTCTTGAAGCACAACTATCAGGAGTGGTTCCCTGCTCTGACGACACAAAGCGGCTACAACCGTCGTGCTCGCAACCTGACGGGTGTGTTGAACGCTTTGTGGATAGAGTTGGCGCAACAAGTGACATCACACCTTGCTCCTGAGGGAGTGATGGATGGTACTCCTATCCATGTGCGACACTGGCGTCGGTATGGTCTTCATCATCTGACCCTTCCTGAGGCTGACCTCGGTTACTGTGCTGCCAGGCGGGAATACTACTACGGCTACAAGTTGCTGGCTCTCGTCACAGTGAATGGCATCATTGTCCAGTGGGCACTCCTCCCTGCCAGTGCTGATGAGAGAGATGGGTTGGAAGCGATGATGTTTGGAGACGAAGGTTGGCTCATCTGGGCTGATAAAGGTCTGCTTGATGAGCAGATGAGCAGCGGCAGAGACGATTGGAGGAGGAGCAGAGTATCATCCTTATCACTCCTTCCAGGCGCAACCAGAAGCGTCAACTCCACCCTGCTTTGGCACAGATATTGGCTGCTACTCGACCAATCGTGGAGGCTACTTTCGCCCAGGCTGAGGAGTTTGTGGATCTGGAGCACCCTCATGCACACACCTGGAGAGGTCTGGCTGTGCGTATTGTTGCCAAACTCACTGCTATGACGGTAGTAGCTTGGGCTAACCTGCGTCGTGGCATCTCGCCTTTGTCCTTCGTTAGGTTTACTTGGTAAGTTATGCATCAATCGTGAGTTATGAATTAGCAATTACCAGCTGCAACCCGGCTCGCCTCACGTCAATTCATAATTACAGTTAGTGCCCCCAGTCCCTCGGATACCTGAAGTCTATTCCTGGCGTGCGTGAGCCTACCTTGGCGATCACGGCGGTCATCCGCTTGTACTGCATATTGCGCACTGTGCGCACAATGCGCTCTACCAGCGACTGCTCAAAGCCCTGGGCTACAATCCGCTCCGGGTCGAGACGTTCATCTACCAGGAGGTAAAGCACCTGGTCTACAAGGTCGTAGGAGAGGCCCATTTCAGCCTCGTCGGTCTGGCCCGGCCAGAGGTCGGCGCTAGGCTTCTTCTCCACCACGGCGGCGGGCACGCCAATCGCGCGGGAGAGGGCGCGAACCTGTGTCTTGTACAGATCGCCGATAGGCTGTATAGACGCCGCGTTGTCGCCATACCAGGTTGTATATCCCAGCAGCGACTCGGTTTTGTTAGAAGTGCCCAGCACCAGGGCGTTTTCAGCCAGCGAGCGGTCAAATACAGCCACCATCCTGAGACGTGCCAGCACGTTGCCCCGCCGCATGTTGCTCATCTCACCATAATGAGCGAACAACGGCTCTGCCATAGGGGTTATATCGAGCTTATCGTGTGCCAGGCCGAGCCGGTCTATAACCAGACGAGCGTCTTCCTCACTCTTAGGGCTGCTCGTCCTGTAAGGAAGGATCAGCGCCACCACATTCTCAGGCCCCAGAGCCTCCGCCGCCAGGGTAGCCGCCAGCGCCGAATCAATACCACCTGACATGCCAAGCACCACTCGCTTGAAACCGAACTTGCCAGTCTCATCACGGATAAAGTTCGCCAACAACCGTCGGGTAAGCTCGGGGTGTATAGCGAGCCGGTCGGCAAGGCTTCTCGTCGGAGGTGCAGTAGATGGATCGTCGCTGCCCATGTTGGACCCTTCCCGCCTTCGGCGGAATTATGAATTAGTTCCCGCCTTCGGAATTATCAATTATGAATTACGATTTGTCCCACAGCTCATAATTGTTTAGCTGTACCTTTCTCCCATAATCCTCTCCAACTCCCTCAGCACCAATTCGGGCCGCTCGTCTCTCAGCAGAGGGAGGCTGCGGCGTTTGAAGCGCACCGACTCCGGATTGATTCTCGCGGTCACCAGGCATTCCTCAAAGTGCTCTCCCGTAGCGAGAAAGTCGCCGTCGGGTGCGAGCACGGTGCTGTAGCCGCCGAAAGCCACGCCGTCCTCGTAGCCCACGCGGTTGCAATGGAAAAGGAATATAGTGAATAGCTCGGCGTAGATACGGTGTGCCATGCTGACATCGTAGTTGGTATCCAGGTAGTCGTCCCCCGGCTTGACGCCGCGCCCCGGTCCGGCAGCCACCATGAGCATGGTGTCAGCGCCATCCAGCCACAACAAATAGGGGAGAGCGATGTGCCAGAAGTCTTCGCAAATGAGGATGCCCATCCGCCCGAAGCGCGTATCGAAAGCGCGAACCTGGCGGCCCATACCAACATAGCGCATGTCGTCGAACATACCGTAGGTGGGCAGGTAGACTTTGCGGTGAACGTGCTTTATCTCACCCTGGCCAATATATGCCTGCGCTATGTAATGAACATAGCGGTCGCTCTCCTCAACGAAGCCCACGCAGATGTCTATGTCGTGAGCGCGCGAGGCCTCCATCAGCTTTTGCAAAGGAGGCGCGGGGGGCGAGACGCGCATCCCTATCTGGTTGGTGATGTCTTGCAGGTAGTATCCCGTCAGGCTCAATTCAGGGAAGATAAGGAGGGATGCGCCTGCCTCTCGGGTACGCTCTACATAGTCGAGGTGCTTGGCAAGGTTGGCCTCAACATCGCCGAGCACGCACTTTATCTGCGCCAGGGCCACCGTATAAGGTTCGTGTAAAGGTTGGGTCATAGCCGCTCGCTCGTGAGGTGAATATCACAAGCATTATACGTAAGTAGCAGATAATGAGCAATGAGGAACCAGGCGGTAACTGTGTACCCTCACCCCATGCCCCTCTCCCCTTGTGGGAGAGGGGGCTTTAATCGTGGAAGAGCCAGGGGATACAGCTCTTCTCCCATGTGTGGGAGGAGGTGTTGGGGTAGGGCTTTGCCTTAGTACAATCTCAGTAGAGGCTGGAGGAAAATCTATCCCCGAAAGCCCTTTCCACTCGGAAGGAGGTTAGGGGATGGGTGCCAGGATTGCACTTCACAGGGCGTGATCAATTGTGTCTGTACAATCGCTCGACTGCGTTGAGAAGGTCGCCGAGGTTGAAGGGCTTGGCAACATAGCCTTCCGCGCCTATTTCTTGCGCCCAGCGGCGTGCATCGTGCGCGGCTGTCATCACCAGGATCGGCAAGCTGATGCCGCGCTCCTTGAGGGTGCGTGCGAACCCCCAACCATCGAGCACAGGCATGCGCATATCCAGCAAGACAAGGGCAGGGTGCGCACGCTCGACAGCCCGCAACCCCTCCACTCCGTTGCTGGCCCTCTCAACCTTATACCCCTCAAACTCCAGGATTTCGGCTACTGTCGAAAGAATATCCTGGTCATCATCAACTACCAGAATTGCATGCTCATGTAACATCAGCGTCAATCTTTCCTACCTCCACCGGTAGCGCGACGTAAAATGTGCTACCACGACCGTGCACACTATCAACCCATATGCGACCGCCGTGCTGCTCGACTATCCCTTTGCAGATAAAGAGGCCCAGGCCCATTCCCATGAAGCGCTTGTCATCCACATTTGTACCGCGATGGAAACGGTCAAAGATATGAGATAAATCTTCAGCGGGTATGCCGATGCCCGAGTCGGCAACACTCAGGCAGTTGCACTCCTTTTCTCGCCAGACCTTCACCCTCACAGCTCCTGCTTCGGGGCTATATTTTACCGCGTTCTCCACAAGATTCTCTACCAGCTGGCGAATGCGCACCGAGTCGTAACAGCCGAGCACCGGCCCCTCAGCTTCTACTTCGCATGGGTGCAACTCTGTGCCGTTGCGGGCGCACGTTTCCTCTGCCACCTCAGTAAGATCAACTTCCTCGCGTGTGCCTACAAGCCTGCCTTGCTCCGTACGCGTAGCGTCCAACAATTCGAGTACCAGGGTTTTGAGGCGCTGTGCCTCCTTCTCAACCTTTTGTATACCGGCTAAATCAGCAGGCGCTTCGGGAGACCTTACTGCTCTGCGCTCGAGAAGCTGGGCTTGCGCCACCAGCGTGGTGAGTGGCGTCCGCAGGTCGTGCGCGGCGGCGGAGAGGAAATCTTCTTTGAGGCGTGTCACCTCTTCCTGGGCGCGCACATGTGTCGCCTCATCTATAAGAGCGCGGCTCTCCAGTACGACCGCTGCCTGGTCAGCCAGGAGTTGCACGAGCGCGAGGTCATCCTCGGCGAAGATCGGAGCTTGTGGCGCGTAAACAGTAAGTACTCCAAGCTTTCTCTTACCTGCCGTAATGGGGGCCACGAGCAGGGCAGTCGCGCCATATTTGCGGAGCGCATCGGCCACAGCCGGGTTATCGCGCGGTGCGTTAGGGGAAAAAACAGGCTTCTGGTTGAGGAATGCGCGACCGACGGCTGACAGGGGGGTTGGCGTCACATCTACCTGCTCATCGCCCACTCCGAAGCTCAGCGCCTGCCTGGCTTCGCTCCACAAGCCAACGCTTGCATGCGGAGCGCCCAGAGACGCTGCGGCTCCACTCTCCATCTCGGCCAAGATAGCCTGGGTGTCAGGCAAGCGAGGCAAGCGGGCGGCTCGCCCAAGGAAAGCACGCAGCTCAGGCTCCTGCCAGGCGCGACGTAGGATCTCAGGAGGAGTGAAACCGAGGAAGTAGCTAACCCCTGACGCCAGGCTAGAGAGCTGAGAGAGTGTTGACCATAATCCCGCAAATTGAGGAGCGGCACGCGCCAGCCCTGAAAAAACAAATACAAGGCAAAGCGCGATGGAGCCTGCGGCTGCTGACCTCATGCGCCGCCTTGTTATTCCGCTGGCGCGCTGCGACTGTCGCGCAAAGGCTACTACCCCGTATGCGAGGAAAACTATCAAATAGAACAGTTCGATGGTTACAAACCAATCAGGTTGTTTTGACCCTAGGGCAATCGTCCCAACCACAATTAAGGCGAGGAGCACTTCCGAGGTGTACAGGAGCCATTTAGGCACGTCTGCGAAGTCGTCCACTAGCTTTATAAGCATGTATGGCAAAGCCAGCAGCAGTATCACTACAAGATAAGAGAGGAGTGAGCCTGCCGGAGGAGCCAGAAGGGTGAAGACCACGATGAGCATGGGCAAGCTGAAGAATAGAGCGATGTCAATGTTCACACGTCGAGGGCTGCGCATTGCCTTGGCGGCGACAATCACAAAGATGGTGACGTAGGTAGCCCAGGAGAGGTATTGAACAAGCTGCGCTGCTGTCATAAAGTCATATCCGGTCTTTTAGGTCAGAGTTCTCCTTGCGTTGCGACCATCGCCGTCTGTGAGCTTCTCCATGTCGTGTGCAGGCATGGCAAGAGGAACCATAAGGAGGCAAGCAGAACAAAATGTGACCCATAGAGCTACCGGGAGCGTTCTGTGGGTATAGAGCGTCGCCCCAGCACATTATAGCACCGCCCACACACTCTGTATAGATGGCAGAATCACCTCGCCGCAAGGCTCAGATCGATTCCATCTTGTGCTGCAACATTCGTGCCGCTATTCTAAAAGGAGCCCGTTGGCTACAGGATGCGGCTGAGGAACGACTGGGTGCGCTCCTGCTGCGGGTGGTCGAAGATTTCCACAGGAGGACCTTCCTCCACTACTTTTCCGCTATCCATGAAGACCACGCGGTCGGCCACGTGGCGGGCGAAGCCCATCTCGTGGGTCACAACCACCATGCTCATTCCTTCTTCAGCCAACTGCTCCATCACTTTGAGCACCTCGCCCACCAGCTCAGGATCGAGCGCCGAGGTAGCCTCATCAAAGAGCATCAGCATCGGGTCCATCGCCAGGGCGCGAGCGATGGCTATTCGCTGTTGCTGGCCGCCGGAAAGCTGGCTGGGGTAGCGCTCCTTCTTATCGCTCAATCCCACTTTTTGCAGCAGAGCGTGCGCCTTCTCAGTGGCTTGCTCTTTCGACACCCCCTTGACGTGGGTTGGGGCTTCGATGATGTTTTCCAGGGCAGTCATGTGTGGGAATAGATTGAAGCGCTGGAAGACCATACCGATCCTGGCGCGTTGGGCGGCGATATTGCGCTCACTATCTTCTACAAGCCTCCCGCCTTCTTCGCGATAGCCTATCAGCTTGCCGCCGACGTATATCTTGCCGCCCTGTATCTTTTCGAGGTGATTGATGCACCGTAGGAAGGTAGTTTTGCCTGATCCGCTGGGGCCGATCAGCACTACCGTTTGCCCCGGCTGCACCGTCAGGTCTATGCCGCGTAGCACTTCGGTGCGCCCGAAGCTCTTATGCACGTCTAGAGCCTGCACTATCGGCCCGCCCCCTGTGCTGTTACCCGGTTGTATCCTCATGAAGGCCTTTGCCTCTGCTGTTGTGGCACGCTACTAACCCCGACCCCCGCCCTATCTACCTGTGGTCGAGGGCGCCTCGTGTGCTGAAGATATTGCCGCGCACACGCGTCCACAGGCCGGGCTGCTCCTGCGCCTTGCGCTCGCCAAGCCTGCCCTCAAGCCAGCCCTGCCCTATGGTGACAACTGTGGTCATCGCCAGATAGTAGCATGCCACGATGGTCCAGGTCTCCAGCGTCTTAAAGTAGAGGTGGTTCAAGTCGCCCGCATGCTGCACCAGTTCGCCAACGCTGATGACCGAAGCCAGAGAGGTGGTTTTGAGCATGTTGTTGAACTCGTTGCCGGTAGGGGGCAGGATCACGCGGGCGGCCTGGGGCAGCACTATGCGCCGCATCCCCAGCCTGTATGTCATGCCGAGCGACTTGGCCGCTTCCATCTGGCCTGGGTCCACGCTTTGTATACCTGCGCGTACTATTTCAGCCATGTAGGCACCTTCATTGATGCTGAGGGCCAGCAGTGCGGCGGGCACCAGGTCTATCCGGATGCCGATCTCGTACAGGCCTGTGGCAAAGACAATCAACTGCACCAGCAGAGGCGTGCCCCGGAAAAGCCAGATGTAGAAGCCGGCAATGCCATTGAGTATTGGGCTTTTGCTGATCCTCATCAGCGCGGCTATCAAGCCGAGGGCTATCCCGATTATCTGCGAGACCACCGATAGGAAGATGGTCATCTTCGCACCTTCGAGGAGCGTCTGGTCGAAGAAGTGCTCAGGGATGAAAGCAAAATCGAACTGCGCCCCCGAAGTGGGGCGGCTGATGATGAACCAGGCTATGAGCGCCAGGATGACGAGCGTAACCGGCACCCATAGCCACCGCCGCAGATTGTACGGAACCTCCATTATGCGCCCTCGATGTTAGGGTTGGGGATCAGGGTTGTAACTGATCCCCAATCCTAACCTCTACACACTACTGCACGCCCCACTTAGCTTTGATGGCGTCGAGCGTGCCGTCTTGCTTCATGGCATTAATCGCGGTATTGATTGCGGTGTTCATGGGGGTGTTGGTCTTCGCTGTGGCTATACCTTCGGGTGCGGATTCGAAGTTGGGGATAGCAGCCTCGAAATTAGGGTTCAGCTTCGCATAGTAGGCAGCGACCGGAGAGTCGTGCAGGGTGGCGTCGGCGCGGCCCACGCGTAGCTGGTCTACAGCATCGGTGTCTACTGCATAGCGCAACACGTTGACAAGAGGCTTATTGGCGGCAGCAAACTTGGTGTTGAGGTCCGCCAGCGTTTTCTCCTCAGTTGTGCCCTGCTCAACGGCAGCGGTCTTGCCGGAGAGATCGTCCAGGGTCTTGATCCCTTTAGGATTGCCTTTCGGCACGAGCACAGCTTGCCCGGCATCAAAGTAGGGGACGAAATCCACTACTTTCGAGCGGTCAGCTGTGATTGTCATAGCAGAGATAACTATGTCGAACTGCCCTGCGTTGAGGGCAGGGATAATGTCGTCGAACTTGAAGTTGATCACCTTGGGCTGAAGGCCCATGCGGCTAGCTATCTCATTGGCGATATCTATATCGAAGCCTACAGCGTTGCCACCCGCGTCAATATATTCTTGGGGTGGGTAGCCCGCATCGCTGCCTATGGTCAACGTGCCTGCCGCCACCAACTTGGCGGGAGCCGGTATGGTGTTGGCGTGCTTACCGGGTCTCCAATCGGAGACAGGGGTGGCGCCCGCCGTTGATGACCCGCCCGATGTGCCTGTCATAACCTGGGTAGCTGTCATAGCCACAGATGCGGATGGAGTGACTGCTGACATGGCCTCGGTGGGGGTCATCATAGCAATCGTGTCGGTAGGCGCCGTAGTGGGTGGCGCAGCCGTCGTGTCGGTGGGCAGGGCGGCTGCGGTCGTATCCGTAGGCGCTGCGCCGGGAGCGCTAACTATAGTGGTTGGTGTAGCTGCTGGCCCACAACCTGCCATGAACATGGTAAAGAATAGAAAAGCCGCGACTATGGCGGCGCGCCCTTTAAGTATGTTGCCCAGCATATTTGACTTTCCTCCTGTAGTTATAGAAATCTGGTGGTATCCTCTATCTCCAGGCGGTTAACTCCTTTGTCCACCCGCCACGCGCTGCTACGACGTAGGATGCCCAAGCGTTGTACAAGTTTACACCAAGAACGCGTCACTGTCTATATCAGATTTGGCCGTAAGTGTTCAGAGTTGGGGTGGAGCAATCTTGAAGGAGTAGCTGTGGAGGCATACCCTTACGCACCCTCACCCCCAAACCCCCTCTCCCATGAAGGGAGAGGGGGCTTTCTTCTTGGGAAGAGCCAGGACTAAAGCCCCCTCTCCCCTTGTGGGAGAGGGGGTTTGGGGGTGAGGGGAGGGACGCCCCTGCACCCATACTCTGAACAGTTACATTTGGCCGTAACTGTTCAGAGTTACGGTAGAGATGTGGGCAGCATCGCTCGTATTTTCATTGCTGGTAGAGAATGAAGGCGCAAAGAGAGCTGCTCGACAGCTAATCCCGCACGTTAATAATGGGACCTTTCCTCCAAATACTACGGCCCAGCCTTGGTACGTAGAATTGCTGCCACATCTGAAGCTTCTTCCTCCCGTCCGCCGTCACAGGCAGGGCATCGGTTGACTCACTCAGCAGCACCGGGTCGGCCTTGCTGCCGGGCAGTGGTAAACGCTGCCCATTGAGCGAGAGCGGCGGCAACCATCGGCCATCTGTGGTGATTATGCCGGTCAGTGGTGTAGAGGTTGGTATCGGGGTGCTGGTGGGTTTCGGCAGCCTGGGGGTGGATGTTGGCAGTTCGGGTGTTACGGCGGCTGCTGTCTGAGTAGCCTGCGCTGCGAATTCGGTAGCTACGGCTGTTGGGTTGCTCGTGGGTATAGCGGTAGCCGTCGAGCTTGGAGTAGATGTGCTGGATGGCGTAAAGGTAGGCGTGGCGCTGGGCGTGAACGTCGGGTAGGGAGATGGCGTCGGCCCCGCCACGCCTGAGCGAAAATAGCGATCTATGGCGTTGGTAATCCCCCATGCTATCCGAGCCTGTTCGGTGGTCAGCGCCTTACGGTCGAGGGGGTTGGTGATGAAGCCTGTTTCGATCAAGGCAGAAGGCACATTAGGAGTGACTGCATGGCGATAACGCGTTGGATTGAAGGCATAGTAGTTCGCCATAGTATCACTGGTCATCGCGTCGCTAGGCAAGCCCGTTGCTTTACCGTACTCCTCATAGAGGAAGCTGACAAAGTCTTCGGAAGCGGGTACCGCCCCCCAGGGCGAAACGGCTTTGAAGCCGCGCACTGAAGTGAACTCATTACCATCAGCATGGATCGCCAGAAAGAGGTCAGTAGTGTAGCTTACCGGCACAGTGGCGTTCAATATCTGCACGCTATAGCCGCGTGCGTAAAGAAACTGCGCTGTTCGTTTAGCTATTGCCACGTTTAGATCTACCTCGCTCACCCCCGCAGCATATGCTCCTGTATTCGCCCGAAGGTGTGAAAGCTCTTCCGGCAACTTCGCGCTGTTCCAGTGCCCTGCCTGCAAAGTTACCCAACGTGGACCTTTGTGCTTGTTGGGTGTAGTCACAGGCCCGCCGAAAGGCTCAGGTGTGACTGAGGGCAGGGGTATGTTCGTAGCGGTTGGTACGAAGGTGGCGGTAGATGTAGATGTAGAGCTTGATGTGGCGGAGGGCGCGTCGGTCGGCGGGCTGTAGGGCACAAGCGTCTGCGTAGGCGTTACAGTAAGCTCAGAAGGGAGAGCAGAAAGCTGTTCGGGTGTAGCCATTGTCAATCCAGAGGGAATAGCGGACGTCACCGGCAACACCGGCATCGCTGAAGATACAGGCATCCCCCTCTTGTCGCTACCTTCAGCACGCGACCAAAAGGCGCTGCCCGCCCACACTGCTAACGTCAGCAGCGCAATCGTAGATATGAGAACGTAGAGGAGTCGTGAGCGGTGACTACCAACCCCCATATCTCTCCTCTTTGAAGGGATCGCCGCGCATGTGGTAGCCTGCGTCTTCCCAGAAGCCAGGCTCATCGTGGTCGAGAAACTCGAGGCCGCGCACCCACTTGGCGCTCTTCCAGAAGTAGAGATGTGGCACCACCAGGCGCATAGGCCAGCCATGTTCGTCGCTGAGATCTTCACCGTTGTTCTTATAGGCAAAGATCACGTTGGGGGCAAGCAGGTCGGCAAGAGGCAGGTTAGTGGTAAATCCCTGCTCGGCATGCACCATTACATAGTTGGCTTGCGGCTTCGGCTTGATCCTCTTGTACACTTCGCTGAAGGGTATACCCTCGAAGACGTTATCGAACTTCGACCAGCGAGTGACGCAGTGTATGTCAACCGACTCCGTATTGCCGTGCGGCAGCGCCATAAACTCCTCATAGGTCCACTTCACAGGCTCCTCTACCAAACCAAAGACGCGAAAAGTCCAGCGCCTGGTATCTACCTGAGGCACCCCGCCATATTGCAGCACAGGCCACTTTTCGGTCAGAGACTGCCCAGGAGGGAGCCGCTTCTTCAACTCGCCGGGATCGTATTTGCGCTCAGGCCGCACGCGGTTCAGTATGCTGTCAAACATCTTTATAGCCCCTTATGTGAGGTATCTGTCTCAATATGCGTTCTGCGTTGCTTAAACCTCTCAAGGTATACTACGATTCACGATCCCGTTCCGGCTTGTAAAGCGCGCCGAGCGCCAGGCCGAAGGCCACGTGCCGAAGGAGCTGGCCCCAGAAGCTTTTTCGGCTCAGGAGAGGAGGAAGCTGGCCGCTACGCACACCGGCGTGTACTTTATCGAAGATCACAGCGCCCGGGTAAATCAGAGAGTTCTCTATCTGCAAGAAGATGAGTCCCTTCAACCAGCCGGGCCCAGGGAGGAGGTTATAGCCCCACCGCGCATACAGAAGCGACACAAGAAGCGCGAAAGTGTAGTGCCCCGCCACACCCTGTATGATCCAGGCGGGTGACCTGGTGGTGAAGAACTGGCCTACGAGCTTCAAGTCGTTGTACGGGTGGCTGCTAACTTGGCTGTCAACCCAGGTGGTGGCAAGAAAAGCAGTGGCGGCTACCGCACCGGCGAAAAGTGCGCGCTCCATATCAACTTCAGATTGCTTCACAAAAGCGCTCCATTAACCTTGAGTTGGTATCCAGAAGCAACTTCTATACCGCCGCTTCTTGGCTGCAATCCCCCTACCGACAAAAATCCTCGGGTAAAGCGCCTGACCCTACAAAGTGATCCCCGCCACCCAACCGACAGCCAGCGAGAGTGCGCCTATCTCCAGCAAAGTAGACATCGCCCTCACGCGGGCGGGATTGTTTAGATAAGTGTATATACCTCCTGCCATCAGCGGCAGGCCGAGGACCAGGCCTGGTATATACCACTCTGCCCTGTAGGGGAGAAGCAACCAGAGGATCAGGGTCATCAAGGCAGCAGCCCCGAACGCCCCCCAGCAAAGCGCCAGGGAGCTATGAAGGCCTATCCTGTGGGCCAGCCCTCTCAC
>JADEYI010001500.1_pt1 | contig 17037 bp, 13 predicted proteins | sample 8542331 | NCBI WGS metagenome assembly JADEYI01 (sample SAMN16510988, study PRJNA670497) | mine drainage metagenome | isolation source: biofilm near Copperflume 1 | place: Germany: Marsberg coppermine Kilianstollen | collected 2018-02 | reverse complement strand
CGCCCTTGGGCGTGGGCCCCTGCCCGTCCGACGGAACGCCCTTGGGCGTGGGCCCGTTCAACGAAACGCCCTTGGGCGTGGGGCTCTGCCCCTGTGAGGCCTGCGAGCTTGCTTGCCAACACATGGCCATTCGCAACTCGACACTGTGCCCATATCTAAGCCTGTCTACTAAGCACGAGGGGACAACTCGAAGAGTTGCTAGCTGACGTTAATGCCCTTCAAGCGATTCACCAATGTATGCACCGGCTAACGTTGCAAACACAAGTGCTTGAATAGCACTAGTAAACAGCCCTAGCAGCATCAATGGGATTGGCACCACTAGAGGCACTAAAGCAATTAAAACACCTACCACCAACTCATCGGCCAAGATGTTGCCGAAAAGCCGAAAGCTTAAGGACAGAGGCTTTGTAAAATCCTCTAATATGTTAATAGGCAACAAGAAGGCAGCTGGCTCAACATAGCGCTTAAAGTAGCCGATCCCCTTCTTCCGCAATCCTGCGTAGAAGTATGCAATAGAGGTTAGCAACGCAAGGGCGACGGTAGTGTTGATGTCATTAGTTGGTGCGGCCAGCTCCCCGTTTGGCAATTCAATTAGTCGCCAAGGGAAGAGGGCGCCAGACCAATTAGAGACAAAAATAAATAGGAAGATCGTCCCAAGGAAAGGGACCCATGTCAGGTATTCTTCCTCCCCAATTTGCGTTTTTGCCAGATCACGGACAAATTCAGTGATGTACTCAGTAAGGTTTTGCAACCCCTCCGGCGTCTCAACCTTGAGCTTTGAATTTCCTAAGATTGAGAGGGTTGCTATAATTGCAAATACAACCCACGAGGTTAACAGAACTTGCCCATGAACTTGGTAATCACCAAGTTGCCAATAGAAATGTTGACCTACAGAGACCTCTGCAACATCAAAAAGGCAGTTGCCAATCCCACTGGGATTGGCATGGTTGATGTTTGAAGAGGCCGAGAAAAGAGTTTCGAGATTAGATAAGACCATTTCTTTAAGTTTAATCAGTTTTATGTGTAACAGGTCGACCGATGTATGGTAGTATTTTGCTCAATTTTGAGGATTTCGCAACTTACTAAAAACAGGTGTTCCATTTAAACCCTCTCACCCATCCCCTTTGAAGCGATGTATCATTAAAATCGACCCATTCAGTCAAACACCCTTCGATCAAAGCCACCTAACATGACCAGACTCGAGGGCCCTATTGCAATCATTGCCCGCTTTTATGTAATATATAGGCCCAACCGGACTCGAACCGATGACAGCCTGTTTGTAAGACAGGAACTCTACCAACTGAGTTATAGGCCTTATTTTTTTCTGCTTTGCTCTGTTTAACAATGTTTCCTCATCGATAATCAGTTTATCGCACCTTCTATAGTTTAGTCAAGTCAAATTGCTCTCTTCCCATCACCCAGCTTCGGAGTTCGAAGGTCACCCGTGCTTGATGCGCTTGCGCATCACAGCAAGGCCCGCGAGGGGGAAGAACGCCATGGCAAAGAAAGAGCAAGAGCCTAAGACTGCGCACCACGATGGCTCCTCCCTTTTGCAACTGCATCAATGATGCTTCTTTGGGGTTGCACGCCAGCAATTTAGACCAGTGCACCATCACCTAGGCCTCTCCTGATGAAACGGTTATCACGGGAGCAAAGTATTCCCACCCAGCCCTCTATTGGCTGCACGATTGTCGAGCATGCACAGACTAAAAAAAAGTGTTGCAAACTAATGATCTAAATGGTAAGATTAATAAAAGCCCTATAACAAGGCTTTTGTTTTTCCTGCGGGTATAGCTCAGTGGTAGAGCATCTCGTTGCCAACGAGAATGTCGCGCGTTCGAATCGCGTTACCCGCTTCTGTTTTGTAGATGAAATTCTGCTGCCTGGCATAGCTTTTTGAAAAAAAAGCTAGAGATGCTAGTTAAACTTACTGCCAGAAAAGTTAGCATTCAACGTCAATTGATAGGGCCTGCAAAATCAAGTGCATCATTAAAGCATTCTGTTTACATCAAGGCGAATGATCGGAAAGAGAGGGAGTCGAACCCTCGGTAGCCTTACAGCTACGTCGGTTTTCAAGACCGATGCATTAAACCACTCTGCCACCTTCCCATTGAAGATGGTACCATAAAGCCCCTTGTTTGGCAACCCATTCCAAGGGATGTCTAGGGCACTGAGGTCAAGCCCCATAGCCCCTCCAACTGCTAGGGCAGGCCTCACAGGCCACACAGGCCTCACAGGAGCAGGGGCCCACGCCCAAGGGCGTTCCGTCGGACGGGTTCGAAGGCCACCCGTGCTCTGATGCGCAAGCGCATCAGAGCAAGGCCAACGAAGGGGCAGGCCTCACAGGAGCAGGGGCCCACGCCCAAGGGCGGTCCTTGCATTGCTTGCAATGCAAGGACGGGTTCGGCGTTTCGTTGAGCGGTACGTCCGCTGGAACTGCCTCCGGGTTAAAGGGGTTTGCATAACAAAACGATGCATGGAGTTGCATTGCAATCAGCGCATTGTGCTGCCGACAATGTGGGGGTGGTCCAGCAACTTGTCGATTCCCGCGATATCCTCAAGACAGAGACCCACAAGGCCTGCCAACCTATTGTTAAGCATTGGCCCAACGGCATTACGCCGTCCAGTTCATGACCCCTCAAAGCTGTGCTGCTTCACATGGAGCAGCACAGCTAACGTCTAAATAGTGCAGCAGGCAACCTTAGGTGCCTCGGTCACTAGACCTTTCACCGGGAACCCTCAGCGGCGAATGCCCAGGCCAAACAAAGCCCCCTCGTGTCGACGCCATTGCGCCCGAGCGTTCATCTATAAGCCGAAGATTAGCCGGCCAACGAGACATGTCCCACGTGCTACCACCAACCGCTCCTTGGTCTTGCATCTCTGAGAAGCTCTGGAGCGCCTCAGCAAGGCCTTGTTTCTTCGGATCGCTGCTCGAATCAAAGGCAACAGCATATGGCACATCTGATTGTCCCTTAGGTTTCGCTAGCAGCTGCTCGGGAATCGGCCAAGCCGTAAAGGATACACCGGTGGCGAACATGTTGTTGAATCGGCCATAGGCATCTTTTTCCAAGCCGTGATTTGTTTGGGCATCGATTTTATGCATAGCTTCGGCACGTGGCATTGTCCGATTGGTAACAACAAGTCTCCGCAATTCTTCGTCCCACCCCGCATAGAGAGGCCTTGGATTGACTGCCTCCAAGAAGGGGGACCTTTCGCTGCTTCTCCGTGCAAGTGGCACCAATTCCTCATGGAGGTTGAGGTTAGGTTCCTGGTTGCCCCGCTCCTCTTGGAAGAGGGGTTGATCATACTTCAGCACCCTGCGGCCACCACCACCATCTGGATCTTCGTCCAATGTAATAGAGAAGAGACGGCGTACCACCTTAAGAGTGCCTTTAAACTGCTGATTGTAGACACGGTTCGCAAAGCTTTTCGACCCATTGTAGATCGCTTGGAACTCATCCCAGTTTTGGAGCTGATTGTATTGTCGCAGGGTGTCGTAATAGTGGCCGAGTATCTGACGCTTTTGGAAGAGTGTTCTCTCCTCACTTGGGGACAAGAGATGCGAAGCCGGTTGGCGGGCTAAAAAGGAATCTATGTCAATGCGAAGTAGGAGGGAATAAAGTGGATTCTCCACGTATTTCTTCTTGAGGCTCCGTTCAATGACTGAAGGATCTGGCATGTCCGCAATAAAGAGCGGGGATAGCCCCGTGTCAAAGAGAGAGAGGAATTGCTTCTCCGTCTCCCCATCCTCTGCGAGTGATTCTGCCATGTAAGAAATGTCGCCATCAACCCCGTTGGGACCCAAGGGGGCAGAGCCGAGCTTCGCCACGATGTCATCCTCTAGGGCAACGAGATCAGAAACTTTGCTGCTCTCGGCACCCCCCAGTTCGCGCCCATTCAGCACATTGCCTTGTTTGCCTGCCAGATCGGCCACCTTGTCCCTGAGGCGTGGTTGGCCCCGCCCGGATGACGGGGCATTCAATTCTGGCGAGGCCTGGCCGGTTCCGGGAGCTCTGCTAAGAGCTGACGGTCCATCCTCGGCAGGGGCTTGACCCCCACTCCCCAGCAACTTGTACCAAGCCGAAGGTGTATTGGTCCGTGTCAGGTGCTTAACCAGTTTGCTCATTCGCTTGGTCCAGGCGTACTCACCTTGGTAATTTAAATCTTCAAAGGATTGTGGCAGGGCCTTGTCCTCTTGCAAATAAACTCCTCGATCAAATGTTGACACGTCCGTGTCAAAAGATTTGTAATCCGACAGCCGGCCCAGGATCTGGCTGATATCTCCCGTGGTTGATGGGTAGACAACCGTTCGGTCCAATGACTTGTCTTGCGGAAGGAACCCTAATCCGTTGGTCAAGAGATAATCTACTCCATAGTAGGGGACTGACGCGAAGCTAAACGCAATGAGGAGGACCAGAAACAGGCTGTTCAACTGATTGGTCAAACGAGATGCAGTCATTGACCACCACCGCAGCCAAAGCGTGCGCAGCAAAATCGCAAAACAACCAAAAACGAGGGTAAAGACACAACTCCCAAACGCAAAGCCTAGCACGTAACTGCCATCAATGAGGAGGGAGCCCCCGCCACTGCTTGAGGAGAAGGTGTCTAAAGCTGTGGGCTCAGGACCTACTGTCAAATTCCCGAGATATTGGAAGATGCTGCTCTGCTCACACCACGTCAACAGGAAGCTTAAAACAAAGTATTGAGTCAACTCCCAACTGTCTGCCCATTTGATTACTCGGATCCTTCGCTCGTGCGTAATCTTATAGACAACATGAACAAGAAGACCGAGGCCCACGATGTAACTGAGCGGTTCCAAGGAGAACCAGGGGATGAGGAAACCCCTCAATCCAAGGACGACACAGGCAACGAACCAGCACTGACCAGCTACTATGCCGGCTCCTGCTGCCACTCCGGCCGGGATTCCCTGAACAAGTAGCCTCCGTGCACTAAGGATGTGGGCAGCGGAAATTGGCAAACATGCAAACAAGCTATTTACAAACCCCACAAACAGCTTGCTCTGTCCGTATGTTGGCTCTTCCAAGAAGGTAAAAAAGTTTAAAATCGGGCTGTCTAAGGGGTAGCAATGCTCCTTTAAGAGGGATGTGGCAAGTTGTGGGGCTAAAAGTGGCAAATAGGCTAAATCCCTAAGCCACTGGAAACTTAACAAATAAACTATTCCGTATTTCAACCCGGCCAGAATGTAGCCGAGAGTCGGCAATACCAAGGAGGGGAGAGAGGCACCCGCCGGAATAGAGTCATAATTAGAATTGATAAAATCGATGTAATCCCGAATAGTTGTTACTAATGACATAGGAAGAAAGTCCTTTCGAAACCAAAAACTAGGGCGTTTGTTTTTTGAACTTGTTGCGCCCCATCTTATGGGACTTTATCGGTTCCGCTCAATGGAACGCCCTGTGGGCAGGAGCTCCAGGGCCGTGATTGGCCCCCTTCAGCCGAGATTGGCCCTGTTTAGGGGAGCGGGCTTCGGGTTCTAAGGCGGCACGTGCTTGATGCGCTTGCGCATCAGAGCAAGGCCTCGTCAGCTTGCCCTTCGAGGCAGCGGCGAACCTTCACCGAAACAGGCTTGCGCCACAAGCCTTACAAGGCCTCACAGGCTTCACAGGCCTCACAGGGGTAGGCCTATAAGATCTACGCATTGCAAAGCAATGCAAGCCCAAAGGCGTTCGGCGCTCCTTGCCTCCCTATGGGATGCAAGGACGGATTCTGCGTTTCGTTGAAGGGGTCTTGCATTGCCTCACAATGCACCGCCCCTTCAACAAAACCCTCCTTTGGGGAAGAAACCCCCCTTTGGAGAAATGGGCCTCTGCCCGTCTGAAGTAACGCTGAACGCCCATAGGGCCTCGTGCCCCCCGCCTGACAACGCCATGGCGCCTGGGCCTTCGGAACCCCCACACCCTTTGAGCTGGCATCTAATAGGAAGATTAATGAATCCCTGACTACTTGCAATGATAAGAAAAGGGAGCCCGTCATCGATTGCGATGCATCGATTGTATTGCGTTGACACCAAAGAGGAGAACCAATGAGATGAGCAACACCACCGTTCCTATCACTGTTGCCCCAGTGTATTCATATTGTTCCAAGTTTTGGAATATCAACACCGAAGCAATCAAATCCTTCAACGGCATGTTTGAAGAAACAATAACGATTGAGCCGTACTCCCCTATTGCTCTTGAGAATGCCAAGGTCACACCGGTTATTAAGGCGGGCAGGAGCGAGGGGAACAAGACCCGGTGAAACGTTTTCCATGGCGATGCCCCAAGAGACCAGGCCACTTCTTCCAGCTCAACCTCCATGTCTTGTAAAACAGGCTGCAATGTTCGAACAACAAAGGGGAAGGAGACGAAAATCATTGCAACTGCCACTCCCAGCCGTGTGAAAAGCACTTGAACACCGATCTTGCTCAATGCTTGCCCGACCCACCCCTGGGGGCTGTAGACGGTCGCCAATGTTAGGCCAGCCACTGAGGTAGGAAGAGCAAAGGGCAAATCTACCGCAGCGTCTAGCAGCTTCTTGCCGGGGAAGTCGTATCGCACAAGGACCCATGCCAACACAAACCCAAAAACAGCATTGAACAATGCTGCTAACGACGCCATTGTGAGGGTTACTATGTATGCTGATACAGCCACGGGTTCGGTGGCCAACTGCCAAAAGTCAGCAAATAGAGCCTTGCTTGCGGTGCTCAGAAGTGAACATATTGGAAGAATCAACATGAATAGGAGATAGGACGAGGTGACAACCCAGCTCCAGGAGATCTTTGTAGATCTCATTTTGTTGCGCACTGTTAAGAAGAGTTTCTTCATAGAGCATCGATTTTATAAGAAGCAGCACATGAGCGCTTTCGAGCGGATGATCGCTAGACATCTTGACACGTTGAAGCAATTAGCAAGCAATCATTGTAAAGTGAGTGATCCAGTTGATACATACCCTACTGTGGAAAAGGTCCACACTGCACTAAAGCAGGCCTCACAGGCCTCACAGGGGCAGGGGCCCACGCCCAAGGGCGTTTCATTGAACGGCCCCACGCCCAAGGGCGTCCCGTCGGACGGGCAGGGGCCCACGCCCAAGGGCGTTTCGTTGAACGGGCCTTGCATCCCATAGGCCTCACAGGCCTCCCAGGGGTTCGGCATTCCGTCGGACGGGCAGGAGCCCACGCCCAAGGGCGTTTTGCTGAACGGATGCACGCATTGCAAAGCAATGCAAGCCCAAGCCTGTTACATCGGACGAGTTCGGCGTTCCGTCGGACGGGTTCGTTGGCCACCCGTCCGACGGAACGCCGAACACCGGTGAGGCCTGGCCATCGAAGGGGAGATCCCCAGGATCAGAACGCCAATCAAGCTAGTAGGCTACAGACTGCCGGGGACGCTCCCTGGCCAAAAACTCCATCCTTAAGGCGGGGAGGTCTCCCCCTAGGCAAGGGTTTAGTTTGGCAGCAAAAACATTTTACGTTTCAGCAGGGCTTGGTTCTGCTCCCTCTTTCCGCTTAAGCCGTTTCTTTAATATTGACGCTGCTAACGAGAATGATCTCTTCGTCTGAGCTGAAGCTCGTTTCTTCCAAAGAGTTCGACGAGTGTTTCGTCTTGATTTCGAGGTTCGTTTCTTAGGAACAGCCATAATGATTTCTTTGTTCTTTTCTGGTAAGGGCTATTTAAACAGGCACAAAAGTGGTCAATCTAATCGAAACTCAAACGGGCCATCGCTTCGCGATGCACATGCCCTGTTCATCGACACGCTCCATTGCAAAGCAATGCATGTCCTGTTCAGCGAAACGGGATTGCCTCACAGGCCTTGTTAGCCAGGGTCGAAGGCTTCGTGTGGCAGGGTTGCATTGCTTTGCAATTCGAACCCCCATCCGGCCAATGAAGTCTGTGGGCCCACCCTGGTGGCGCCTCTGAGGCCTCCAAAACCTTGGAGCTTGATCCAAAGACTTCTGGATTGAGAATTGAAGCGTTTTCGTGAATTGAGCGTTGGTCGCGCCCCAAGCGTATGGTAGCCCAAGTGAATAGACGAGGGGTCAATTCAGGAGTTCTGAAGCTTTTTTTAGCACATCTTGCCACCCGTTCAGCGAAACGGCCTTGCCTCACAGGCCTCACAGGCCTCACGGGCCTCACAGGCCTGTGAGGCAAGGCCGCTAATCGGAGAGCAATGCAATTTGTTAAAGCCCTTTTGGTATGATATAACAACAGGTTGTTGTATTACAAACACAATTCTTACCACTTAAACAAATGCTTCTCAACCAACGCTCTGCAGCACTGTAAAACCACTTGCAATGAGCTGAAGGGACCTATCCGTTACAGGGTGCTCGGTTTGAAAAGTTAACGAGAGCGAGGCGGCAAGGATCAATTGGTCAACAACGCTCCATCAACTCAAGCAGTTGTGACTCCGTTCCACGTCAGGTGCGTACGGGACAGAGTAGAGTCCCCTGCACACACGTGGCTGTTTCAAAATAGGGCATACAAGGCTGTTATCCCATGCAACGGCCAAGAATCTTAATCGACACAGCAGAACCACGACCCTAGCACTATTAAGATGATCCATAAGAATTAAGGGTTTTAAATCTACTTTCTCATGGCTATCTGTGTTCAGGCCGGCTTCACAAGTTTCTCCTACCTAATAAAGGGATGAGCAGGTGTTTGTTTTGTTGCTCTCTGGATACGATATCGCATGACCTAATTAGAGATCAGGGATGGTTTGGGTAGAGACTATTCCTTCCATTTGATGATAGAACTAAGCCATCCGATCTCTTGCAGGCGGAGCCGTAGAGGTAACTTCGCCTGCAAGATCACTCTTCGAAAGCAATATGGCAGGTGGATCTTTGCACTCAATTTGCTTGCGCTTGTCAATGCCTGTCACATCAGTTATTCACCCTTTAAGCGCTAATGTTTTACCTTAATCTTTGTTTAAGAGCCCCGATGTTGCTTGCAAGCAGCACACGGGCACTCTCCCACTCCGCCAGCTGCCGTGCAATGGTTTGGCCCGCTGTGCCGTAGGCACACGGGCAAGCATCCATTGCCAAGGTACGGAATTCACCGTCTACGGCCTGACTTAAGCACAACGGGCTTGCCAACTAGCGGGTAGGCTGTGGCATTAGTCTATATGAATAAACTTTAAGGATTGGGAGCAATAGCAGTAACAGGTTTTGAGGGTTCTTACATGAAATTAGCCTATTGGATGTACGCAGGCCCAGCACACATAGGAACGCTCCGTGTTGCCAGCTCCTTTAAAAATGTGCATGCAATCATGCATGCACCCTTGGGAGATGATTACTTCAACGTAATGCGTTCTATGTTAGAGCGCGAAAGAGATTTCACACCCGTAACAGCAAGCATTGTAGATCGGCATGTCCTAGCTCGTGGTTCCCAAGAGAAGGTAGTTGAAAACATTGCTAGGAAAGACAAAGAGGAGCGGCCAGATCTCATCATCTTGACACCAACGTGCACCTCCAGCATTCTTCAGGAAGACCTGCAGAATTTTGTGGATAGGGCAGCATTAGAGTCGGAGTCAGACGTCCTCTTGGCGGATGTCAATCACTATAGGGTCAACGAGCTGCAAGCTGCAGACCGAACGCTGGAGCAAGTGGTACGCTTCTATGTTGAGAAGGCAAGGAAACAGAACAACTTGGCAACTGCTCTGACACCACGCCCTTCCGCTAACATAATAGGTGTGTTCACCTTGGGGTTTCACAATCAGCATGACTCAAGGGAGTTGAAGAAGCTGCTTCAAGATCTTGGCATTGATGTCAATGAGGTTATCCCGGAGGGCGGGTCGGTAACTAGGTTAAGAAACTTGCCGAAGGCTTGGTTCAACATAGTGCCATATCGTGAAGTTGGGCTGATGACGGCCCATTATTTAGAGAGGGAGCTTGGAATGCCTTTCGTTTCCACCACCCCCATGGGGGTAGTTGACACCGCAGCATTCATTAGACAGGTTGAGGGCATTCTTACCCAGCGGGCCCCACAGACCTCACCTGGGGAAAGCGTTTCTCTGAACGGGAGCCTTGTCAATTTCGAGGATTACATCGAACAACAGACCCGCTTTGTTTCACAGGCAGCCTGGTTTTCCCGCTCCATTGATTGCCAGAACTTAACTGGCAAAAAGGCTGTTGTTTTTGGGGATGCTACGCACGCCGCATCCATGACAAAGATCTTGGCACGAGAAATGGGGATTCGAGTCTCCTGCTCCGGGACATATTGCAAACACGACGCTGATTGGTTTAGGGAGCAAGTCCAAGGGTTCTGCGATGAGGTGTTAATTACGGATGATCACACCCATGTTGGAGACATGATAGCTCGCATTGAGCCAGCAGCAATTTTCGGCACGCAGATGGAGCGACACATAGGCAAGCGATTGGACATCCCGTGCGGGGTTATCTCAGCTCCGGTACACATCCAGAACTTCCCGTTGGGGTATCGTCCTTTCCTGGGATATGAAGGAACAAATCAGGTTGCGGACTTGGTGTACAATTCCTTTACGTTGGGGATGGAAGACCACTTGCTAGAAATCTTTGGTGGGCATGACACTAAAGAAGTTATTACAAAATCGCTATCAACGGAGGGGGGCCTTGTTTGGGCACCTGACGGGCTAGCTGAATTGACGAAGATACCAGGTTTTGTACGGGGCAAAATAAAGCGGAACACCGAAAAGTTTGCGAGTGACAACAACATTTCTAAGATCACGTTGGAAGTTATGTATGCAGCGAAGGAGGCCGCTGGTGCATAGTCGACGTTGGGAGAACTAAAAATTAGATGTGTGCTCAGCGGGAGTCGAAGTGCTTGCCTCGCAAAGCCACGCAATTGGCCCAAGGAAGGGGCAAGCTTTGCAATGGCTGTGAGGCCTGTGAGGCAAGCCCGTTTCGCTAAGCGGGCCCTTATTTAAGCCCACCCAACTGAGCGGCAAACAGCCCGATGGCTGCCTAATCGACACATTACACAACCTATAACAAAGTGGGATTTGTAGTTGTAGAGAGTGGCCTAGGGCAGCTTGCTGATAAGCGCCGATCTCACTAAAATTGCTGCAGGGGCATGTAGCTCAGTGGACTAGAGCACGCGTCTCCGAAGCGCGGGGTCGAGGGTTCAATTCTCTCCTTGCCCTAAGGAAGAAACACGCCATTCTTCAACAATGCGGCATGTGAACGCATACCTCTACTTATTCTAGCTTCTTCTTCGGGGCAGATTTTGTTTTTACACACAGGGACAGAAAAGAGAGCCAGGGCAGTCCCAATGATTGATAACTGGCTTAGGATAGACTGTGAGGTCAACCTGCCGCAAAAAAAGAGCCCCAGTTGGGTAGGATAGAACGCAATAGAACCACCCGTCCGACGGAACGCCCTTGGGCGTGGCCCCCGGCCTGTCCGACGGAACGCCCTTGCCTCCCAGGCCTCACAGGGACAGGGCCCCTGCCCGTCCGACGGAACGCCCTTGGGCGTGGGCCCCTGCCCCTGTGAGGCCTGAAAGGCCTGCCCCCTCGTTGGCCTTGCTCTGATGCGCTTGCGCATCAGAGCACGGGTGGCCTTCGAACCCCTGTGAGGCCTGTGCAGCCTGTGAGGCCTTGAGGCCTCAAGGGACTCTGCTAGATTTTTGAAGAATGTATGAAGTCCCACCCATGAATATAAAGGGACGAGTGAAGGGGGGAAGTTTGCGCCAATCACGGGGCAGGTGTCCGAGTGGCTTAAGGTGTAGACTTGGAAAGTCTATGTGGCTAATAAACCACCGAGGGTTCGACTCCCTCTCTGCCCGATTTGTGAACGGTTAAGGGAACTCTTTAACAATTGTAAATCTTGTTGAGATAACTAATGAGACCCAATCATTGCTAGTCCATTGAATAAATTCCACTCTACAAAGTGGATGCAAACCCAATTCTGCGATATGGCTGCGAGGGCACAAGGCAGTTTCACGTCTCACTCCCTTGCACTTGGTTGCCCCGAGCTTGTTCTTAGAGCGCATTTGGGCTAAGCTTTACAGGGATCGAGTATTATATAACTAGAGCAACCAACTCACAAGTTTAGCTTCTAAACACTCAAAAATTACCACTTTTTGCCTATCTATTCATCTTATGGTTGAACCTCTTTTGTCCGGAATTGTATTAGGATTAGTTCCAGTAACACTTGCGGGATTGTTTGTAACTGCGTACTTACAATACCGTCGCGGAGATCGGGTTACTAGCTCGTTCTAGTACCGCCTTCTTGCATTCACTGAGCATCTGGGCGGCTGAGTGAAGGATCACTCCGCCGCCCAGATGCATGATACTCTAATATGTCCCAAGGCCACACAGAGGCCTGTGGGGCCTGCAAGGCCTGTGAAGCCAATGCAGCCTACAAAACCCCGTTGCCCTTTGCATCCGTCCGACGGAACGCCCTTGGGCGTGGGCCCCTGCCCGTCCGACGGAACGCCGAACCCGTCCTGGCATTGCTTGCAATGCAAGGAACGCCCTTGGGCGTGGGCCCGTTCAACGAAACGCCGAACCCGTCCGACGGAACGCCGAACCCCTGTGAGGCCTGTGAGGCCTGTGGGATGCAAAGGGCAGTGTTCCGCAACGGATTTAACGGGGCACGAATTATAGATCACGTTATGATTACTGTTATTAGCTACATTGGTATCCTTAGCGCCTTCCTCATCGCTGCTACAGTGATGTATCTGGGATTGGTGAAAATCAAGCTGATCTAATTAGCTTGTCAACTAAGCCTCCCCCGTATCATCCCCTTAGCTGGGCAACGCTGCCGTTCCTGCCCTACTGGGCACGGAAGGTGTGGGAGGCACATCTGCTTTGGGCCGAGCTGGATTTGAACCAGCGTTGACTTTCGTCAGCGGATTTACAATCCGCCCCCATAAACCGCTCGGGCATCGACCCAACAAAAACAATGCTAACTCTTTTCCCAACTCTCACGAATACGAGTAGCACTCTATTGGTAAAACATTAAATACGTCAATTAGGCCCCGTAGAGGAAGAGTTTTTCCTCTAGATTGCCTAGAGGGCAATCGGTTTACTTGCTAATGCTAGCCTTGCCTGTAAGGATAGCACATAACAAGTGAAAAGACAACTGGCAAAGGGGTGCATCTTGTGGTATATTCTCTAGTGAAGAGGGAGTGTGGCGGAATTGGTAGACGCTACGGACTTAAAATCCGTTGACCCCAAACGGTCGTGAGGGTTCAATTCCCTCCATTCCCATGTAAAGACGCAAGGAGCCCACCTTCCCTAACCCCCTTCAAGAGAAAGGGAAACAGTCATTAAGGGGAGAGGTCGATTCCAATTAGACGAAGGCACCAGCAGAGGTGGCGAAACCAAGGCCCTGAGCCTCATCCGGCGACCGAGACCTAGCCGGCCTCTGCTGGGGTATGCCTCACAAGGCCTAGCAGGGCAGGGCCCCTTGACAGAGCCCCGCCCGTTCCGACAACCAGTTGGGGGGGTTCTTTGCATTACAAACCAATGCAAGTCTACCAATTTAGTCCAATTGATCGGACTGAGTCAAGATCTTTGCTAACATCGTCCTGTCACAGGGGGAAGACGATACCGAAGAGGCAAGGAACAAACTGCCCTGTTATCGCTCTCTTATAGACGACCCAGTGCATCAAAAGCTAGGTATACCTGTTACCCCAATCTTGGATCTAAATTGCCTCCCAAAATGCCTCCACCATACCTGTTTCTGTTCATCCTGAAGAGGTCTTTGCTCGGTCTTATAGACCTCCATTTGTGGGCAAGTTTTCACGAGTCGAAGGCCTTGCAGCCCAACAGGGTGTATGGATTAGTAGCTTGGTCCATTAAGAAGTCGGCAGCTGAAGCCTGAGTGGATCTACTAAGTTTGGCCGTTCCACCCTCTAGGCTTGTTGAGAAGCAACATAAACAGATTGGGGGCCATCACCCACTCACCTCAAGAGAGCAATGAGGCCAGAATTGCTCGCCGGAGCAAATCAGATGAAGAAATAAGAAATAGGAATCAATCTGTAAACCTTTTATTGGGAGATATCCGGCACGAGGTTTAAAACAAACTAGGGGAGACATTCCCGCGCAAGAGTAACCTTCTTGCACGCAGGGAAATAGCACCTTTCCCGAGAAGGGCGGGCATGTTTTTTCCAGCTGATTAACCCCGCCGCATCCGGCTATTGCCAAAACCAGGCCCCCTTCGCCTCGTAAAATCACCAAGGCCGTCTACTGTTAGTAATCTGTGAAGTGCTTCGTCTGTAGAAAACTTGCCCTCGGTCTTCGCTGCCTCTCGGATGGCCGATTTTACGTTCAATTGCTGGTTGTCCAACTTTATTCCATAGTTAGCTTGCGCATAGGCGGCAGTCTTTTCGTACGCCTGATTCAGTTTTTGGATTCCTAACCCTCTGAGAACATGTGGCCGAGAACCTTTTGGATAGCGAGATTGGATCGCAACAATTTTGCGCTGCTGCTCTACCATATAGTCGCAATAAGAACTAAACCTTTCTGGCACACGTTCTTTACTACTTGCTGCACAACTTGTCATTTCAGCTTCAAACAATTTGTCGGCCTCGCTGAGGCCTCACAGGCCTCACAGGAGCAGGCCTCACAGGCCTCACAGGGGTTCGGCGTTCCGTCGGACGGGTTCGGCGTTTCGTTGAACGGGCCCACGCCCAAGGGCGTTCCGTCGGACGGGTTCGAAGGCCACCCGTGCTCTGATGCGCTTGCGCATCAGAGCAAGGCCAACGAGGGGGCAGGCCTCAGCGAGGAGGCCTTAAGCAAAGGAACTGAATGAAGACGGCCACTGCCTGCCCTTCCCATGGGTGCAAGCTTTTTAGCAAGTGATCCGTCTCATTGGCATGCTATGTCCCAAAGACAATGTCTTGGAATTTCTGGAATATCCCCTTGTACGGGGAATTCAAATCGATGAAATAATCTTGCTTGCCGATCAATCGCCGGGCAGCGTTCTCAAAGGCAATTCCAGAAAGGGTAAGCTTCTTCTTTAACACAAGTGGCTCACCCCGATTCGTTGAGATGATGACATGTGTGTCCTCTGGGATGGCACCAAGAAGTGGGATGCCAAGCATTTCTTGGACATCTCGAACAGACATCATGTCATTCCTTTGGATCATGTCAGTTCGAACGCGATTTACCAAGAGCTTGGTGTTGTAGATGCTGTTTGCTTCAAGCAGGCCTGCTACACGGTCCGCATCCCGAATTGCAGTGATTTCGGGTGTTGTGACTATGAGGGCTTCTTGGGCCGGCGAAATCGCATTGACAAATCCTACATCGATGCCGGCAGGGCAATCAATCAACACAAAGTCATATCCAAGAGCACTGATTGAAGCTACCAAATTTTCCATGTTCTTGCGCGTTACATTGTAACGCTGCCTGTTCTTCGAGATAGAGAGCAGTGAAAGGTTCTTCCATCGCTTGTCACGAATAAGTGCCTGATCCAGTCGGCATTGGCCCTCCAAGATGTCCATCGCTGTGTACAGTATCCGATTCTCGAGCCCTAATAACAAATCAAGATTTCTTAGGCCAATGTCTGCATCGATGAGTGCTACTCTATGGCCGAGCCGGGCTATCGACATACCGAGATTCGCTGTGGCAGTGGTCTTCCCAACCCCGCCCTTGCCCGATGTTACAACAATGGTCCGTGTCACAGGCTTGGGTTCAGCAGATAAGTTCATAATGTTGATTGCTTCAATGAAGTTGAGGCCTCCCCTATCCCCCGGACTAAGACAAGGTGAACCCAGTCCCCCTGAAACAGAGCCCTAAATTGTCACGGTTCCGCCTAAAAGGTTGACTCATTGGCCAAGGCTGGAGCTACTTTCAAACGTCAAGTGTAAATTCCCACTGCATTAAGGGCTTATCTCTTACGGCTCTCTTATGCTTGATAAGATTGCGGGAGATCTCCATACTGCCCCGGTCTACATCCCGTAAGTCGTTTCTTTGCTACCGCTCGTTAGACACTATAGGCCAGTGATGCCTCACAGGCCTTACAGGGGCAGGCCTCACAGGCCTACAGGGGCAGGCCTCACAGGCCTACAGGGGCAGGCCTCACAGGCCTCACAAGCCTCACAGGAGTTCGGCGTTCCGTGCATCTCGTAGGGATGCAAGGACGGGTTCGGCGTTCCGTCGGACGGGCAGGGGCCCACGCCCAAGGGCGTTTCGTTGAACGGGCCCACGCCCAAAGGCGTTCCGTCGGACGGTTGGGCGCTCCGTCGGACGGGTAGACCTTACAAAGGTTCGGCGTTTCGCTGAACAAGCCGTACATGCAAAGCAATGCGGCATTCCGTCGGCGGATTGAGCGCTTTGCTGAAAGGGGCAGTTTCTGTAAAAAAGGCTGAGCATGGCCAGTCGATCAAGAGCATCGAGTTGAGCAAGCCAGGCTCTTTTAATTTCCTATGGATACCAACACCCGAGCAGATCCATAAAGTAAAAGCCCTCTTTCTAAAACGTTGGATCGAAGTTGACCAAGGTGGGGGAAATAGGCTTACGGCAGGCTTTCAACCACTTGTTGATGACAATGGGCTAGGAGGGATTTGAACCCCCGACTCCGTGGTTCGTAGCCACGTGCTCTAGTCCACTGAGCTACAAGCCCTTGTCTCAAATATGGAATTGATTATACCCGTTTTTTAATTAAAAGCAATGGGGGAGATGATACTTAGTCACTTTGCACGACTGGGGCGATGGATGGCAATAGAAACCAACTCATGTAGCAACTCTCCTTTCCGACCTAATGAGTCAAAAAGGGACAACAGTTCCAAGCCACGGACAGGGAGCGCTTTGGTTGAGCTAGGTATCGCCTGCTCCCGTGTTGGCAAGCCACCGTCACGCAGACCACAGTTCGAAAGCCAGCGGTAGGCAGCAGGGACAACAAGACCACACAAGCTGGACAAGCCGTCCGGCGGAACGCCCTTGGGCGTGGGCCCCTGCCCGTCTGACGGAACGGGCTTGGGCTTGCATTGCTTTGCAATGCGTGCATACCGTAGGCCTCACAGGGGTTCGGCGTTTCGTTGAACGGATGCAAGGCCCGTCCAACGGAACGCCCTTGGGCGTGGGCCCGTTCAACGAAACGCCCTTGGGCGTGGGCCC
>JADEYI010001499.1_pt1 | contig 17055 bp, 13 predicted proteins | sample 8542331 | NCBI WGS metagenome assembly JADEYI01 (sample SAMN16510988, study PRJNA670497) | mine drainage metagenome | isolation source: biofilm near Copperflume 1 | place: Germany: Marsberg coppermine Kilianstollen | collected 2018-02 | reverse complement strand
TAAGCGGCTTGAGCGCAGCTTCCAGACCAACATCGGGGCCTGCGGGCGTGAAGATACTTTCCTGGTTGCCGTGCATACCATGTTGGTAGCCGTTATTAACTCCGGTCTGTTGTGGAAGGGTTGCTTCCACGGCCTGCTCGTCTCTTGATGCGGCGTCATCAGACGCAAACAAACTACCGGTCAATCTCTTCAGAGACATTTTATCTCCCATGTGTGGAACGTAAATTGTGATTTATAAAGCTTGGTGCCGGGCGGCTGTGGTTACGCCCTCTGGGCTCGAAGTGCCTGGCGTGTGCCGCTCAGTAAGCGTAAACGTCGTCGAGGCTCACCGACTTGTGCTCGTCTACAGGTATTACAGCTATGATGTGCTCTTTATTTATAGCCAGAAAGTGGACTTCTTGCGCCTCGGTTGCGCCGTTCTTACAGATGGTGGCTGAGGTAACTGCTAGAAACTGCTCCTCTTTGCTGTTCAGCATATCTTTTACCCGCTGGCCGGGCTGTACATGTAGCTGGCCGTGAATCTGGCCGTGCAGCGTCAGGATTTCTACCTCTACTCCAATCTTCCTTACGCGTTCGGTGAAGACCTTGCCATGTTCGTCCAGTCTGTTTAGCATATGTTGCGACCCTTTATATTACTTGGGTTTTACGTTGACAAAGTATGTTCCGCACGCCGCGTCGAGCAGCTGTGGGGTCATTTCGGGGGATATATTGCGGTAGCGCGCTATGCCAAGCAGCTGCCGCAGCAGGTCGCGTGGCTGTGAAGCTCGGAAAGGGCGCCCCGTTTCAATGTAGTGCTTGTTTACCAGGTATGTGAAACCATGCTGGTCGAAGGGCACGCCCATCATCTTGCATTGAGCCACGAATATCTCGAAATACTGCTGCGCGGTGGGGTCGGGCACGCTCAGCTTGTTCTGGATACGGCGTAAGAAGGCGTCGTCTATCAGATCTTCAGGTTGCAAGTTGGTGGAGAGCACCAGGAACAACTCAAAGGGTATTTGCAGTTTCTTGCCTGTCTTGAGGGTAAGATAATCAATACTCTTTTCGAGCGGCACAATCCAGCGATTGAGCAGCGCCTGCGGGCTTACCTGCTGCCGGCCAAAGTCGTCTATAAGGAAGAGGCCGCCATTTGCCTTCAACTGAAATGGGGCTTCATAAAAGCCCGCCGTTTCGTTGTATATCAGGTCGAGCGAAGGCATAGTCAACTCGCCCCCCACCACCACTACAGGGCGGTGTACGCGCACCCAACGGCGGTCATTTAGCTCCGCTCTGGTCGAGTCGGTCTCACTCGCGCCCTGAGGCACAACAGGGCGGTGACTGTTGAGGTCGAAGAGTTGGATGATCTGGCCGTCGGCTTCAAGCGCGTATGGTATGGCCATGCTGCCACCGAGCATAGTGGCTATACGCTCGGCCAGCAGCGTTTTACCGTTGCCTGGCGCTCCAAAGAGGAAAAGCGACTTGCCAGCGTTCACCGCCGCGCCCACCTGGTTCGTGAGCTCTTCGCCGATAATCATCCCTTTGAGCGCGCTTTCGACATGCTCTCTGAAGATGGTTGGTCTGTTAGAGGATTGCAGCTTGATGATATCTATATACCGGGCGAGGGGCACAGGCGCCGCGCCTATGTACTTGGAGCGCGCCAGCACCTGGTGGGCGCGCTCCATCCCCTTCACGGTCAGGATGTACTGGTAACCCGCTTCTCCGAGGCCTGCCGTGCCGCTCACTTCGCATAACTGCTCTTTCTTGAGCAGATTTATAACGCCGTCCAGCACCCCGTAGAATGGGAGTCTGAGGGCAGCCGAGACTTCCTGGCCGCTCATATACGATGTGTAATACATCGTCTTCAGCACCAGGTCGGAAATGAGGCCCTGGTTGATCCCTGTCTCCTGAATTGTGCGCGGCTCCGGGAAGAGAGCCTCGAATGGATCGAGATAGCCTGTAGCCAGGTGATCAGTCGATCCACTATTGAGCTTGTTGAGGTTGAGCCTGCCTGTTGTTGTAGAGCCTGCCCCCTGTATTTGCTGCTGGGGCTGCTGTGGGTAGTGTGGCCTCAGAGGCGCGGATTGCGCTCCTCTCGGCTGGCTGTACTGTGGAGCTTGTGGTGCCGGCTGCGGAGAGTGATATGTGGTTTGCGCTGAAGGCTGAGAGTGGCTCTGTGGCGCTGCCTGCCTGCTCAGGCTCTGCAATGGCCTGATAGCCCCGATAGCCCCACTACTGCCTGCGTGGGCGCTCTGAGGTTGTTGCTGCGGCCTGGGAGGTGGGGTCTGGTGCGTTTCGTCTTCCTGGAAAAAAGGGAAGCCGGGAATCTCCTCAGGGCTGGGGCCGGTCGGGATAGCAAATATACCTGCGCCCGCCATCTCGGCATATCCCTGTTGAGGCTGGGCTGCAACTCCATTTTGAGCTGTCCACGGCGGGTTATGTACTGGCTGTTCAGGTTGTGCCTCTTTATCTCCGTCACCATTGTGGTGCGGAGTAAGAGGCTGTATGGATGATTGCGAGCTAGCGCACAAAAGTGTGCTCCTCCATAAGATAGGTTCCGGTAACTCGAAAGCGCGATATGAAGAATCGCACATCAGGCGTGAACGGATCAAGCTCATTATATCCGCCCTACCCCGCAGCCGCTAAGGGTATATGGTCCTACTCAGGGCAGGACATTGGTACACCTTGTTGATGCTAACATAGGTACTCGGTGCGTGAAATGTGAAACATGAAGAGCAGTTCTTTGCCAGCCTTATCTACGCATGCTGTGATGAAAGCGAAGCACTTTGATCCGCAAGAAGCAGATAGACCTCACCCCCCTCTTCGGTTATTATGAAGTGCAAGACAACAGTATATTGCCGTTGACGTAGTGAGCGTGCTCGTCCAGGAGTATCACAGACAGCAGGGAATCACCTACAGTAGGGAGCGTAAAGAATGTCGGGTAAAGAATTTGGGGTGCTAATAGCGTTGGGCGCTATTTGGGGCGCTTCGTTCATGTTTATCAAGGTGGGAGGGGCCGAGATAGAGCCGTTCGCCCTCGTAGAAATGCGGCTGGGGTTGGCCGCTATTGTGATGCTTATCATAGCTGCATCAAGGCAGGGAACGCTTTCTCTGCTGAAAAAGCACTGGCGGCCCCTCGCGGTGATGGGCCTCGTCAACTGCGCGTTGCCTTATACCCTTATTACCTGGGGCGAGGTCTACATAAGCAGTGGCCTAGCGGCGATCTACAATGCTTGTGCGCCGCTGTGGGGCGCTCTGCTTGGCCTTGTCTGGGTGTGGGCAGAGCGTTTGCCGCCGGCTCGTATGTTTGGCCTCTTGCTTGGTTTATCGGGCGTGGCGCTGGTGGTAAGCGCTAATCTTTCGGGTGGGAGCCGTGGAAGCATGCAGCTGATAGGGCAAGGGGCTGTGCTGCTGGCTGCCCTCTCATATGCAATAGCGGCCACTTATGGGCGCAAGGCGTTGCGCGGCGTGCCTTCGCTGGTGCCTGCTACCGGCCAGCTGGCGGCAGGCGCTCTCATGCTTCTACCTCTGGCTTTATTCCAGCTACCTGAAGCGATGCCCTCCTGGCAGGCGCTCGCTGCGATAAGCACACTGGCGATTGCGGGTACTGCCCTGGCGTCGCTGATCTATTACTGGCTGCTGGAGCATGTGGGTGGCACCAGGACTTTGCTGGTGACTTATCTGCTCCCTATCTTTGCTCTTATCTGGGGGGCTATCTTCCTGCGCGAGGCGATAACAATTCCCGCAGTTGCTGGGCTGGCGTTGGTGCTTGCCGGAATAGCAGTAACTTCGGGGAGTGGGATAGGCATCCTGAAGAAGGTCTTGAGCTTCCAGCCGTAACGTAGTGGTCGGTGGTCAGTGGTCGGTAGATGCATGGCCCGCCTTGTGGCTCCTGCGTTTATGAAAGTACCTACTACTGATCACTGATCAAGGACCACCGCGTTAGAATTCAAGGCTGCTGTATGTTTGGCGCTGCGATTCCCTGGCGTTCATCATCAGGCAACCTCGTCCAGCTTCTTTGGCCTGGGCGAGTTGGGAGTCGAGGATTCCGATCAGATCATCCAGGCTAAGACCTGAGTTGTGGTTCACAGAAGTTCCGCCTACGCTGATCGTGACTTTCTCCTCTATAGGCGTATCGGACCAGTAGGCTGCCTTCACGTTCCGTATCAATCTTTCGCCAACAATGATCGTGCCGCCCGCGTTGGTGTTAGGCAATACGACCAGAAACTTGTCCTCACCGTAGCGACCCACAAAGTCTTCAACGCGGCACGTGTCGGAGAGCACCGCCGCGACTCTCCTGAGCACTTCGTCGCCCACGGAATAGCCGTACCTGGCCTTTATAGCCTCCAGCGCATCAACATCCACAAGGAGGCAGCTAATAGGGAAAGTTGCCGACCTGGGGCTGGTGAGCTTGCCTACCAGGTAGTCTTCTGTAGCGCTCTGATTACCGAGCCTTGTTAGTTCGTCGTGCGATTCCAAGGCTTCAGCTGTGCTACTCACCTCTCCGGACTGCTCTTTGTCGCCGGCAGAATCGTGTGCTTCTTCTTGCATATGAGCTTTGCGTGAGACGCATAGTATCTCGCCCTCTGCGTCGTGCAGGCCGTTTATCTTGCGCGCATAGCTTTCAAGCCATATATAGCTGCCATCTTTGCGGCGCATCCTGTACTTTGCTGGCCCGCCATCATATGAGCCGTCCATGGCTTTGTTGTAGACGTTAGCGAGCGCTCTGCGGTCATTGGGGTGTACGTAACCGAGCAAATTAGAGTTTACCATCTCGTCAGGGGTGTAGCCGACTATTTCCAGGCAAGATAAGCTCGCGAAAAGAAGAGTACCACGCCGGTCTTGCACAGATATAAAGTCGGCAACGCTGTCGCAGATTGCTATATAGCGGTCGTGCTCCCGTAGCAGTGCTTCTTCAGCAGCCTTGCGCTTGCTGATGTCCTGAATGACTGAGATGAAATAGAGAGGGTTGTCTTCGGCGTCACGAGCGAGAGAGACAGAAAGATTTGCCCATACTGTGCCGCCATCGCGATGTATATAACGCTTCTCCATCTTGTAGTTTGCGGTCTCGCCATCGAGAACCTTGCCCAGTGACTCCAGCTCAGCATACAGATCATCCCTGTAGGTGATGCTCTGAAAGCTCGTTTCTTTGAGTTTATCTTCGCTGTAGCCAAGCAGCTTGCAAAGCTCAGGATTGGCACGCAAAAAGCGCCCGTCAAGACGCACGAGGGCTATGCCGACGGCGGCCTGCTCAAAAACGAGCCAGAACTTCTCATCACTTGCTTGATTTGTCGGAAGCATTGCTTGCATAACATTGTCCGTTTGCGCTTACTCCACGCTAAAGGTTGCTCCCGCTAAGGATAACTGAAAGCGCGGAGGAAGGGGAAGTGACCTTAGTACTAATTCTCCTTATACAATTTTCCCTGCCTTCTGTTTATGTGTCGTTCAGCCCCTTCCCTGGGGACTTGTAAGGCCGGTTTTTGCGGAGAAACTTTCACAATTATGCCTTACTTACCATACGTTTGGTTGGACAATCCGCGCCTGCGGCTGCTGCCGAAGAAAAAGCTTGCGGCTAATCCAGCGTTTCTCCTGGCTTCATTGTCAGTACTTCACATTTATAGCCGCGCTTTTGTAACTCTTCACGCAGCATCGTCGGCGTGCCGGTTAGGACCGGGAAGGTGCCGTAGTGGCTTGGGATCACGATCTTGACGCCCAGCATTTCGCAGGCGTATGCCGCCTGGCGCGGGTCCATCGTGAAGTGGTCGCCTATCGGCAGCACCGCCAAATCGGGCGTGAATAACTCACCGTAAAGGCGCATATCGCCGAAGATAGCGGTATCCCCGGACTGGTAAATCTTGAAGCCATTTTCCAGCGTTATCAGATAGCCGACCGCCTCGCCGCCGTAGATGATAGAGCCGTCATCGTCTTGTATTCCGCAGGAATGATCGGCGTGCAGCATAGTGACCTTTATCCCCTGCACGTCTACCGTGCCCCCCTTGTTCATTCCTACGCACCCCTCGACTTTCTTCTTATCAAGCCAATTGCACATCTCGAAGATGCCTACCACGCTCTCCGGTTCAGCCTCTTTTGCTATCTGTACAGCATCTCCGATGTGGTCGAAGTGGCCGTGCGTAATTAGCATAATATCCAGCTTCTCAACTTTCTTGAGACTATCAGGACAAGAGGGGTTGCCTTGCACCCAGGGGTCTATCATCACCCGCTTGCCGCCCGGTGTTTCGTAGACGAAGGTTGCGTGGCCGTACCACGTTATCTTCGTATCTCTGCCGATTTTGCTCATAAAATTGCCTCCTATGTTATGTGGATATGCAGATCGTAATGAGCATAAGTTATGCCCGTAGAGGCGCGTGAAACGTGAAACGTAATAGACTGTGGATGGAGTATCTTTAGCCTCAACTTACGCAGTACGCAATAATAACCTCCTCATGCTGGCCGCACTTACACTTATGCACAGCTTTGCTCCTATCAGTTCATTTGTGCTATAATTTTGCGTGTAGGCGGGGCCTTATAACTCTGCCTTGCCGATTCATTATGGATTTACGCGACAGACTCAAAGCAATGGGGGTGCGCCCCCATGTCCCAGGCGCTACCCCTTTTCGACCTGATAGCGACACGGTGCCGCTTGCGCCTGCCCGTGAGAGCACGCTTCAGGACCTCTCCTTCCTGCCTCCACTCCCGCGCAAGAAGGTCACAATAGAAGAGGCGCTGCCAGGCTCCTGGCACGACACAATAGCGGGTGCGGTCTTTGTCGTAGAGAGACGCTATGCTGTGGGACAGCTGCGCGGGCCAATCGCCCTGGGCGCTATGTTGCAGGCGAGACATACCACGCTGTGGGACGCCGGGCGGGCGCCCGCCTTGCGCGATCTCGATGCGCGCAAGCTCTTATTCCTTGATACAGAGACCACCGGGTTGTCTGGTGGCACCGGCACCTATGTTTTCCTCGTCGGGGTGGCCTATTTCTCGGGAGATGGGACGGAGGTGGTGCTGCGGCAGTATTTCCTCTCGGATATAAGCGCTGAGCGCGCCCTGCTCCACGCGCTCAACGATCTTTTTGTCGAGTTCGGTGCCGTGGTTACATTCAACGGCAAAAGCTTCGACTGGCCTTTGCTTGAGACGCGCTTCATATACAGCCGCCTTCGCTGTGTCCTCAAAGACCCGCCGCACCTCGATATGCTCGGCCTGTCGCGCCGCCTCTGGAAAGATAAGCTCTCCTCTTGCTCACTTGAGATGCTTGAGATGCACGTGCTGGGTGTGAATCGCGGCTTTGACGTGCCTGGCTGGCGCATACCTTCCCTCTACTTCGATTATCTGCGTGCCGGGCATATCGGGCATCTGCTTCCCGTTTTCACGCATAACGAGCATGACCTCCTTACCTTGATGGCTCTTACCGGGCACGTCGGACACATATTAGAGGAGCCCAATGAGATTGATTTGCAGGCAGCCGAGTGGTTTGGTGTCGCCAAGTTGTACGAAGACCTGGGCAAATACACCGAGAGCCTGCGGGCCTACGAGCGCGGTCTTGACCTCGACCCATCGCTGGAGCTACGCAGCCTGGCCTTGCGCCGCCTTAGCTTCTTATATAAACATTTGCAACAGCGCGATGAGGCAGTAGCGATCTGGGCGCGGCTTGCCGCCGAAGGCACCCACCTGATGTTTCCTTATTTAGAGCTTGCCAAGCACTATGAGCACCGCGTCAAAGACTATGCAGCCGCCGCCGAACATACCCTCCTTGCTTCGGTTCGGGCGACCAACGCAGTAGAACGCGCCGAGCTTGAGCACAGGCTGAACAGGATCAAAGCCAAAGCTATGCGTAAGGCGGCAGAGGCAAAAGCCGCGTCGCAAACGCATAACGAAGGCGATGCAGAATGACCTGTGGCGTTACCTTCCAGATCGGTGGTAAATAGCAGCCGGTGAACCCCAACCCTACAGTCATCCTCTCCCTGGCGGCCAACGACCTCCTCATACACCCGCCTGTTGGGACCACACCCGAAGAGCTACAGAGGCAAATCGCGGGCTGGCGGGGTCGCGTGGTGCTCGATGTCCGGCGCAACTGCCTGCGAGCCTTATCTATAGATTACCCGGCTATAGAGCAGGCGCTTCAGCAGAACTACAATGTGGAAGCGCACTTCAATCTGCGCCCGCCTCTGCCCCATCCTGTAGAAATCGGGCTTGCTGCCCGACCCTATCAGCAAGCCGCTATAGAGGCGTGGAGAGCAGTAGGGCACAGAGGCGTGGTGGTGCTGCCCACGGGAGCGGGCAAAACTCTCGTTGCCCTCCTTGCTATTGCTATCCTCAATACGCAGACCCTTATTTGCGTGCCTACCCTCGACCTGCTGGGGCAGTGGCGCTCATCGTTGCTGGCGAATACAAGCCTGACCGAAGATGAGGTCGGTACATGGGGTGGAGGGGACAAGGAACTCAAGCCTGTCACGGTGATTACTTACGACTCGGCGGCCATACATGGGCGCATATTGCAGCAATTTGGCTTGCTTGTCTTTGATGAGGTGCATCACCTCCCCGCCGACACCTACCGCACCATAGCCGAAGGCTCTATCGCCACCGCCCGCCTGGGGTTGAGCGCCACGCCCGACAGGAGCGACTTGCGCCATACCGACCTCGACCAACTCGTGGGTCCGGTGGTGTATGAGCGTAGCCCCTCCGAGCTGCGAGAGGGACAGCACATTGCCAACTACCGCACCGAGCACATCAGCGTTACCCTCAATGACGAGGAGCGTATTGCATACACCCGCGCAGCCGATCTATACAGAAGCTATCTGCGCGAGCACCGTATCAGCATGCGCTCAGGCGGCGACTACGAGCGTTTTCTCATCTGGCGCAGCGGCAACGACCCTGCTGCGCGAGAAGCGCTGCTAGCTCACCAGGCGGCACGCCGCATTGCTCTCAGCGCGCACGCCAAGCTGGATGTGGTTGCCCGCCTTCTCTCCGCGCACAAGGATGACCGCGTGCTTCTCTTTTCCGAGTACAACTCGCTCGTAGAAACCATTGGCCGCCTCTTTTGCCTGCCGACTGTCACGCACAAAACCATGCCGGCCGAGCGCAGGTCCATCCTTGAAGGCTTCCGAGCAGGGCGTTTCAGCAAGCTGGCGACGGGCCGTGTTCTCAACGAAGGTGTAGACTTGCCGGATGCCAACGTAGCAATCATCCTGAGCGGCAGCGCCACGAGGCGAGAGTTCATCCAGCGTCTGGGCCGCGTCCTTCGTCCCAAACTCTCTGAAGCTGTGCTGTATGAGGTCGTGACAGAAGAAACCACCGAAGAGCAGATTTCGAGGCGCAGGACGAGTGATTAGGACGAAATTACGAGTTATGAGTTACAAATTTATCCTCAGCGGGTAGCCAGATGAGCGATCCATCTTGCGATTACCTGCATATGTGCTAAGGTACTAACCACAGACCACAGACCACTAACCATGTTATTTTCACTCTCTAACTTAAAACGTAAGAGCGTGCGCGACGCTGATGGCGAGTTTGCTATCGTGCCCAAGCTGTTGCATGGGCGCGCGGCCCTCAAATTGCTGGAGCAGGCTATAGAGGTTTTCGCGGAGAGCATAGGCAAGCCGCGCAGCGAATACGATGCCCACAAGCTAGAGGATGTGCTTGGCGATTACCGTCTTGGGAGGTGCATCGAGGCGTGCCTGCTTACTCGTTATGGCTTCGTTCAGCCGCAGGTCGGCAGCCTCCTTTCTGCCTCTCAGCTAGCGGCTTTGTCCGAGCGCGGCCTTTTCTCACCCGCTGATGCGCGCCTGGCTTTGTGGGACGCTGCTAACGAGCGATACGGCGGCTTCGCACGCCCGGAGGTACGTTTTACCTTCCTGTCCACTCTTGCGGAGGAGTGGGGATTGCCTCCTGAGCCTGATCTTGTGGATGCCCTTATCAGCCTGGACTCGGAGGGGGCTGCGGTGCTTACAGCTACAGGCGAGCCTCTTTCAGCGCCTGATTTGATGCGACTCTACAATCGTGGCGCGGTGCAAACGCTGTTGGCGCACTCAACGGGCGTGCAATTTGACGTGAGCCGCCTGCCTGGGGCCACTCTCAAGCGACTGTACTTCGTCGCCAAGCGTCAGGGTGTGCTGGTAGACCTTGAGGAGGGTCGTGGAGGAGGTTACTCGCTCGCGCTCTATGGGCCTGAGCAGGCGTTTGGCACCGCAGACAAGTACGGGCGGAGGCTTGCGGATGTTACCCTCAGCCTGCTGCGCAGCCTCTCCTTGTCGGGCGATATAGAGCAGGTAGCGGGTACGGCCTTCCTCTTGCTGCACGATAGGCCCTATCGCTTTCACCTGACACAGGAGGTATTGGAGCGACTCCAGTACGCACCTGAGGCTAAGGTAGAGACCACCGGCGGCAAGATCGCCGAGGTGGGCGCCACCTATTCGGTGGGCGCAATTGTTGAGAACAACGTGGGAGAGATGCCGGAGGAATTGTCGTTTGACAGCCTTGTGGAAGCGCGTCTGTACAAAGAGTACAAGTCGCTGCGCAGGCAGGGCTATACTCACGGCTGGCAGATGGAGCGAGAGCCTGATCCTCTGATCGCTCCCGGCATTGTAATGATCCCCGACTTTGCCTTCGTGCGCGGCGGCACGCGTGTCTTCATGGAGATAGCAGGCTTCTGGTCGCCTTCTTACAAAGAGCGAAAGCTGGCGAAGCTGCGTTCTCTGGCCGCGCAGCCGGGTGAGGAAAAGCCGCTCATACTCGCCGTGCCCCAGGAGTCTGCTACCATCTTCGCGGGCCTTCCCTTTCCTGTGGTGCCATACAAGACGGGCGTGCGGCTGACCGACCTCCTCTCGCTTCTTGATGCGCGCTACGGCCAGCGCGAAGAGCGTGCGGAGGCTGCCCAAAGCCAGGTTGCGCAACTGCAACAGGCTGCACTAGCTCGCGGCCTGGTGCCTGAGCAAGAAGTTGCCTCGGCTCTACAGGCATACACCCGAACGGAGTTGCTCGCCGCGGCTCGTTCTCTCGACAGCGAAGGGTGCAAGTATGTGGCCGGCATCGGCCTGCTTTCTACAGATACACTCGCTAAAGCGCGCGAGGCGCTTGACGCAGCGCTTGGCAACTCAGGAGGCAGGCTACCGTTAGAGGAAGCAAACCAAATAGCTGCTCACGCTCTCTCCGCCGCCTCAGTGGATGTTGAAGCACTGCTGCAAATGTGGCCCGACTGGCAGATTGAGCGGCCCTCGCTTTTCGAGGCGTATGTTGTAGGCGATGGTGGTGCGGGATAAGTGAGCGTGCAATAGAGCCTTGTGCCATACATGTTCTCAGTACAAATACCCAGATACATGTTGAGCATGCATGCGCCACTCTTTTACTTTCTGTGTGGATAAGGGTGTCGTGTAGTATACGGGATGTTACGATGCTTGGACGGAGTTTACGAAGGACGGTCAATAATGTTGCATCGGAGTAGGTCCTGTTTTCAAAGCTACAACCAGAGGAGGATAGCGGCCAATGTGAGCATAGCCTTGTAGTTGTGAGCACGTTTCTTATAGCGAGTGGCTATCCTTCTGAACTGCTTTAGCCTATTGAACAGTCTTTCAACTCCATTGCGTTGGCGGTACGCCTCTTTGTCGAACTTACCCTTGTGCTTCTCGTTCGATTTACGTGGAATGGTGATGCCTATGCCTCGTCTAGCTAGCTAAATACCCACGGATCCGGCTATTAGAATACCCTTTGTCGGCAGCGATGCGAGCGGGTAAACGCCTCGGCCTCCCTCTTCCTCGCCTCTTGATGGCTCCTCCTTCCATCAATAGCTCAAAGACGGTCGATTCATGCTGCTCACCAGGAGTGAGTTCGAATACCAGTGTCTTGCCTTTGCCTTTACATCTCACGTGGATTTTGGTGGAGAACCCTCCTCGGCTGCGACCTGAAGCTTCCGTTTGTGGGTCGCCCTTTTTTGTTCCAGCAGCGTGCCGGTGAGCACGCATGTTGGAGCTATCGACGTAGTGGATTGACCATTGCACCTGTCCATTGGCATCGGCGTCTTTCTGCACCTCGGCCAGTATCTTGTCCCACACTCCCTGTTTGGTCCAGCGATAGAAGCGAGTGGCTACTGTTTGCCAGGGACCGTATCGTTCAGGCAAGTCTCGCCAGGGAACACCACTCTTGTCTAACCACAGCATGCCATTGATGATAGTGCGATGGTCTTTGGAGGGCCGCCCAGTCGGTTGTTTTTGTAGAGGTAGCAGCGGTGCGTGTGTGCCTACAAAATAGGTTGGCACGCTCCTCCTTCATTGACATCTACATACAGGCGTGGTATATTTTGCGAGGCCGCCCCTAACAAGAGGGCTGGATTAACGTTATATTAATGTGGCCTGATAAATGCATGGGTAAGGCTACAGGCTGCCAATTGGCGGTTTGCATTCAGGGAGAAAATGCGTGGCTTATACGTTGGACCTTTCAGGTAAAGTGGCCCTTGTGACGGGGGGAGGCCGGGGCATCGGGCGGGCAATCGCGCTGCGGCTGGGAGATGCGGGCGCTAAGGTGGCTGTCAACTACAACTCCAGCGAGGCTGCCGCAGAGGAAGTTGTTGGCGCTATCGCCTCCGATGGTGGAGAAGCCCACGCAGTGAAAGGCGACGTTAGCAAGAGCGACGAAGTAGACGCCATGATAAGTGGACTGATAAAAGATTGGGGTCGCATAGATATCCTCGTCAACAACGCAGGCATCACCCGTGACAACTTGATGATGCGTATGTCGCAGGAGGAGTGGGACGCGGTGATGGACACCAACCTCCGCTCGGCTTACTTCTGCACGCGGGCTGTGCTTCGCTCGATGATCAGGAACCGCTGGGGCCGCATCATCAGCCTTTCGAGCGTGGTGGGTCTTACGGGCAACACCGGGCAGGCCAACTATGCTGCCGCCAAGGCGGGCTTGATAGGCTTCACCAAGTCTATCGCCCGTGAAGTTGGAGCGCGCAACATAACCGCGAATGCTGTGGCGCCCGGCTTCATCCAGACCGACATCACAGCCGGGCTTCCCGATGAGCTGAAAGCCGCAATGCTCAAAACAATCCCCGCTGAACGCTATGGTGAGCCTGATGATGTAGCCAATGTAGTCTTATTCCTCGCCTCTGATCTCGCGGCTTACGTTACAGGTCAGGTAGTAAATGTAGATGGCGGGATGGTAATGTTCTAGAGTTCCTCTTTGGGCTGTATATTGCTGCTCACGCAGCCCCAGATATGAACTCGACACTCAAAGTTCCCACAGGGTGAACTATGGAAAAAGTATGTTTTATGTTTCCCGGGCAAGGCTCGCAGTATGTAGGCATGGGCCGGGAAATCTACGATAAGTCACCGGCGGCACACGCCGTCTTTGACAAAGCCAGCGAGGTCCTGGACTTCTCGGTGGGCGAGCTTTGCTTTTCCGGCCCCACTGACAGGCTCAACGACACGCAGTACGCGCAGCCTGCTATTCTAACCACGAGCATAGCCTATTTAGAAGCGCTCAACGAGCGACTCAAGCAGACTGGCCGCCAGATAAAGCCTGCGTTTATGGCGGGGCACTCACTCGGTGAGTACACTGCGCTGGTGGCCGCAGGGTCGTTGCAGTTCGAGGATGGGCTGCGCCTGGTCTGGGAGCGTGGCAGGCTGATGAAAGAGGAGGGCGAGCGTCACCCAGGCGGCATGGCGGCTGTGATTGGCCTCACCCTTGAGCGTCTGAAGGGCGTTGTCGAGGAGGCAAGCTCCGCAGGCGTGATAGTGATCGCCAATGCCAACTCGCCCGTTCAGACCGTTATCTCCGGTGAGGTAGAGGCGCTCCTGAAGGCTATGGACCTTGCCAAACGCGAGGGCGCCGCCAAAGTAGCCCGGCTGGCGGTGAGCATTGCTTCCCACTCGCCATTGATGCAGCAAGCAGGCATGCAGCTTTCACAATTGATCGGCAGTATTAACCTGGTTGACCCCATAGTGCCTCTGGTAGCCAACATTACCGGGCAGGTGCTGACCACCGCTGAGGATATAAAGCGCGAGCTATCCGAGCAGCTTTGCAAGCCTGTAGCCTGGGTTGCATCCGTGCGCGAGATGTTAGGGGACGGCGTAAACACCTTCGTCGAAGTAGGCCCGGGTCAGGTGCTGTCAGGGCTGATAAGGCGCATCTCGGATGATGCAGAGGTGCTACGCTTTGACGATTTGATGCGGGATGCGTAGAACGTGGAACGTGAGCAGTAGTGCTCATTGCGTAAGGGGTTGCAGATAGAGATATTTTATCCATAATCCCTCACCTTTCATGAGTCGGGAGGGCATGGTCACTTTGATGGCGAACAATGACCGGCGGGTAGTAGTTACGGGGCTGGGCGCTGTTACTCCGGTAGGTAACAGCGCAAAGGAGACATGGCGCAACCTTGTGGCGGGCGTATCGGGGGTCGGGCGTATCACCCTCTTTGACCCTGTTGACTACGCGGTACAAATAGCCGGTGAGGTGAAGGATTTTTCGCCGGGCGATGCCATTGACTCCAAAGAGCTCCGGCATATGGACCGCTCGGTGCAGTTCGCCGTAGTCGCTACTAAAGAGGCGCTACAGGACGCGAACTTTGAGATAACCGAAGAGGAAGCTGACAACGTAGGCATAATCTTCGGCACCGGGGCCGGCGGTGTAGGCACACTCGTCACTCAGCAAAAGATGCTGGAAGAGCGCGGCCCCAGACGTGTTTCTCCCTTCTTTCTGCCTAATTTCCTTCCAGACTCGGCATCGGGGCAAGTGGCGATAGCTGTGGGAGCCAAAGGTCCGAATATGGCGGTTGTGTCGGCCTGCGCCACAGGTGGACACGCCGTCGGTGAAGCTATGGAGACAATACATAGAGGCGACGCCGACGTGATGATCGCGGGCGGCACCGAAGCTGTAATCGTGCCTGTGATTGTGGCTGGATTTATCAACATGCGCGCCCTGGGGGACGACCCCGATCCCACCAAAGCGAGCAAGCCCTTCGATGCGCGGCGCAACGGTTTTGTCCTCTCCGAAGGTTCGGCTGTGCTGGTCCTGGAAGAACTGGAGCACGCCCGCAAACGAGGCGCGCATATCTATGCTGAGGTAATCGGCTACGGCTCGACCAACGACGCCTACCATATGGCCGCTCAGCTTGAGAACGGCGCGGGTGCGGTGCGTACCATGCAGCGGGCGCTGAAGCGTGCGGGGATAGCACCAGACGAGGTAGATTACATCAATGCTCATGGCACAGGCACGCCTCTCAACGACCGGGTGGAGACAATCGCCATCAAGAATGTCTTCGGCGACGCCGCACGCGAAGTGGCTATATCCTCTACTAAGAGCATGACCGGCCACATGATGGGTGCGGCAGGGGCATTAGAAGCTATGGTTTGCGCCCTCGCCATAAGCGATAATTGCATTCCGCCTACCATCAATCTGGAAGCGCCCGACCCCGATTGCGACCTGGATTACACCCCCCTCAAAGCACGCGCTACCAGGGTTGACGTCGCGCTATCAAACTCTATAGGCCTGGGTGGGCACAATTCGTGCGTTATTCTGCGAAGGGTACAATAGGATAATGGATCAGGGATCAAGGGCTAGCTAGCCTTCGGTCCCTAGCCAATTCAGGAGTTTTTGATTGTCTGTATATAAAGGAGACCGAAGAGTAGTTATTACGGGCCTTGGGGCGATAACCCCCATCGGCAACACGGCTGAAGAGTTCTGGAGGAGCCTGCTGGAGGGCAAATCAGGCGTGGGGCCGATCACTCGCTTTGATATGAGCAACGTGCCGGTAAAAATCGCCGCTGAGGTCAAAGGATTCGACCCTGAGCAATACCTTGATCCAAAGGCCGCTCGCAGGATGGCCCGCTTCTCCCAGTTCGCTGTGGCAACCGCCCGGCAGGCGTTGGAAGACTCGGGCTATGTCATAAACGAGGGCAACACCGAGAACGTGGCAGTGGTCTTCAACACGGGCGGCGGCGGCATGGACCTGATGCAAGAGGCGAGCATGCTGATCCATGATCGCGGGCCTCGCGCTATTACCCCTTTTATCCTGCCGGGGATGATCTCCAACATGGCCTCCTGCCAGGTATCACTCACCCTCGGCACGCACGGCCCTGTGACTACGGGCGTGGCGGCTTGCGCCAGTGGTATCTTCTCTTTCGTAGACGCCTATCACTTTATCATGCGCGGTGAGGCTGATATGGCGATTGCGGGCGGCACCGAGTCGTTCCTGACCGACCTTGCCATAACCTCTCTGGCTAATATGCAGGCGCTATCGCGCAACACAGAACTGCCGCCCGAAGAAGTGAGCCGTCCATTCGACGCCACACGAGATGGTTTTGTTTACAGTGAAGGGGCCGCCGCCGCCATCCTTGAGACCGTTGAGAGCGCAACTGCACGTGGGGCGCGCATTTACGCGGAGGTGCTTGGCGGCGCTTTCACTGGTGACGCCTACCATGTAACCGCGCCCGCGCCCGGCGGAACAGGGGCTGCCCTCTGTATGACCCGCGCTCTGAAGTACAGCGGCCTCACACCCGACGACATAGACCACATTAGCGCGCACGGCACCTCCACCCCCCTGAACGATGCTGCCGAAACCGCCGCTATCAAGCGCGCCTTTGGAGACCGAGCTTACAAAGTAGCTGTCTCTTCCAACAAAAGCATGATAGGGCACTCCCTGGGGGCTGCCGGAGCTATCTCCGCTGTAGCTACCGCTATGGCTATCCGGGATGGTATAGTGCCTCCCACCATCAACTATCACCACCCTGACCCCGCCTGCGACCTCGACTATGTGCCCAACCAGGCCCGCCAGATGAAGGTGCGCGCTGCCCTGGTAAACGGCTTCGGCTTCGGCGGCCAAAACGGTGTGCTTGTGCTAAAAGCATGGCGAGAGTAACGGCAAGTATGAATTATGAACTCACCTTACGCAAGGGGAGAGAAATGTGTAAGTGTTCAGAGTTGGGGTAGAGCAGAGCAATAGGCGAGCATCGTACAAGGGCAAGGCCCACCCCCTAACCCCCTCCCACACGTGGGATGGGGAACTCTTATCAGGAGAGATTAGGGGACACCCCCTGACGCCGTCAGGGGATACTCCCCTGCACCCCTACTCTGAACGCTTACTCCAACTTGTAG
>JADEYI010001498.1_pt1 | contig 17058 bp, 20 predicted proteins | sample 8542331 | NCBI WGS metagenome assembly JADEYI01 (sample SAMN16510988, study PRJNA670497) | mine drainage metagenome | isolation source: biofilm near Copperflume 1 | place: Germany: Marsberg coppermine Kilianstollen | collected 2018-02 | reverse complement strand
TGGCAGCCTTTAAGTGCAGCTTGTCTGCAGGACGCACCTTGCCTCTTGGCAGGAAATCGTTAAAAATATTTATACTAAGAATGTTCATACCTGCACTCCTGCACCTCGCTATCGCTGAAGCCCTTGTGTTTAAATCACCTGCATGCCTGCCCATGTAATGAGTGTTCATTGAGAGTGGGCTGCTCTGCGCAGACCCTTTTGCAGCTTTGGAGGGCCTCTCGCACCCCATGGATACAGCACCTGCACCCTCAGCGGGCGGCATTGATCTGGACGCTCTGTACGGCGGAGTCACAGACCCGCAAGCCAAACCCACCCCCACGCCCGGAGACAGCTTTGGCGCCATGCCCGGCCCGCAGCCACAGGCCGACCCTTTTGCTGACCCCTTTGCGCCTCCGCCGTACCAGACAACCACCAACCTGATGGGTGCGCACCAAATCGAAGTACTGTACCACTTCTTGGTGTGGTTTTGTTGCTTAGAGGGCTTTTTGTACATATCAGCGGCTGCATTTCACTGCGGGTTGAGAAGCATATGTACAGAGACAAAGGGGTACTTAACCTTCATCTGCAGTTTGTCTGTCTTCCGGCGCACCTTGCCTCATGACAGGAGCAGCGTGTAATTGTAATGATAGCAACATAAAAACACTGTCTGTCTTGATGTCTGCCTTCTCTTTTATGCCTAAAAGTCACTCGTTCTGCTGTTGACTGCAGGGAATCTGGCACTTGGTGGCAGTTCTGCGGCCCCTGCGCCAGCAAGCTTGCTGGGAGGTGCCCGCCCAGCTCCTGTGGCATCAGGTTCTGTTCCTGCACCAATGGCGGCCAGGGGCAATGCTGCTGTAGAAAAGAAAAGCGCAAAGAGTGATCCTTTCGCAGACTTGCTAGGTTGAGTATACTACTATAGTATACTACGTAGCGCAAGCCCTCTAGGCTTTGTATTGTGAGAAGATTTGTGTATCAGGGGTGTGGGTATGTCGGATTGAGAATAGTCATGCAAGGCAATCTAGTCACTAGACATGCAGGTGTGGCACCATGAAAAGAATTCTTTTGGTACTGTAATGGTCTGTCCTTGCATTCCGCTTTCCATCGTCACATAAGTCTGCTATTTCATATATACTTTGGACTTCATAGCATCCGCAGCTGCCCAGCACAATCTCTGTGACAGCCCAGCCAGGGACATTGTCAACATATGACGAAATCAGTCTTACATATACAAAAGCCCCTGCAAATGCTTCAAAAGTGCTGCTAGCCACCTTACCACAACAAGATTCAACCCTCAACATCTTTGTCCCTGGACCCTCAGTCTAGAGACAAGCTAGAGCAGCTCCTCAATTGAGTTGCAGCCATGCCATGGCTAATAAGGCGGCTACAATAGCGAGGCAGCCCTTCCTCCCTTCAGAGCGAGCATGTCTGCTCTCTCTCTTGGCCTAATAGCATCACTCGGGCCTTTTTGAACCATAGCAATTTTCGGCATATTGCGCAGCGTCTTCTACAATTCCCCTTTATTCAGCCAGTTTCTGTTTTTCTGCTGCCTTCTTTATTGCCTTTGACATCTCTGCAGGTGTGGCCTGGCGGTAAACGCATGTCTCTGCAATGCGGCCATCATTAAATGTGAGCAGGCTAATGCCGCTCGAAGTGTGAGCCCTGCTTCCGAAAGTGCCGCTCATTTGCCAGTGCACAAACACCTGCACGTGTGCACCCGAAGGCTCCCTGATACGTCTAACAACATATGGAACAAAAAATCATTCACCGCGGAAATGACTTCTGAGAAGTCTGCAGCAGTCATGTGTGTCCCTGAGCATGTGCCCACCTTGCTGCTGTCTGGACATGCGCACGCCTCTGTCACCTGAAATTTAATGTCAGGATATATTTCCTTGAAACGCTGGATGCCTCCAACAAGCTTCTCACGTCCCACTCCAGGGTTTTCCTGGAACCGTTTGCAGTCATTTGAAGTAGAATACATTATCTCTGGGCCTCAGATATTGTGGAATAAAAATACTTAGTAATTACCTGCCAGACTATATCACGCTGGACGTGCTCCTCGGCCACAAGGCTCGCCAAGAGCGCGACGTCCCCTCCCCATACCACCTCGTAAAACTACGGATTAATTCCGTCAGCTTGAGCAGCATTAGTGTGAAAATTCTGATATATAATGTACTATCAAGTAATACGTTGGGAGTAGCAGGCTCACCTGAATAGCCTTCGATAGCATTTCATCCCTGCATCACACCTTGTCTTTAGCGCCCAGAGGTGGTGAAGATCCTACTTTGGTCCAGGAAACTCTGCATTTCATTTTTTACCTCTTCAAAGCTGCAGAAAAATTGCCAACGTGCCGACTGCGCCTGTGACGGTGACACTTTCGTTGGATCGGAGGTGGCCAGATCGCAGTGTAGGGAGGACTGCATAGAGAAGAGAATGTGCTGAACAGTTGCTTCTGCATTTTCTTATCAACCTTGTGAGCATGATTTCCACGATGTATGTAGGACCATCAAGAGAGCTGTTGTGCATTTGGCTTGGACAATTTGAGCCAGCTTGAGCCTAAATAGGTTCCGGAAGTTACAACTGTGAAAGCACAGCTGTCGAAAGGAATAAACATTGCCGCGATCTGGCTTTGCATCCTGAATTTCAGCTCTTCGGGTCCGTTTGAAAGGAAAGTCGGTGTCGGAAATATCTGATTCCGCAACAAAGACACTCCTGGACGCCTTCTTGTTCGGGTACATCGCCCCTGGTTTCAGAATATCCCTTTTCAACAGTCTTCTACAGAGATAATTATTGCTTGGATATAAGAATTGCATATGTTGAGATCTGGAAGCTCAGCATCTAGGAAGAAACATAAACTTTGCCAAGATGCCTCGTCAGATATGTGATGATAATACAAAATTCTTCTAAATCGCAGTGATCTCATGCGCAGGTTTGGAGAGATCCAACTGATTTCAATACAGTATAATATACTAAGCAATGGCACCGAAAAGGCAGAGAAAAGACGTCCACAAAGCAACGGAGGAGGCTCTTATTCCTGTAGATCATGCTCTCCAAGCTCACCGTATCACTCTTCAGGGAGGAGGCCAGGGCATACTTCTTGGATTTCGAGTGCCCAAGGTAATATGTGAACAATCGTTGTCAAACAAATTGCCGGCAGCAGCGTATTGCATCATTTCTCATGGACCTGATCAAGATTCTTGTGCAGGATTACTTTCTAGCTACTGGCGCGGGTGATACCAACGAGGTGAGCTGTACCTCATGTGAAAGAAATTTTTCTCATCATGCCCTAGCGCAGTATGTAGCCCCTTGCTTCATACAAAACTTAATATACTCTGTGCAAACCAGGGTGGGGGTACTGATCCATGGGAGACTGGCTCTTATGATTTGGCCCTTGAGGAAGCAGGCATCGAGGACTTTAATGTGGTGGCATACACCTCTGTCATACCCGCAGGCACGCCCAAGCAGCCAATATTGCATGCTTCTGTCTGCAATGTCTTCTGGTGGTTTGGTCTGATTGACTGAAAGTAACATAATACTTCAATGGGTATGTGATACCGAATGTGACAATGAGAAATCTTGCCGTTTACAGAGGCCACAGAAGTGAAGTACCAGGATGTAAAGAAGACATTTCACCATGGTAGGAATCTTCTCCAGAAGACATCTGAACCGACACTTGACATCATCATTTTGTGTGAATGAAGAGGTCAGGCTTCCGCTGGTCCTCCTTGGCTGATGAGTCCCTCTGCTGTGGTGCAGGCGCAGTCCTCGAGACAATCATGGCCAAGATGGATGGTGTGCAAGGGGACAGAATCTCTGCAGGCAATACCCCTGTAGATCTAGATCACCTGTTCTCATGTCCTCAAGATTGCTATATCTCTGATTGATGTTGGATGGCATTCACTCTCACCATCTCTGAATGCCAAGTCAAGCACTGTAGTGCCTGTGCCTGCAGGTGTTGCTCTGATGAAGGTTCGCAGGCTGTCTGATGGCTATGTGATTGGAGGCTGGGCTGCAGGTAACCTTGTTACTATGTTCTGTTCAACCTGGCTTGTCCTGTTGCACAAGATTACAGTATGTAATGGTTGCAGGCTGGGCTGCAGGTAATCTTATCTCTCTGTTCTGTTCAACCTGGCGTGTCCTGTTGCACAAGTATACGGTATGTAATGGTTCAAAGTGAGAGGAAGATGAAGGTGTTCTGCAGAGTACAAAGGCCATGCCGATGAGGAGGGCGTGAAGAAAGTTCTCAAGAGCGACCTTGATGGAATGTTCAAGAGGTACGCATTTACAGCATGCAGCAGAAGTCAATGCATGCACCTGACTCGCTGACAGGAAATTGCTGACATTTGTGCCTTTCTGGCAGACGATTCCCAAAGGACGATCACGAGATGTTCGAGTTGAAGTACATTGTGAGGGTAAGCCGTCTTCCCGGTGCAATGCTGAAGTCTCCACAACCTCACAGTGTTACTATACTTGTGGCCCAATACTGGCATTAACACTGCTTAAACTGGAGAAATTTGCTGTCCAGCACTGGCTCTAGGCAGACCGAACAAGAGCGAACAAGTGACTCCCATGTGCTCATGTGGGAGCCATGCCTTCTGCAGGTGCATGAGGTGGAGAACAGCTATGGCACGGTCCTTTCCTCCATCTGCTTCTGCTCCTTCATCTACCCGATCGCGACTCCATCTGTGCCGTCTGAGCAGTCCTGATCATGCGCAGCCATGTTCACTGGTCCTGCGAGCGCTGAAATGTTGAAACAAACAGAGCTGCGGCAGCAAATTGCGCTGCTTTATTGCAGTGAGTCTGTGCAAGTGACAACAATCAGCACAGAAGCCTGGCCTACATTTCCAATGATGCCATGACCGCCGTCATATTGGACGGAGCAAGACCTTGGCGGAGTTGCAGCCTGGTTAGACATGCTAGTCTTTGCACCTCCAAGCTCTCAGCTATGGAAAGCGCGCATATCTAGAGATTCTGTATTGAGATATCTAGATGTTTGCGGAGCGTGAGATACTATGGGTACCCTATGAGCTACGTACAGCATGTAAGAAGATTTTGTCTTTAGGTCCTGCCTATTCCAAACAACTGACTTCCTCAATCAATCAATGACCTGGCCCACTTCTTTGAGGATTGGGGGGATGACTGCATTTGGCTCTTACTCACCCCTCACATGTGCGATGCATGCATGCATGCGATTCAGCGAATGCCTGAAGGGAACTTCAGTGCGCTCACGCTCGTCTTGCATTTCTTCGTTGAGTGCCTTGTGCCTCTCAAAATATTGGAAAGCTTATACACGGCTTGAAACTGTTTTGCAGAGGACTTGTGGGAGCTCTGTCAAAAAAGGTCGAAAATACAAGCCAAACATTTACGCCACGGTCGCAATAGCAATTGGCTCAAACTTCCTTTCCGTCCTTTGGACAGCACAGATTGCTCGACAGCCTGCAAATGACCGACGAGGATTCCGCTTTGCATCCGAATTCGAACAATCCGTGGGATGACCTTCCGCAGGAGCTCTTGGGGCAGGTACAGGCGTCACTTGGTGGTTTGCTAAATTATTTGAAATTTCTCATTCCATGCTTTTGGCAAACGCGTTGCATGCAAGGATTGCATTTCTTCATGACAGGACCATGGGTGCACCAGACTTGTGCATCCCTGTATAATTAGCATGACCAGGCTACCTGTGTTACAGGATTTGAACACAGTTTTCCAGGGACAGGACTGGTGCCTCCCTCTGGGTCAAGAATACATAGAAGAACAGCCCCCTGCAGCAGACGCCATTGAGCTTGAAGAGCCTGTGACCCAGCAGGAGGATGCACGTATTGAAGTGCTGAGATCCTACATATCATCTAAAGGTGATGCCCAATGCTTCCTTGAAACTCGCATGTACATGCCCATTACTCCCCCCTTGCTTTCATGGTGCACCATCTTGTAAATGCCGATGTCCCAGTTAGAGTGCCAGATGTTGGTGCGAACAGAAGTTGAATTAAAGATTTACTGAAGTGCGTTTTCTGGCAGGTGGCTACCTGACAAGAGGCTGGTCAGAGAAAGTCTGTGTGGGGAACAAGAACAGGCGCTCGCGTTATTGGATACCACCGGACGTAGGTCTCCAGTCAAGTGCTGCTCCGAGCACATGCATGTTGTGAAATGAAGCACCCCATGCTTCCTGATCCATGACAGCTGCTGTGTGACGTCGTCCAGGACTTTGCGCCCCTAAATGGAGAGCGCCGAAAGTCCGCTTATGCGTCTAAGACAGACGTGGCCCGCGCAATGGGGCTGTTGATCGAAGGCAGCCAGCTACCAAATGGAGGGGTAAAAAAGAAGCGGCTGCGCAAACCCCGTGCCAACAGAACACGCAAAAATCCAGGTGCATCCCATCTACCTAAAAAGAAATGCATGCTGCAAAGCTTTCACGCGACTCGCGGTCGCAGCTAAATAGGCATTACTCCTTGCCCCGTCCATAGCTAATGCATTTGTCCCTATCCATGCTCTTACAGCATCAGAATAGCCACTGCACGCTGCTGTATCAGGGAGAAAAGAAATTGTTTGACGGTAATTCAAAGAGCTGTTCAAGAGAGCGTGTCATGGACTGACTATACCTCTATTTGGTCTCTCAAAGCACAGATGCTTGACTGCAGATGCTGCGTCTCTGGCGATGTGCAATGTGAGCCGCCAGAGGGCCCCTGCAGGGCCTGACAGTGCAGGCAATCCCCTAGCAGCAGACCCACTGCAGCTGCCGGCAGCTGCATGCCAGACAGAAGTCATGCATGCTTCACCCGCTGCGCTGACTGCAGCACCGGCACTGCTGGGAATTGGCTTTGGCTGCAAGGACAGCACGAGGGCCATCATTGAGGAGCTGCTGCAGAAGGACAGGGACCTTGAAGCAGCGCAGTCCCAGATCCAGTCCATGCATGAGCACGTCAGGGTGGTTACTGCAAAATCAGATGCCCAAGAAGCCACAAATGGCCAGCTCACAACACAGGTGCATATCACTTCCCCAGTATTACAGTCACTTTTTTATGCTGAGGACTTGCGAAGATAAAGTCAGGTGCTGCCATGTGCTTCTGTCTCTGTATCTGCTCAGAAGGCTGATCGCCAGTCCCATTCATGTAAACTGGGTTTGTATCTTCTTGGAATACCACAGTTTTGATCTCTACCATTCACAATGACACAATGAGCGCTTTGGGTCGCCATTGGAGTGTCTCAGGGCATGCATGTCTATCGCATATACAGCAGGCATCAGCATGTGTGTGGGTTTGGCAGGTGGGCAAGCTTAAGGAGGCCCTGGCGCAGAAGGAGGAGGAGCTCACAGAGCTGCAGATGCTGCACATGCAGGCACCGGATCTGGAGGATCTGCTCAGCCAGCTGGCAGACCTGCAAAGAGATGTGGACAGAATGGACGAGGTATTACCCTGAAGCTCCAGAACCGATAATTGGCACTCCATGCTAATTCAAATGTGGGAATACGTGTGCAATTTTGTTACCTTTAACATTGTCTTCTGAACGTGCTGAAGGAATTTTTAGCTGCACTTTTTCTGGTCAGCTGCCAAGCATGTCCTGTGAGCTTGTGCAAGTTACAGGGCAGCGACCGCTCCAGACATGGCGCCTTGTGTTTGTTTGCTGTATAAGGATCAGTTATTGCCGAGATGTTCACATCTGTGCTGTTTTATGGCAGGAAATGCAACAAATGGTACAGGAGGGTGAGGCGGCGCGCACGGCAGAGAAAGTGCAGCTGCAGGCAGAGGATATGGACTTGAAATCAGAGAATGGGAAGCTGCAAACAGAAAATTTGCAGCTGCGAGCCAGGCTGAATGACATGGAGGAGCAGGCAGCAGCCAAGTGTAATGCGCAAGACGAGGAGGGTGAAATGCTGGCAGCAGTGTTCAGGGTCATCAGTGCATCAGTCAAGAAGGCGCCCCAGCTGAAGGACATGCTGATGAGCGCCCTTGCCTTGTAATCACTACTATCGGTAGTTTACTGGTACCAGAAAAGGGGAGCGCAGGGAAGCCTCTGTCCAGCATGCAGTAAAGGATTTGTACGGTGAGCATCTGCAAGAAAAAAGCGCGAGTGATGTTCTGCAGCCGCGGACAGGCATTAAAGGAGGCAGGGGACTTGTGAGAGTGCAGAGCAAGCACATTTCCTCCAAGTGCTCCTGCTGCTGCACAGCTTTGATGGTTCCAGTACGTGAAATTTGATTCATCGTGAGAGCTCCAGCAGATGAGATGGTCGCCTTGTAGCTGCATTGCCAATACGGCTGTGCTTCTACACTACCTTCTGGAAATTCCTGTCTGATCAGCTCATTAGGTGGCAAGTTCTTGTGCGCGAGGAGACCTCGTTTCCTTGTACTTCATCCTTCCATACTGAATTGAGGGCCATCGGAATTACGCAAGCCCTAGATTTTCCTGCCTAGTTGTTTACATTGCAGCCTGTTTGGAACTAGCCTAGGATTTGCGTTGAAGCATTTTCAAGGCCTAGTCTGAGATTGGAACAAACTCCTTGAGCGTACCTCCAAGGACTGCTTGGAAGAGTCTTAGAGATGGACCTGCATTTTCTGGCCCAGTATGCCGCTGGTAAGATTGATGTATGCTTCATTGAAATGAGGACCATGATCATTGTTTGTGCACTTCTGTAAAGCTTCCAACGGCACTTTCAGCAACTCAACAAGCATGTGATAGTGCTGGATTGAGGACGCTTGAACCACGTTGACGTCAGTGCATGCAATGTGGGGTCTGCAAGGCAATCCTTTCTCTTGACGCTTGCACTGCCGTAAGGCTAGGTAAGGCAAGCCAGTATGTGAGGTTTCCAGACACCTGAATATCGGGCATGACTGACGTTTTGATGGATATTATGTAAGGGCCTGATCAGGCCCTGGAGTGGTCCAAGAAAAAGGGTACTTGCATCAACGCATCGAGATATCTATTCTGCTCCTACACGATATCGATGCAAGGGATCCTGTCCTGTTTGACAATAAAAATTCCATCCGAGAACGCGTTCAAACTTCGGAAAGCCAACGCGCTTGAGCTTGTACGTTCTCCCGACCTTCTAATAGCACCTATCTTTCCATCAAACATCGTCTAGAAAAAGCATAAAATCTATGATTTGTGGACTATTGGGTTTCGTTGCCTCGACTGAACAAAAGGTGAGCGATCCCACAATTTAACCAACGCGTTGGCCTCCAAATTTCAGCAAATGTTTCAGGTGCTGCTTCGTCAATGCCATTGCAGGCAAGATCTTAGCAGTTTTTCAAAGCTCACCCACAGATAAGCTTTGAAGAATGTCTCCTCCGGACTTCCTTCGGCAATCTGTGCCAGCAGCAGGGCAGCTGTCTTCAGGCAGAAAGCGTCGCAGCAGCCTGGAAAAACTGAGTGACTTTATCAAAGGGCTTGGTTTGTCACCTGCGTCCCTTACAAAAGTGCTGCATGCATCAGGACCACAAATTTTGGCCTGATTTTCGATTGTAGCCCTCATGGCTATCCAGGCACCTTCCTATGCTTCTGAAGAGCTGTGTCCTCTGGAAAATTTGTGAGGAAGTTTTACACACACCCCTACTGCGGCGCAGGTGGTCAGCTCGCGGATGGTTGGGTTAGGGATAAGCAGAGACTTCCAAACGGACATTGCTTCGTCCCTCCCAAGGTGACACTACTATGCATATGCATGCATGCATGATGAGAAAATGTGCCTTCATGTTTTAAGGCACGGAACGAGATACGCTTCCTAAGTGCTGGCTACTTTGTGCTGAGTCGTTGTCTCGTTTTTTCAGAAATTCATTTCACCGAGTGGACAGCCCTCTGCGTCGTATTACCTGACCAGGGGTGACGTTGCACGTGCAATGGGATTTGCAAAGGCTGATATTGCCAAGGCACTGGGACTTGACCTTCAGCAGATCACTGCCCATCAGCCAGCCACGTGCACAGCGCCCACTCTGCAGCACAGGATTTCAGAATGTCACCCCATGGCAGAGGATTTTGTCAAGGACAATCCGGCAGGTGAACATATGCTCTTGTCCTTCATCTCTGTTATTCGACATGACTTTGAAAATCCTGCATTGCAGGCTGTGGCCCATGTACGGAGGGTTGCACATCAAGACCTGACTTATAAAGAAGGTCCAACCAAACGGCGTGTTGACAGATGCAGGCATGCTTGAGGATGATCCAATGCTTGGCAGTCCTGGCAAAGTTCCTCCAGGGGACAAGAAGGGAAAGCCCACTGCAGTGTCCGAAGAGGCGCAGCTTGTCAAGCTGCAGCGGTACATTCAGAAGAAGGGTGCTGCACCGACTTTTCCCAAGCAGATATCAAACAGCCTTCCTTTCTGTCTCGGGTGCTTGAGTATGTTGATGGATGCTGACCAGTTCAAGCCTAATACGTTAAGCAGATCAGTTGAAGATGAAGACCACTTCGTGTTTGTCTGCCCCCAAGATATGACAATTACCAGAATGTGCTCAGAGCTATTTTGCTTCTGCACCACCTTGTTTGCATGCATTTCTGGGCCAGAACAGTATACTGATTGCCAATTCTTTGATGGAATGCAGACACATGAGAAATTTGTGACATGAAGATGGGCAGTGACAGACTGCCTACAAGACAAGTGAGCCTCAGGTGGCTCTCACATGTCTCTGAAATGAAACCACAATAAACTCATTACTGGAATGAGCAGGAGAAGAAGCTGGCGAGGCTGTGGTGCTAGAGCCCGGCTGGAAAGTGAGCCGCACCCAGCGCACTTCAGGCAAGACCGCTCTGCAGTACGACTCCTACTACATTCCCCCGGAGGTGTGCTTCCCACCACCTCCTTCCAACTTGCTTGCACAGGCATCATCTGTTCTAATCATAAGTAGTGCACGGTTTTCCTGCCAGAGGCAAGATGCGTATCCATCAAGGATAGGTGGCAGCAGGTAAAAGCTGCCACCTATCCTTGATGGACCTGCCAGATCCAAGCACGAATCAATCAACCAGAGGCAACCAGTACTTTCCCTGCCCCGCTATCAAATTGAGCTTGATGCCGGCAATATGTGCCCAATGGTCGCTGAGTCATGACATTCCCTTTTGCAGGACTTTGTGGCCGTGGGCAAGTACCAGGGCAGGTACAGGTCACTGCCAGAGGTTGCGCGCGCGTGCGGCCTGCAAAAACATGATGATGCGCCCGAGCTGGCGGCCAGAACCGTCCCGGCAAAGCGCCGCTGCAGCTCAGTCTATGCAGCGCCTCCCATGCCCAATTGGGACCGCTCCAAACGCCGCTCAGCCGGCCGCTGCGAGCGGAGCACTCCCTGGAACTCTCATGTCCTCGTGACTAACGATGACATGAGCTGCGGACGTGGCACCTTTGTAGAGGAGGGCAGGGCCGCTGAGCAGCCTGATCAGGCCCTGGGCCAGGGAAGCGGGGTGGCTGAGCAGCCTGATCAGGCTGCTGAAGTCAAGCTGGAGCCCTCAGGGAATGCAGATGCAGGTGCCCTGAAGCAAGAAGCTGCTGCAGAGGCTCAGACTGGGCAGCAGGGTTCCAATGATGAAGAAGCTAGCGCAGATCTAGCGGTCATAGATCTCGTCGCTTCTGCTGCACCAGAGAAACAGGATGCGCGGCCAGTTGATCCAGATGCAGTGCCAGCAGCGGAGATCGTCAGTCTGCTGTCTGACTCAGAGCAAGAGATTGAGCAGGCGCACATTCTTGACAAAGACATGCCAGCCAACGAGTGCCAGCTTGGCAGTCCAGAAACTAAACCATCCAGTCTGTCCAGCTCGGCTCTGCAGCAGAATGGAGTGCACAGCGACCTTGCAGCAGACAGTAAGCACATGCAGAGCAGCGGGAAGCATGCAGTGCTGAGCCCCAGAGATCCCCGCCGCAGGTTCTTTGGCATGCCAGCAGCCCTGGATGACAGTGAGAAGCACAACCAGGAGGCTCTGAGGGAGCAGGTGGGCTTCCTCACAAGGGTGACTGAGGGAATGGCGAGAGATCTAGAGGTGTACAGGAGCCAGCTCAGGGATGTGAGTTCAAAGCTACCAGAGTGCTCTTAGCTGCTCTGTCTGCACCAGGATACACAAGTTGTTTCAGATATGCCAGACATCTGTTCCTCGTCACATGTGAGACCTGTTTGCCCTCTGGTGAACATTGAACTCGCAAATAAAAAATCCAGGCGAACCCCAACATGTGTGCACTTTGGGATTATGATCACACCTGTGAGCTTGCGTTACAGGATATGTCTCCTTGGTATGAGAAGCACCGAACAGCAAGATCATCTTCCCACTTGCCAGCTTTTTTAAGCGTGCTGCAAACCTCATTATTCTACGTGCAATGTTTGTGTTGGTGGCATTGCCACTTTGCATTCAAGTTTATTGCCTTCTGTGTACTGGGATGAAGCAACAAGCGTGCCCACCAACCCTTACCATCCCTCATAAGTGGTAAAAGGCACGATTCTTGCAGGAAATTGATGCTTTGTTCTTGCAGTGGCATGTGCCCAATTCTTGAAAGATGTGCAGCTGGTTGCATGATTGCCTTGATTCTAAATACGACCCTGCATTTGCTGGACTGTAATGTTAATGCAGTCACGCCTGCCTTCTGGCAGAGGTTACCAGACAGGTATTCTTGTCAATGTACTAGCATGAGGTAGGAGACAGCTTGCAACTGTTTGCATGCATGGTGGCCGTGTGGTGGCCATCAATGGCAACCATCCATGGAATGCTTGCCGCACATAAAGCTATTGTCAGCGGTGAGCTTCGTGCACTAAACGTTGAGCTCGAGCCAGTGTGTCGTTATAAAAAGATATTAAATATGTCAAAGGTGTACAGCATGGCATGCATGCATCCTGAGAGTTTGAATCTGAAATGTGGCAGGCGATTCCAAATTTGGCACACCGTCTCCCTTCCTCTTCTCAAACGGCTTGAAGCTCGGACATACTCATTTGGGCTGGAGCGCACGATCGGGAAAGCGCAAAGCCAATTAGCATTATATCGGCTTATTCACTGAGCACTTCAACACCTCTGCATGCTCTGAAGGAATCTCCAAAGGTGCGCTGCACTTGTTGGGTTCTTTACAGCGATAAGCAACCTAGTGCATCCCAGGGCAGGATCTCACACAAAAGCCATTGATTAGAATCCGTCTGCTGGCATCGCAGCTATTTTCTAATAGAATTCAAGGTCCCCAATAGCCTGTTGAGAGATACTATCATTAGGATCCAAGACGGCTTCGTCAGGAATGATGTGACATCGCAAGAGGAAGGTTGGGCGATGGCAAGCGAGCTGCAGCACTCGCCTGCAATACCAGGCGGACAACGGGGAACAATATTCAACCCCAACGCAAAGCTGCTGAGTATTCACGAAGAGCTCAAGAAAGCTGGTGCGGTCGCATTGAGTAGGATCCCAGGAAATTTGACTACAGTGCTTCTGATTGATCGTCTCCAAGAAGCCACCCTTGTGTCCAACTTTGCATAAGTGCAGGCAAGTCTGCAATCTTGCAGGGCTTCACCTGGCAGCTGGATGGAAGTGTGTTGGCAGGCAGCGCAGCAATGGCAAAGCCTGGGATAAGAAGTACTACCCTCCAAATGTGAGCTTGCTTCCCCCATCTACCTGACAAACAGCCCCACAGCAGGACATCGCACTACAGATTTTACTGGCTACACAATAAAGACGGCAGTAGGATTTCAAGCTGCCCGTGAGGGCCCCTTGTCTTTTGGGAACAACCTTCACATGCATGTGATGACATGTTGCGTTGCAGGGGTTTGTGCCTGCTTCCGGACAGCCACAGAGCTCCTACCGGTCGGTCGCAGGAGTGCTGCGAGCGCATGGCCTGGATGTCAAGACCTGCGAAACACCATCACCGCCAGGAAAAGCAAAAGAAGCGGCCGAATGGTCATCTCCAGACCAGATGTCCTTTCTGAATGTCCCCAGGCAGAAGCGCGGCCGAGCGCCCAGGTGTGGCCCGGCACATTTCATCTACCCCGTTCGCCGCCAGGAAAAATCTTCCTTCCATGCATGTGAGCAACGCTGGATACATGAGTTTGTCACTGTCAAGGTCCACCAGGCAGGCTTCCAGATGCTTGGCCAGCATGACATGCAGCGGGGCTTCTAATCATCACACCACGGCCCTTAGAACAGCTAATGTTGGTACGGTATGCAGGCACAAACGGCTTGCTGATATTCTCAGCGAGGACTCAGTGCAAGAGGATGCCGGGAATCCTGCGAAGAAGCAGCGCAGACGGCCGCACAAGGCAGAAGCAGACTCGGTGTCTGGCGTCAAAAGGGGCGGCCAGCCCGCCAATAGACAGGAGCCAAAGCGGCGGAAGAAAGCTCGAACAAAAGCAACGCAGTACTCTCAGGTGCCTGACGTCGCACCCAAGCCCAAGAGCATCAGCACATGGCGCCAGCTGACCATGCATCTCAGCGAGGCAGGCCAGCAGGCAGCAGACTCCAAGGGGCACGACAACGGGGAGGAGTCCTCAGAATCAGAGAGCGATGGGGAGCCGCCTGAGCCACGGCCGAAGCGGCGGAACCATCGCAAGCAGAAGAGCCAAAGCCTCCTGCAGCAGCAGGAATTGCAGCCCAGCTTTGTGGCGCACTATGCGGTAGGCCCGATCTGTACAGACTCTGTCGCGCGTCATTTGCACTAGTGTCAACCAATCAAGCTTGAGCCCCTTACATTGGGCTTGGAAAAAGCAGCCACAACTCTCGCCAGCGGTTAAAACTCCGCACCTAGCCACTCGGCTGCTCATGGGTGATTTGTTAATTAATTCCCGCATTCATTCAGCAATTTACTAGAACCGCTTGGCATGCAGGGGTATGCGGCAGAGGAGGAGTCCAGCAGCGATGAGGACTTGGATATCTGCGGCGACCTTGAAGGCTACGGACTGGCCGGCAGCATGAGCACACAGGCGGAGTCTCTGCTGGCCAGCGGCTGCCTGGCGCCTGATCATCCTGCGCAGCCCGCTGTGTCCGAGCCTGAAATGATATCTCCTCAGCCGGCGTCTGGTCCTGCCTCTGCCAGGCAGTGGAGTGATCTGTAAGGGGTCCGTGTGTGATCATGAAGCCTGGACGGCGAGCAAAGTGGGAAGCAGCCACAGGCCCAGGCTCCTTCACGCCACCTAGCAATTTTTCCAATGGGACGCTACTGGCAGTGAACAGACGCATCTGCCGCTAGCATAGTCGGACCTGCATGCGTCCTTTGTCTTTCTGTCACCATCATCTCTCAGGAAGAGTACTGCGCAATGAATTTGGGCAGTCTTTGGGGTTCCAGCAGGAAAGGCTTTGACTAGCAGCACATAAGCAAAGCGCAGGCCTGACGCCACAAATATGCAACAAACTTGCAGATGTCTGCTATCTTCCTAGCTCATAATGCTCGGCATGATTAATCATGTGCCGGCCTACCCTACAAGTGTTATACCAACTTGAAGAATTACGATTTTGTGTCTAATTCTAGGAAGTCTCAGCTGTGAGTGTCACAGTGCCACTGTGGCTGTATTTGGTGTGGATTTTGTTTGAGTGCTGCATGTATTGCTGGCGCACAGCCGGTTTGTCTTTCCCCAAGCACCAGAATATAGAAATGCATACGATTTGTAATCACCAACACTGCTTAGACGTGACTGGTGATAAACAAGCGTTGCCTGTGCTGCTTAATCTTGGACTGCCTTGCATAGGGAAAAGGAGGTAACGAAGGGGCCTGGGCTCAAGAGATGCCCAGAGGCTTTGACTTGTGCCCGGGGACGATATACTGCATGACGAGTGCCTTTGTGTGTAATTTACTGTTCCAACACTTCAGGAGGACTTCTCGTGCATGCAATTGCAGCAGCGCAGCTAGCCTGTATATGGAGCTGACCTATCGGCTAGCCTAGGCTTGCATGCCTGCTCCACTTTGCAACAATTTTAACATTCAAACCAGACGTGTGGAAGTACTAATGGAAGTTTCTAGCAGAATCTCTCAAGCAAGTCAGAAGGCACTCCCTAAATAAAATTTGTACCGGCAGCTTCAGTGTCTACTCCCGGAGGGGTCTTGAAACAAAAAGACCACGTGTGTCGACACCAGATCGCATCCATAAGATCCTCGTGCACACACGAAACATTGGCCATTCTGTGGATACGATCGAGGAAGTGGTTCCTGATGTCTCTGGATGACAGGCGCATATTCTTGGGATCCTGTGAGGTGCGTCTGCGGTTCCGACAGCCACCTATTTGTTGCTGCTGCTCGTGCTTGTCATGACAAGCCAAGACACTGTTCAGCGAGTTTGCGTAATGGATTTTTGCGAGGAGTAGGGTGCGTGCCAAAGAAGTTAGATGATATAATCGCTTGCACGCGTGCAGAGAACCACGGATACGGAGACGTCAGCAGACACGAGCAGTGCAAAGCCTACGTATACAATGTCATTCTTGACAGCGGCTGCAGATTCCAAGAGCACTACTGGCGATGCGTTGCCTAGGCTGCAGGAATACATCCAATCTGTGGGTAAGCCTGGTCATATTCTGACCTGTCAGGTCACCTTCCACAGAATCATCAGGTGCATTCGGAAGAGCTTGAATGCTTTCGTGAGCTCTGGAGCATCTGCAGGGGGTGACTTGGGGCCTGGTTGGAGCTGCACAGTCACAAGATCTTCAAGAGGAACGATCTACAGGGCCATTCCTCCAGAGGTATGTCTTCTTTCACAGAGATTGTGGAGCCCATTGCTTTGAAATGAAGGAGGCACAGCATGCGTGCTGCGCAGAATCAACAGTACCACATATTGTGCCTGCAGGGCTTCATATCAGCTGATGGAAACCAGCCTTCAGTCATTATGGGTCTGATCAATGTTGCACGAGCACTGGGCTTGGAAGTAGAGGGTGGTCGTGGCGGTTGGCAATCTCGAACCAAACCAATGCCAAGCACAGGAGAAGGTAGGCAGGAGAATTTGGACACAGGTGAAAAAAATCGCCTCCCACACCAGTGAGCTAGCTGATGCTGTCCGGTATTCAATTTGACATCTGTTGCTACATGCTTAAGAATTGTTTTTGACCTTTTCAGGAGCTGTTGTGCCCACTGTGCAGCATGCACCTGCACGGCGCAAACGCAAATACACAAAGCGGCAGCATGAACCTGTGGCATACCAGCAAACGACACCGGTGCATGCATCACCAGACTGG
>JADEYI010001497.1_pt1 | contig 17070 bp, 8 predicted proteins | sample 8542331 | NCBI WGS metagenome assembly JADEYI01 (sample SAMN16510988, study PRJNA670497) | mine drainage metagenome | isolation source: biofilm near Copperflume 1 | place: Germany: Marsberg coppermine Kilianstollen | collected 2018-02 | reverse complement strand
GGCTACATCCTGTCGTTCCAGTGGAGCACCGAGTTGCCATATCCCAGCCTTCGCAAGATGGCCCAGAACACCGGCTATAGCGAACGGCAGATACACAGGATCAAGGATGACCTGGTGCGCGCCGGTCACTTGCGGGTGATTGAACGCCGTAAAGCCGACGGCAGAGACAACGGGAATACCACCAGTGCTTACGATTTCAGCGAGCTCCTTCGGACCTTGAACACGTTGATCCGCCTGCACGGCTCGGAGGCTGGAGGGAAGCCATCGAAGGCGGAGCAAGACGTGGTGAGGGTGGAGAAGAGGGAAGACAAGGAACTGGATAATGGTCAGCGGCACTCGCCAGGATTGTCGTACCAACTACCGCCAGACTCTATGCAAAAGGGGGGTGAAGCCGGTGTCAGTGGGGGGGTGAAATCTACGTCAGTGGGGGGTGTACCTGATGTCATAGTGGGGGGTGAAGCCAGTGTCAGTAGGGGGGGTGAAGCCGGTGTCATACGAATAGAAGAAGATAAAGAAGAAGAAGATAAACAAGAAGAACACCAACAACAGCCGCCGGCTGAAATTGACGAAGCAAAGGAGAACGCATACTACACCCTCGTTGATGTTGGTGTTATTCCCGATACAGCTTATGAACTTGTAACCCAACTTACGCCCGATCATATTCTGGGGTGGGTTCGATACTACCTATCGGTGCTCTCCATGCAAAAGAGCCTGGACAACCCCCTTGGAGTGCTGGTAAAGCGGTTGCGCTCCGGAGACGAGCCTCCCTTCCTTCCCTCGCGTGGAGAGCTGCAATCGATGCGTCTACAAATGGGCCGGTTCAACAACTGAGGCGCAGAATCCCAGGAGAATTGCCATGAACAGCATGAAAAATAAAACCACCGGCGAGGAGCATATTGCAGGCGAGAGTGGCATCAAGGATAGCACGGTGCGGCCGGGCGCAGATGCGGCTGTAACGCCGGCACGACCGGTTCTGAAGCAAGTGTCCCTCTCTCTTGTAGTGGCAATGCGTAACCCCCGTCATATCCGTTATGCCAGTCATGCCAGGTATGTTCGCCACCCATCGCATGCGATTCGATCAATGGGGACTGACGATAGTGCTATCTATGACGCAGCGTCCCCTGGAAACTCCGGGCCTGCCGGTATGGTTACTAAGACAGGCGCCGGCACGGGAGCCGGTACAGGCACCGATGCTGACCTTGAAGGGTTAGCTCGCAGTCTTGGTTCTGAGGACCAGCCACGTCTGGCCGAACCGCCGATCGTAGAGGAGATGCCGGACGGTACATATAGCCTGTGCGCGGGCGAGCGACGGGTCGAGGCCGCCCGCCTCGCAGGCTGGACCGATATCCTCTGCCTCGTCTACCCTCCCATGGATCCAGCCCGCGCCCATACTCTGGGCCTCGTCGAGAATATGCACCGTCTTCCTATGCACCCTCTGGAGGAGATATCGGCTCTCTGCATCAGCCGCCTGCTGGCTAACGCCGATGCTCGTAGTACCGGCGGGGAAGCGCGGCAGCTCTTGCAGGATGGGTGGGAACAGGCAGCTTCCAGTTACAGCATCATCCAGGGCCTCGAGCGGATACTCCGCGATTCCGGCTGGGTTCGCGAGCGGCCCGATGTGACCTGGAAGGCGCATCTGGATGACCTTGGCATAAGCATGGCTCCCTGGGAGCGCAAGCGCAAGTTGCGGCTGCTCAACATTGAGCCTGCGTTGCAGGAGCGTCTCAGGGAACTTGACATAACGGAAGCTGCACTACGCTCGTTAGGCACGCTCGAACCGGACGATCAGAAGAGGGTAGTGGATGCGCTGGCGGCCAACCCTTCTCTGGCTCGCAAGGTGCGGCGCGTGGCAAGGGCGCGGCGCGATGGATTTTACACGAGTATTGAGGATGCACTCGCGGAAGTGCAGGGTGCGCAAGGTATGCAAGGTTGGCCACGTTCCGAGCCTCCCGCCTCTCCAGTCTCTCCGACTGCTACCGTCTTCGGCACGTCTACGACCGGCACAACGCCTCCAACACTTCCACCGCATGTACCGTACCCGTCCAATGTACAGAGCCAATATTCGACTGAGGCTCCGATCTCTGCTCCAATTTCGATAGAGAGCCAGGCGAGCCAGGTGCCTCCGGAGGTCCAGGACGCTGTGCTCCAACTACTGGAGTGTGCCGACAGATTGTCGGCGACTATGAATAGCCTGGCAGCGTACGGCGGCAGGGCTGCTCTGCCTGAGCCCTGGAGTAGCTGGTCTCGCGACGCACTCGAATTCATTGGCAGGCAGTTGGTCGGGCCAGAGGATATGAATGCCCATGTCGGGTAGGTGGGCCGGATCCGCCGGGTTTGCTGGGCTGGCCGGTACCGGGTGCCACAACGCGCCCATGGCGTGACAGACGCGTGACTCTCGCACCGGTATATTTGCGAAGGAGCACGCTATTCCTGCGGAGCGTGACCTGTAGGTGCCGGTCTTGCCAGCAACACGAGCCACACCTGGTAGCCAACTTATAGCTAAGGAGCAGACCATCTAAGGAGCCATGCATGTCGTGCGAAGAGAACCGCTTCAGGTATTTCGAGAGAGTGTCTACCGCCGGTGGCGCCCTTGCCAACGCCCTCGGTGGAGAGACCGAGTCCAGAGCAGTGCTTGAGCAGATATTCAACACGGCTCGCAACGATGGTGCGGCTATAAGGTCCCCGCTGCAGCAGCACAAAGCGTCCGGACGCACGCTACAGCTATTTGAAGAGATGGAGCGTGCGCACGGCCTGGCGCGCCCCACCCATTCCACTAAAGGGATGCGCCTGCCGAGGCGAGACGCGCAGTTTGGTTACCAGGCGGTGTACGATACCATCGAAGCGGCGCGTACCGGCAGGGCCCTACCCGATGTAGCGGTGCGAGTGCTGCAGCAGCGGCAGTTGCGCCGCACCGTCAGCGCACTACGCCTGGACGACCATGGCTACTTTCGCTGCGCCAACTGCGGGCAGTTTGCCTCTCGCACCCGGGGTCACATGTGCCCATTCACGGCCACGTCCTCAGAATTGGAGCGGGCCTTGCAGCGGCGGCTAGGTACTCCGGCGGGCTCCTATGTCTTCACTAACCCGGCGGGCCAGCGGGTAGATGGCCTGCAAGAACTGATTGATGCGGCCCGCCCTGCGCCCGGCGCTGCGCCCGGCGGGGCACCAGGCCTCAAGGTGCGCATGATCCACTGCCTGACCGGAGAGGAAGCTGACGTTACTCTTGACGGTGCTATCCCTGCACTCAGCCAGGGCTTTGTGCCCGGTTTATGGACGAGTAGACCTGGACTATCCCATGTGGAACTGGCCGACCTGCGCGTGGTGGCTGTGCTAAACGCAAGCGGTCTGAATGCGATAGATCCTACCTCAGTGCTGGGGGGATCGGGCACTGGCAACGCCAATGGTGCCAATAGTGCCAACAGTGCCAACCGTACGAACAGTGCTGCTCAAATAGAGACAGCTAGTGGCATGGGTACTGTGCAGGCCGTGCAGGCAGCAGCCGCCGCCTATGGAACTGTCCTGATACCGGGCACTATCGTCCATTCACTTGGGTCTCCGCGAATGCCGAACACTTTGCCATTGTCGCCGGGCGTGCAGTCCGCTGACCGCACCTCCCTTCCTCGTGTGCCTCTCGTCCCGCGCGTCCCCTTCATTTCTCCAGTCGCCTCGTTGGCTCGCTCAGCGGCCGGTACCGGTGCCGGCAAACCTGTGCTTCTCAAACCCACAGAGTTGCAAGGCGGAGTGGCCTACGACTGGGGGCACTTCACAGGGACCGAATATCGGAAGGTCGGCTCGCACAGTGCAGCAGTCAGCGCCTGCGGGCGCACATATAAAGTGGGTGACAGGAGTCTGGACCCAAACGACTGGGCGCAGGCGAGGCGCACCGGCACGGAGCCTGCCCCCAAGGGGGGAGTGGCGGTTGGGCGCACTCTCGTCGCAGCCGTCGAAGTGCTCAGTAATGGGCACGTTGTTATCACCGGCGAGGGCCAGGACGCTAGCAGTAGCACTGGCAATAGCAGCGAGAGCGTGCAGCTATATAACGCTGATGGCAGCGAACTGCTCGCCGTATACGATCATGCCACGAAGGTCGCGGGCGACACAGGCGACACACCAAACGCGTCAGCATGGCAGATGGCTGCGTTGCTGGCTTACTGGGAGCGCTTTGGCCGGGACCATCCCGACATATCCTCGCCTGCCGTGCGTTCTCTCGTCGCGGACCTTGAGGCTCTCAGGCAGGGGCACGGTTCGCCGCTGGCTGTAGCCGACAGCGCCTACCTTGTGATGCGCGATCAGCTAAGCGGAGGATCGTCCCTCACGCTGGGAGCCCACGTAAGCACCCCACGATGCCCGGACTGCGGGCGCTGGATGGGCGATCTGCATAACTGCCCGGTTCGAGCACAAGCCGATGCGCAAACACAGTTACAAACTCAAGAGCAGCGCCAGATCGCTACGCGCGGCTCCGAGCCGGACACGGCGACCGTTGCTCCAGTCAGTACTCCTATCCCTCCTATCCCTCCTATCGCTCCTACTACTGACATGCCAGCAGTCTCTGAAGGTTCTAACGCATCCCCGTCGCAGTTGGCGGGCACGGTAGATCCTAGCGACCCTGTCAATCAGGGATCCCCTACTTTTGCCCATGTACTGACCGATGCGTTCGACAGACTGGGGGACAGATTAGGAGAGAAGTTAGGCGAGAGAATGGGCAGCGTGCTGGGCGAAGGGCTTCGGGGGTTGGATGACAGCCTGGCTGCGCACCTGGGGAGTGCCCAACAGGCACAGTCTGCACCCGCGCAGCCTTCTCCACCTGCACCTTCACCACCGTCACCGCCAGTCGACGAGCGGATGGTGTTCGCCCTCGAGCGGTTGGCGGCCGTCTTGCAAGAGTGGCCGTTGAACAGGGCCGCTGAGCCGGATGCCCTCGCAGGCGAGCTTGGTGACGCTTCCGGAGGAAACGGGCCAGGACAGCGCCGCACCTCGTCCAGCGGAGCAGATCCACAATCTCAGAGCGCCCATTCCGGACCGATGACTCCTCCAACACCTCCAGTACTCCCAGCGCCCCCCGCTCGTCCACCACTTGATGTCTTACCTCTTACACCGCAGGAGTACATCCTGAAGCACGTCAAACCTCCTGAAGTGCCCGACCCATACCTTACCCGCCTCGATATGGCTCTGGGCGGGAAGCGCGCAGAGCCGTTGCGACTGCACTACGAGGAGATCGACCCTGCGTACGACGTCAGCGCCGGCGCGGAGAAAGCGCTACGCATCGTTTCTTCTTCTTTGCAGATCGCGTGGGACCCTAACCGCAAGAAGGCATTGCGCGGCACGCACATGCGCGTCTTCGGCTTCGCGGGCACTGCAGGCACCGGCAAGAACACCACTGCTCGCCAGATAGCCGCCTCGCTCGGCCTGCCGTATTACGAGACTACACTCCACAGGGACTCCTCGCTCCAGGAGGAGATCGGCCAGACCGTGCTGCAAGATGGAACCACTATGCCCAAACTGGGACCGCTCGGCCAGGCCGCCGCGGCGGGCGGGGTGATTTGCATCAACGAACTGGTCAAGGCAAACCCGGGCACGCTGGGGGCGCTACAGCGGATGATGGAGGACGGCGTGTTCGAGGTGCAGGGGACCGAAGCCGGTCTCTCGGCCAAGGAGATACCTGTCCACCCTTCCACCGTGTTCATATGCACCTGGAACCCTGGGTACGACGGCTCCTCCGATCGCCCCGACGCCGCTCTCCTCTCCCGCATCCCCACTATCAGGATGGATGCTCCCGACATCAAGGACGAGACGCGTCGTCTGGTAGGCTCTCTGGGCGCTCTGTTCGGGGTAGAGGATGGCGCTACGGGAGTGGACAGTAAGGCGTATCAACAGAAAGAGGAGCGCCTCCAGGAGATACAGGGCCGCGATTACTCGATCAAGAAGACTCAGCCCAGCGCCGAGCGGGTTGAGATAGCGGTGCGCTTCGTACGCGACCTGCGCAACCTCGCGCAAACCCGCCAGATCGGAGCGTCATCTCGCCACCTGCTCGAGCCGACCCCACGCGAAGCGCTCCACTTCGCGGCGATCTGCGAGGCAACCGGAGACCCACTGCTTGCGCTTGAGCAGTTCAAGATCTACTGCGATTCGGGTGAAGGATACGACGAGCAGTTCAAGCTCGTCCAGCAGATATTCAAGCGGTACTATGGCGAGGACGGGCAGGCACTCAACCGCCGTGCAAGCGGTACCGGCCCGCAACAGAGCTGAATGTGGGAAGTCTCATGAGGAAATCTACCAACGCATACGCGGAAATCGCTTTGAGTAAGGCAATACTGCCACCCTGTATCCGCCCAACCGTCCATGCCGTCCATGCCCACATCCTCCAGCATTCCACCTACACGCATGGAGCGATAGGGAAGGTTGGAAAGGAGAGTCTCGGTGTCGTGTGAGTATAGGCGCCGCAAGTTCCTGGGATTGCTCGTGAGCGGCGGCGTGGGAAGTGCGGCTTCTATAGGTATGCAGCCAAGCGATGTGGCTACAGAGGTGAAGGCACTGGAGCGCATTTACCAGCAGGCGTACGACGCAGCTCGAGCCAGGCGAGAAGAAGAGCAGCTAAAGAGATTACGAGGACTACGAGGACCAAAAGGGCGAGCAGCCCAGGCACATGGTCATGGTTCGCAGTCGATGTCCCCAGAGGAGCTGGAGAACAGGCGCAAGACGCACCTGCTCTTCGGGCATATGCTCCGCCTGGGGGTGGAGCTCCCAGTGCACTCTACTTCCGGTCTCCCGAAACCCGAAGCGCAGGCGGGCTATGCGGCGCTGTGGGATGTTCTCAAGCCTCGCTTCACGTCCAAGATGCCTGTTACTGCTGGCACCACTCGCGGCGCCCATTATGCGGATGCCGCAACCCAACCGGAAGCCACCAATAGATTAATCGCATCAACAACGGCCTCTACCCTGTCCTCAAGCGCGGTGCCGGCAGTTTCGGGGCCATCTCCGTCTCCTCTCCTCCACCTGGCCGCATCGAATAGGCCCACAGGCTGGGTGGGTCCATGGCTCACGGAAGAGGTCTCGGGCTCACAAGGACCTGTTTACGATCAGGCAGGATATGACAAAGAGGGCTACGATCGAGATGGCTTTGACCGCCAGGGATGCGATCGCTATGGCTACGATCGTTCCAAATTCAACAGCAACGGTTTTGATCGCTATGGTTACGACAATAGCGGCCGCGACCGAGATGGCTACGACAAAGAGGGCTACGACCGGGAGGGATACAACCGGCGAGGCTTCGACAAGGAAAGCCGGGACCGCTGGGGCTACGACTGGATGGGTTTTGACCGCGCAGGTTTCGATCGCACAGGGTACAACAAGTATGGCTACAACCGGTCCGGTTTCGATACCGACGGATACGACCGCGAGGGCTACAACAAGAAAGGGTACAACCGCAGAGGCTACAACCGCCAGAGTCTGAATGCACGCGGCGTAGACCGCTTCGGATACGATAGTCAAGGCGTCAAAGACGGTTTCGACAAGCAGGGTTACGATGCCGAAGGCCTCGATCAGGATGGCTACGATCATGACGGCTACAATAAGGAGGGCTTCGACCGGGCAGGGTATGACCGCAAGGGCCGGGACCGCTCGGGAATCACTCACCCCTGGTGGGTACCTGACGTCGACGGCTATTATGGAGACGGGTTCGACCAGTACGGGTTCAACCGGGAAGGGTACGACGCGGAGGGCCGCGACAGGTGGGGCTTGGACCGGCAGGGGTTCAACGAACGAAATCAGGACCGAGACGGGCATAACCGTGAAGGGTACGACGCTGCCCACTTCGACCGAGAGAAGTACAACCAGGCGGGGTACGACGGGCAGGGCTTCGACCGGCTCGGCTACAACATGCACGGGCGGGATCGCTCAGGTTGCTCGATAACCGGCTACGACAAAGATGGCTATAACGAGGACGGTGTTGATCGCTGGGGCCGCGACCGCAACAACCGGGACGCCAGAACCGGTCGGCAATACAAGACCCCTCCCTACAACAAGAGTGGATTCGACAAAGACGGCTACGACCGCTGGGGCTTCCACCGGGATACCGGCCTCACAGCAGATGGGCGCAACTACGCCGGATGGGTATACGACCCCAGGACGAAGAGATGCCACGATCCCGTCGATCCCATCGATTCCAACAACCCAGGCGATCGCTCTCGCTCCATGCCGCACAACTATTTCCAGGACGGGCGCGGTGTGCAGTGGCAACGCCCCGCGTGGCAGACGCGCACCAGGTGGGACCCCTCGGTCGCTCCCAGGTGGGATCCCCACGCCCTAATGACGTGGGAGGAGTATGCGAAGATCAACGGTGCCACGGGCATTGGTACCTGGGGTGCCGCGGCTCACGGGGCTCACGGCGTACATGGAGTGCAGGGCACACAGGAGGCGGTCAGGCGCTCTTATGAGGCGCGCCTCCATCCGCAGCCCAACGTGGAGCAGCGCTGGCAGACCGGTCAGCACGAAAGATCCGCATCCGATCCGATGGCTGCATCTGGTGGTGTGCTTATGCGCTGCCCGCAGTGTGGCCAGTTCACAGGATATAAGGCGCATCAGTGTCCCGCCTATGGCAATCGTGCTGTGACTGTCTACAGATCCGGTCTGGCCAGGCGTGAAGGCGCGGGGGCGGGGAGCTACCCGGACTATCTTCGCGCCGGCGACAACTACAGCGACAAAGGGGTGCATGCGGACACTCGCCAGACGATGGACGGCTGCTCCGCCCCTCCCAACTCCTACGGACCCTTCGCCAACGGGCGAAGCGATGCCAACCCGCGCCGTGCGGCGGGTACTTCGAGTACCGTGGGTACCGTGGGTACGGCAGGTATCGAAGAGCGAGATTCTGTATACACAAATGGAGGGTACGACCGGACCGGCTACGACGAGGAGAGCGTCGACCGGTTTGGGCGAGACCGCCGCGGCCGCGATGAAGCAGGCTATGACCGCGAGGGCTACGATTGGCTCGGCCGGGACCGGGACGGTTACGACCGCCGCGGGCACGACCACAACGGCTACAACCGCGCCGGCGTCAAGCGCCCGCGCTCGCTCGCCGACCTGGCAGGCGATTACGCCACCCCTGGCATGGAGGGGGACATCCTGGCAAACGAAGGTGTGCGCAGGCTCTACTCTCAGGTGGCCTCGTCACTGGCAGGCAAACCGCGCCAGGTTGTCTTCCGGGAAGGTGGTGGTTTCGCTACCGATATGCAGGGTACCATCTACCTGGACCCTTACCCGTTGGGGAGGGAAGCCCCTCTTGTCTATAACGCGGCAGTGGTGATGGAAGGGTTGCAGCACGAGATGGGGCATGAGCTTGAAACCCCTCTCGACACCTTCAAGCGCGTCCTTGAGATCGGTAACAGCTCCCGACCCGTCGAAGGCCTCGACGCGGGCCGGCGCCTGGTCAAGGAGATATATAACATCGTGGAGGACGGGCGCATGGAACGACGCATCAGCCAGTTGCCAGGAGTTGCCGAGTACCTGGCCGTGGGTTGCAAGCTGCAGCCGCGGTGGGACGAGAAGGTGGGGATGAGCGAAATGGGAGCGGTGCCGCTGTCCCACGAAGTGCAGGGCGCTCTGCTTTATGAAGCGCTGCCATATTACCAGGTGCGCCCCGAGGTGCTCGGCGCCATGTCTCCCAGGGCACGCGCGCTGTTCGAGGAGTTGCGTCCTGTGGTTCACCAGGGAGTGTTCGGGGGACCGGAAGACGCCTACGAAGCCAGCGTGCAGATAGCCCGGCGCCTGCAGGAAGAGGGGATAAGCGCGCCCGACGAGCAACTTCGCGTACCGATGCCTGCCTTTTTCTTTTTCGCCGGCACAGCAGCCGGTGGCGATGGTGATGCCGACCAGGGTGGTTCGGGTGGTGGAGGAGGCGTGCCGGTGTTCGTGCTGGATGCTCAGCCTAGTAACGACACTGGTGGCGATCAAAGCGGCCAAAGCGGACAGTCGGCTCAACCAACACAGGGAGGACAGGGAGGACAGGGAGGACAGGGAGGACAGGGAAATGGTGGCGCACAGCAAACATCCGGTAGCTCTGGTACTCCGGCAGGGCAGGCAATGGCAACAGGAGACACCGGTGCAGGCTCAACTGCAGGCACTGGCACTGGCACTGGCACGAGTGTGAACCCAGGCGGTGGCTCTGCAGGCCAGGCGGGTAGTGACTTGCCTGGGTTATCACAAGGGAGTGGCGATAGTGGCGATAGTGGCGATCGTCGGGATGCATCCGGCCCACGAAACCAGTCATTCGATGCCAACGGGACCCACGGGCGTGGAGCAGAAGGAGAAGCCGGAAGTCAGCCGACCAGTAGCCAGCAAGACAACCAGGGTCAGCAGAGTGCAAACCGTGCTGCCGCCGGCGCGGATAAACTCTCGAATGTACAGAACGCGCCGGACGACAGCGCGCTATCTCCGTCTCAGCCACAGAGCGGGAATACCGGGAGAGCGGGTACGCCTGCGTCCCCAGCGAATACCCACCAAGCAATGGGAGGCACGGGCAGCAGTTTGCGCGAGCCGAATACTCCGTTCAGCGCTGCTGATGCCCGACGAGTCCTGGATGATTTGGAGCGAGACCTGGCAGATGCGGTCGAGTCTGACGTCCGACGCCAGGCGCGCGTGGAAGTGCTGGGGCGCAACCTGCACAAACCGATCGGCTCGAGGCAAGACGCGGAGCAGGTATACCGGGATGTGCAGGGGAGGGTGAGGAGCGCCGCGGTACAGTTCCCCAGCCTGCCAGGCGGCGACGGTGCGCTCTCGAGGTTGCAAAAGAGGCGCTCGGCACACCGCGCGGTGGCGCGGCAGATGGCTCGCTATCTGGAGAACGTGCAGGACACAGCCGAGGAGACCGTCAACTTCCAGTCGAGAGGGAAGTTGGACCGGCACAGGTTCACGGCGGCCATGAAAGACGCCCCGGACGTCTACAAGCGGCGGGTTGAGGTGGACGAGCCCGCCTTTGCCCTCAGCGTGGCCGTAGACGTATCCGGGAGCATGAGCAAAGAGATGAAATCGGGTGCGCTCTGCGACGCTGCCATGGTGCTGAGCGACGCGTGCGAGGAGATGTCGATGCCGTATGAGGTGCGCTCCTTTTCTGGGCGGACTTACCAGTACAAGGCTATGGACGATCCAACTTTCTCGCTCGACCGGGCCGCGATGCTCATCAACGGCGAGGGAGGCGGCACCAATATGGCACAGACAGCAGGGTTGGCCGCTACGTCCCTCCTGGCACGTCCGGAGCGCAACAAGCTTTTCGTGTCGCTCACCGACGGCGACCTCGGAGACCACGACGGCACCATGCGGCAGATGGAGCAGGCCCGCCGCGATGGAGTGCTCACTTTCGGTATCTTCCTGTCTCGCGGAGGATACGTGAACAGGGTGAGGATGGACCAGATCTACGGCAAGGCGAACTGGACGATGATCAACTCCATACAAGAGATGCCAAGGGCGGTAGGCCAGCGCATCGCGCTGCTCATGCGCCGCGCACGTTAGAGAGCCATATGCTCCCCTCTATGTCGGTCGTTTGATGATACCGGAAGGGGAGGGCAGCATAGCTAAAACGAAAAGGAGATAAGTTACGATGGCGAACACAGAAACTGACATAGGCGTAACGGCACCCGCTGTGATTGGGCAGCCCCGAGAACTAGAGGATAGGCAGGCAACCGGGCGATCTCGCCGGGACCTTATGGCCCCTGGACACCTGTACAACCCCCGAACCGGCACCGGCATCGAGTGGCTCCCAGCCAAATCGGATACTGGAGAACCCGGCAAGGTACGCCTGTGGTCGCGCCAGTGGAACGGAAAGTCAATACTTCTGGGCGAGGCCCTTCATCATACCCGCGGCCCGTGGGAGTACTGGTATAGCCTGGAGTTCGCCAACTCCTTTCCGCAGGTGACCCACTGGTGGTTTGGAGATGCGTGGACCGGCCATGTTCACATTTGGAGCCCGAATGCAGCGGGTCCTGACCCTGAAAGCGGCGCACCGATGCTCATGGGGTGGCTGCGCTTCGGCCTCACCAAAGCGCCAGATACGCCCGAAATGTCCGACATTCCCGATGGCGATGGTGTAGCTGGTGTAGGTACAGCTGCACTTCCCTGGACGGTGGTTCTCACCAGCCCCCCACACGTAAACACGCCACTTCCACCCATGGCTGCCAACCTGGCCAACGTGCCTTTGCAGCTACTGCTGGGTGAGAAGGTAATGGAGCTGCTCGCCGCCCTCGTCACTAAGACGCAGGATGAAGCAGCTCTCGAAGGTAATGCTGCACTGGATACGGAGGTAGTTCTCACCAGCCTGGTGCGGCGGGAGGACCTGCAACGAGCATTCCCTACCCATTTCGGCTCATGGCTTCTGGATAGGCTACCCGACCTGACGCCACGTGAGGCGTTGTGCCGGGTACAAGGATTGGAGTCGGTTGTAGTTGCTCAAACATCGAACCATCGCTAGCTCGTTGGCTTCGTCAGAGCGTCACGAGCGCCAAGCAAAGGAGGCAAGAGTTGAAAATCGCAGAAGTTAAATTTGGCCGTACGTACTGCCCCCGCCCCTATGAGAGTGAACGATTCGACCTGACAGCCGCGATTGACGAGGACGCAGGAGACACAGCAGAAGTCGCAGTTGCTAACCTACGCGGCCGGATCCAGGCTATGTTCGATGGTGCCTACGGCCCGGCTGACGCTAGCCCTGGTAACAATAGAAACCATAACCAGACGAGTACTCATAAGCAGAAGGTGCCAAGCTTCAGCCTCTACCCACCTCTTAATCTTGAAAGAATGCTGAAGCCTTTGAGCGCGGGGAATCCGTCATCACCCTAGCACCATAACCTCCATTGTCACCCTTGCGACATGGCCTCAGGGCGGCCAATAGTCGTGGTGCGGGCCAACGGCAAGTTTCGCATGCTCTGCAGATGTGCAGACGGCATGGCGCGAACGGCGTGGTAAGAGTTGCGAAGCCCTCTCAAAGGGGCGCTGCCAGGAGCCAGACCTGGAATGAAATAGAGAACGTCATGTATATAGATCGGTTAGTCGAGGGTGGCGAGGGAGCAAGGAGAGCCGGCGGTGAGCAGATATGCCTGACTACCCGGCCCCACTGGTTTATGGTCGCCCGAGATGGTGTGGGTGGTTTGCTACTCATGGTCTGTGGAATCGTGCTACTGCTGTTTAGGGAGCCGCTCATACGACAGCTGGAAATGCTGGTGCCCCAACTCCTGGCGCCTCGTGACCGCTCAGGCCCCGCACCGGTACAAATAACCTTGTCAGACTTCCGATTGATCCTTGATGCAGCTCTTACCTGGGGCGGGCTGGCTCTCCTCTTGATGGGGATGCTGCTGCTGGCGTGGGCACTGTTGAATCGATACTTCACCGAGTACGCTATCACGATGCCTACCACATCACCGAGCTTCGGTGGGCGGATCATCAAAGTACACGGAATCCTGTCCCGCCAGACGGTGACTGTGCCGCTCGGCAAAGTCAATGATCTGGTGGTGAATGAGCCTCTGCTGGGGCGGGTGCTTGGTTGGGGTGATATAGACATCGAGACCGGTAATGACTATACCGGTGACCGGCTGGAGTATCTACCAGATCCTCGAGGCTTTCAGGATATCTGGAAAACGCTCATCGACAATGGTTACGGGGATTATGGAAACCCCGGACGTACCACAGGCTCTTTCGCTGTGGACCTTTATCTCGATGCAAGTATCAGCCCAGCGAATGCAATGACACATCATGACGCCCGACACGGTCCCAGGCGTCCAGGGTCATCAGCGGTAGCAGTGCGTCGCAGACGTTGAGCCTGTTCGAGATCATTTCGAGCCAGGAGGGCATCCGACGGCTGGGTTCCGGAAACCCACCGTGCAAGCTAGACCTTCTCTTGCCGTCCGTCCACACCTCAACCTGCCTGGCACGTTCCTCTACTTTGTCATGCCCGATTGGAGCAAGTTCTACCAGCAAATGCTGGTGAAAATGCAGCGAATGCTGGCAAATTGCAGCGGATGCTGGTCTCAGGCAGCAAATGCTGGTGAAATTGCAGCAAATGCTGGTCAAGATTGCAGCGCTTGTATATTACATTGCACGTGCTCCATCCGATAGCATTAGAGCTACTTGAGTACATGCGGGTGTATCGTGCAGAGTGCGGTGTGGGACTCCGTTGCAACCCCAGCAAGGAGCAAATGTATACCCTTCAGTACCAGGTGCGCTGGGGCTTAGGGTTGGAGAGGAGCAAAAGGAGATGACAAAGCGAGCAACTGCTATTACGGCAACTGACACCGCGGTTACTGCTGCAATCGAGACTGAAGTGCCACATAAAAGCCTATCTGACATTGGGCGGCAGCCGGTGTGGAAGGTGAGCGAGGCAGCGCTACTTCTACGGTGCAATGAAAGTACTATACGCAAGGCACTCAACCGAGGTACCATCACAGGGGTACGCATCGGCAATGAATGGCGCATCCCGGCATACCAATTCAGCCCGCTAGCGAGAGCGGCGCGCTCATCTGAGAATGACCTGGTCACAGCCTCTGGAGCCGAAAGGTTCCTCGAGGACAATTATATTCGGTTGTTGCTCACTCAATCAGCCCCAGGCACATCTGCCACGGGGGCGCCTGCCACCGACACCGGCACCAGCACCGGCACCATAGGCGCACAACACACCCTCAGGATCTACTTGCTGGGCCGACCGCAGATATATGTCGATGGTATCAGGATAGCCGAACTTGAGCGCAGCAACCGGCGGAGCCAGGTTATCCAACTACTGGCTCTGCATCGTGCCGGCCTGAGTGGTATGCAGTTGGCAAGCTCACTGAACATGGCCGCTCACCAGTATGAAGACGAGGGCCTCGACCCGCACTATGTGCGCACCCTGGTTTGGGGCGCGCGCGATCAGGTCCGGAAGAGAGTAGGTTGGAATGGCGTCATCCAAACGCCAATGAAGTGCGGAGTGGGACTGCATCATTACCGGCTGGCTGACAACACGGTGTGTGACATCTGGGAGTTCGAGGACAAGCTTGACGAGGTGGACCGGGTCATGGCGCAAGCAGCAATTGCACCGATGGCATCGATGCCGTCGGTGCGGCCGGCGTTCGGTGAGTCTAGGGGTGAGACGAAGAATGGAAATACCGAACGGGCTGCTGCTCTCCGGGAGGAAGCGCTTCAGATGTACAAGGGAGAGCTATGTGAAGGCTCGAATAACGGCTGCATAGCACAAGCAGCCCGCATGCTGGAAGAGCGGTATATGCGTTCTGCCTTGCAACAGGGTGATTACTGGCGCGCCAAGGCACTAATTGCAATGGGCCCCGAGCGACAGGGGCAAGATACGTTGAGCGCGCACAGCTCTCTGCTCTATTCGGGTGGAGTGCCCACATCGCCCATGTCGCCCACATCGCCCATGTCGCTCACACTCACCCACCCCGAAGTCCATAGCTTCTGGCGTGAGGCGCTACGCAACTATGAGCGAGTGCTGAAGGTCGACGACTACCATGAAGAAGCGTACACACGCGCAATGGAGTGCTGCGCACACCTGGGCAATGGCAGGGGAGTGGAGCAGCTATTCACCCAATGTCAGGACGTGCTGCACGTTGGTCTCCTGCAACCACCCGGAGAGGATGTCGTAAGGACATATCAGCAATGCAAAGCTCTGCTAAGCGTTGGGAACCTGGTCGACTAAACTGTCCAACAACCCCATCAATGCTTCAGGCAAGACTCTGTCGAGTTCAAATAGCAGCCCCTGCTCCCTTATGAGGAGTGTCGGCAGGTGGGCATATAGTCCGTAGAGCCTAGGGAATGAGCCGAGGAAGAGGCAAGTAGCGAGGAAGCGTTCATGGCATTTCCAGTTCCATCAGGCCACGCAACGACAACAGAAGTGGGCTTTGCCTTTCAAGGCATTTCAGTGCAGAATTTGGCCGGGCGCAGACTGCGCTCGCCCATTACCTGGTTTGGTGGCAAAGGTATGCTTGCACGCAAGATCGTACCGCTCTTTCCGCCCCATCATTGTTACGTTGAACCGTTCTGCGGAGGAGCCTCATGTCTCTTTGTCAAACCGCCGTCCCCTGTGGAGGTGATAAACGACCTCGACAGTGATATCGTGAACTTCTTTCGGGTACTACGCGACCCTCAAAAGTTCGAGAGGTTCTATCGCCTGGCTGCACTCGCCCCGTACAGCCGGGAGGAATACCGTAGGCATCGAGCAATCTGGCGCAGTTGCCACGATAGTCATGAGGAGCATAGTGAATATGGTGACGTTGAGCGCGCCTATAGCTGGTATGCCGTAGCGCGTATGAGCTTTGCAGGTGAATTCGGGAGCAGTTGGGGCCACAGTATTGCCACTTCGCGCCGAGGTATGGCTAACGCGGTTTCGCAGTGGCTCTCGATCGTTGATCTGCTCCCCGCAATAGCCGAGCGAGTGAGGTCCGTGCAGGTTGAGCATGGCGATTGGTCGGACGTGCTGCGGAGCTACGATACCCCTCAAACTCTTTACTTTATCGATCCCCCATTCATAAAGAGCACCCGCCGCTCAGGCAAGTACCTTCATGAGATGGACGACACCGAGCACCGCAAGCTGATAGAGTCCGTGCTGAGTATCAAAGGTAAGGTGCTCATGTCTGGATATCGACATGCTATCTATAACCCGCTTGAGGAAGCAGGCTGGGAGCGCGTCGATCTGCTTACGGTGTGCTACGCAGTTGGAAGGACCAGGTCTACGAGGTTGCAGGGGAAAGGCTCGCTTGTTGGACAGTCCCGCACAGAGTCTATATGGATTTCACCTACAGCAGTGAGGGCTACCGAGAAGGCGTACGTACAAGGTATCCTCAGTCTCGGACCCTGAGACCCCTTTGCGCCAACGCCAACGCCAACGCCAACGCCAACGCCAACGCCAACGCCAGCGGTACGTCGCTTGGTGGAGAAGCATAGCTGCAAGGAAGGCACGGAAGACTGGAAACCGGAAACTGCTTTAATATTGGTCTCCCAACCCCTTGACAAAGCAGGCCTTCATCCGTGATAATACCATCACTCCAAGGCGTAAGCCAAAAGAGGAACAGAGACTCCGATAGACCGCAAGGTTTGTTGGAGTTTTTG
>JADEYI010001496.1_pt1 | contig 17078 bp, 16 predicted proteins | sample 8542331 | NCBI WGS metagenome assembly JADEYI01 (sample SAMN16510988, study PRJNA670497) | mine drainage metagenome | isolation source: biofilm near Copperflume 1 | place: Germany: Marsberg coppermine Kilianstollen | collected 2018-02 | reverse complement strand
TTCAGGTGGATCACATTGCCGAACATGGGTGGATCAGATCGGCCGGCTCTTGACAGGAGTCCATCTGCTCTTGGTCGGCGCTGCCACTAGCTCACTCAGTAAGCCCGCCGCGCACCACCCGCGTCCATCTGAGGGCTGCCATGTCCTGACCGCCACCAACTGCCGCTACGTCTCCCGAGGGGTCGGCATCACTCTGGCGATCACTCCCGGCATGACTGCGGCGATTGGCACAAAAGAGCCCGGCGAGCGGTATCAACTTGAGGCCGGGTTCCCGCCCCTGCAGATCTACGGCATGATCGTGTTCAACGGCTCCAGACCGTGCTTTTTGCCGCCGCGTTCTTCCACACTTCGACTCGGAGGGCGTGGCGTTCCACATCGTTGAGGGCCTCCGGAACCAGGACCTCGGCGACCGCACTCGCCGCGCCGTACTTGTCTAGTCTCTCAATCAGCGAGTAGGCGCCGACGTCACGGAACGTGTCGGAACCCCGCGGCCACGCCATGGGTGATGTTGCCCCGGAGTTGATTCGCGAGAGCAGGAACGGTGTCCCCGCTTCGATGAGGCTGGCTGTGTCAAATGTGATCAACAGCTGCTCAATACCTCGGTAGGCCAGCGCCCCGAGCATCGTGTTGACCCGCGCCCGCGTTGGCCAGAGGAACACGTGTCGATTCAGGAGCTCAAACCACTCGGTCACGCTCAAGTCCGTCAGCGCTCCAGCCAGCTTGTTCTCCGAAAGCGGTCTTTGATCCCGAATCACAGCGCGTCCGTTGATCTGATGGTTGATGCTCACTGAGGCCGGGCGGCGCATCGTTTCGATGACTCTTCGGTTGTCGCCAGTCACTTGGAACAAGTCAAGCAAGGCGCTTGTTGAGAGGAGTCCGTGGCGCCTTATGCTTGACCAAGCATCAATGTGAGCGACGTGAAAGAGCGTTGGATAGGCTGCGGCGAGTCGCGTACGGCGGTCGGAAGTCACCACGTCCGCCTGTCGATGACGCTGCGGGAGTGGAACCTTGTGGCGATCAGTGTCACCGGGGCTTGGGCGACCATCTCAACCTCCTCCACGAACTGGATCGTTTCGGGCGTCAGCTGCTCGAATCGACGCGCGTCTACGTTTTTCCGATCGATGTAGTCAACGAACGTCAGCGCGATGTCCGTGGGCGAATTCAGGAGCGCGGATCGTCGAAGCTGGCCCCAGTCAAATTCAGCCACCCGTCGGGCCCGGTTAGTGGTAGACGTTCGTTCCTTTGCCTTGAGCTCGTTGGGATCCAATCCGGATCTCTCGGCAACAACATCCCACGAAATCTCCTTCGCCATCGGGCCTGATGTCCCTCCCTTTGGACTCTCCACGCGAATCGGATAGGTTCTACACGTCATGATGACCCGGCGCACCCTTCCCGGAGGAAGTCCCGACTCGGCCAGGCAGCCGCTGGCTGTCGTATCTCGGGACGTTACGTAGGGGTAAGGGCCGTGGTGGAGACTCAAAGTTGTCCCCTGCGTCCCCTCAACAAATACCCTGCTCCCCTGCCGGAATGCCCTGTCGAAGATGACGGCACTCTCAGCCAGGAAGGGCCGCAGCACGTCATAGTCGCGAGCAAGCTTCACCGTCGGCCCGCGGTGGCTTATTTTCCGGGCCATAGCTGCGCCGCCGCCTTGGCCGGTCGATCCGATCCCCTTTCGGAGCTTCACCTCCGCCTCGATGTCTTCAGCCGTAATGATCATGGCACTCGGGTCAATGCTGAGCCGGTCACGTTCCACGCCGCACTGTGCAATCTCTTCCAACAGGTGCTCCAGCCGAAGAGTGGCGCCCGGGCCAATCACGAGATGCGCTGACGAGTTGCGCGTCCCTGACGGGAGTTGATGGTGCGTGTACTTGTTCCCGGTCCAATCCATCACGGAATGGCCAGCGTTGGGGCCGCCCACGCGAACGAGGATCTCATAGCCGGGGGCGAGATGGAATGCGACGTTTCCTTTGCCTTCGCTGCCATACTGGCCCCCGACGAGTACGTCGACCAGCCGATCCCTGGCGCCTCCACACAGCCCCAACTTGCTGGCGGTCCTGGCCAGTACATCTGGCGCCAGGCACCTGTCAGTTTCGACCACCACATCGGCCTGTGCCGCCAGCGCATCGACGCCCGCTTCCGTCGGATCTTTACCAACGTCCGCGTACGTTGGAAGCTCACCGCCGTGTGCGGCGTCCCGACCCGTATAGCGCGCCTCCAAGACAGCCTCGGTAGCCGTCAGGTGAACGTGAACCACGCTTGGGCCGTAGGCCTCGCGGAGTGCCTCAATTTGAGGCGTGATCCGGACAGCGTCAACCACAACATCCGCGGTGTCGGGATGATCGTGGAGTTCCTGGGCGAGCTGGTCACAGACCCACCTGCCTCGCGTCTGAATGTCGAGTTCGGCTCCGGCGGCCTGAAGGTCGCGGCGCCCCGTAGCTCCCTCACCGAGTCGCTTTATCAGCAGGTTGCGCGTGCTCATCCGAACGAAGGAGAACTCGCCTTCAAGCCCAGCAGCTAGCGCGGACTTGCCAACTCCCACGCGACCGGACAGGACGACAATCCGTCTGGACACAGGTTCGCTCCGCTAATCTCCCAATGCCATGGTGAGTTGGTTCGAGACAGTTCTCACGTCATACTGCGCGATCGGCCTAAGGACACCCGGGGGACGATACACGTTTACTTCTACTCCGCGGGACGATACCGTCTCTGCGATCAGTTCGGCGATCACTTTCCAGTTCCCGCCCGCGTGACCCGTTCCGATGAGAGGCATGTGAACGATGGCGTTTCGCCGAAGCGCAACTTCTGCCAGCTCGTGGAGACAGTTTTCGAGGGCGTCGTATCGGATCAGCGCTCTCTTTTGCGGACGATACCCGTGTTGAGCGACCATGTGAAAGGCTGTCAGTTCTGTTGTGAGCCGAGTTGCCTTGGTTGCGCCCAGCTTGAGACGCGAGGGATTCTCATGTACCCATTTTCGGAACTCTTCTTGTGCTGCTGGCCATCGGAGCGCTAGAGCCTTCCCGAAACCAGCCCCCCAATTCGCGGTCGCGTCATTCACGACGTGGGCCACGATCCCAGGCTTGTCGGTAGGCGGACTGGTCGCATCCCCAACAAGGTATTCTACGTCGGCGCGGGGAGCCCGTTCACCGTTGTCTGTTACGACGGCAAGTACGCGCGGAAACACGGTTCCAGGAAATGGCGGGGCCCCCACACATTCGACTCGGAGCACTGGCCCTCGCTCCCACCAGCGCTCCTTGCCCTTCGCGGTGAATCCAACAGCTGTGCACCGACCCATAACGGAGTCCGCGGGGAGGACTCGTCCCTTCAAACGGTCACTCCATCGCCATGCGGGGGTTGCGAACGAATAATCCACTCTGTAACTCGGCGCCGAGTCCGTTCTCGGATCGATGCGTGAGGCCGCGATCATGGCGCCGGATTCGGCGGTGAGTCGAACCACCCGCAAGAGCAACGCCTCCATCGACACGTCAAGCCGTTTCTGAAGTTCCGACAGAGTGTCGATGTCGAGGCGCACCGACTCCAGGCCGGCACCTACGCCAACCGGCATCAAGATCTCCGCGGCTGCGAGGTCGCAAAGGACTTCCAGCTGCCAGTGGTCACCCTCGTGCCGCCCCGTCCCTTGTCTGTTGCGGATTGTCTTAGACACATCGGGAAAGAGGGTGTGCGCGATCTCATGCGCTACTGAATACCGCGTTCGCGCCCTCGGTCGCTCCGGGTTGAACTCTATCCTCAGTCGGCCGGCATTGGGTACCAACCGCGCATCCACGACATCGTAACGTGGGCGGACTTCGAGGCCCTCCAGCTCCGCCAAGGCGATCGGATCAAACGGCGGACCCGACCAGCCGTTCTCGATCGCCTTGAATACCAGGCGGCGAGCCCTCGCTGTAATCGCCTCGACCGGATCGGAGTCGGCTGCCATCGCAAGCACTGACGAGTGTGTCCAGATGGAAACACGCACGGGGTTACCTTTGAGCAAGGATGAGGGTGGTCGACGCGCCCGCGATCGCGGGCTGCCGGCAACGCGCGGCAAGCCGGGCGAGTCGTGAGCGCCGACGGTCCTTGAGTGTACACCTGCCTCGCTCACCAGAGCTATCTCTTTGGGGGTTGGCGTGCAGTCGGAGGAGGACCCAGTTAGACGGTCAGCTCGAAGCGAATCCCGTTCGGTTTATCACCATTGAACAAACATCGGGATGACTGCACTCCCATGCGGAAAGAGTGTCCCGTTCAGGGTGACGCTCTCGATTCTGCCCGGGCGGTCGGGTTAGCGTCCCACGTTCGACAGGAGTCGAACCTTACAAGTGTCTTCTGCCCGTTGGTACGTCCCAGCGCAGCTGATCTCCGCTTAGCGAAGGCCTACGCACCTCCTCGATCGATCGTGTCAGTCCCTACTTCAACGCCTGTCCTTATAAATGCATGAATTGCCACCGCCGCCCTCGATGCCGCCTTGCCCACGCATTTCGCGAAGTGTTCTCCTTCGGGCAGCATCGAGGGCGGCGAGCCAGCTCAGCACTTCTTGATCCAGCCTGCTAACCAGACTCGTTGGGTATCGTGGCCGCCCCAAATGAGTTCCACCACTCATAGAGCGCGTGGCTGACGCCTGGTCGATAGTGGCTCCGCCTGCTGATGGCCCCAAGCACTTCGCCCATTCGCGTTGCAGGGACCGCTGAGACTTCCTGCCACTGCCATAGGAGCTCGGGGGTCGAGAGGAGGGTGACGGATCGCTCGGCAGCGATCCGTCGAGCCCTCCGGTCGTCCGTCGCCATTGTGAGATGCCGCGCCAGTGCAATGGCGATGACCTCGGCTTCACCGTCGTCGACGCTTGTGGCGAGTTCAACTACGAGGTCGGTTTCCGCAGCGTCCAACCTTACGTCGAGGGCGAGGCCGGAAGCATAGAACGCCGAGAGATCGACCCGCTCGCGTGGTCCGCCCTGGTGCCTGCCTTCAAGGTAAACCGCCTCCGCAGCGACAGCGGGCGGCACGAGCGGCGTGATTTCCAGGGCCGCAAGAATTTCCTCCGCACATCCGGTCGCCAGCAAGTTCATGAGGACATCCGCGTCCGCTACGAGGTACACGGGCTCATAACCGAGCGCCAACTCGCATCGACTTCGATAGGTGGAGGTCCGAGACCCGATCGCCCTGTATGTCCTGGGCCGTATTGGACATCTTCTCGATCATTCCACGAACAGTGAGGCGATCTTCATCAAGCAGATCAGCGAGCTCCCGCTCGGTCAGGAGTTCTCGGTCATAAGCTTCCAGAGCGAGGAAGATAAACCGACGAGGGAACTTCAGGGTGTCAGAAGGCGGGGACTGGACGCCGAGGAGTTGACTGGCGGCCTGGATGTTCGCTCCCGAATGCGTCAGTGCATCCCACGTTCCGGGGGCGATGGTGCGGAGACCCTCAAGTCTGAGAACGAGGGCCTGAAATGAGACTTCGTACTCGTCGGCTATCAGGAGAAGATCGGCAACCGTCACCTGTCGGTCGGAGCTTTCCAATTCCCGCACGCGCCGTTCCAGGCCAGAGCTGGGCATGAGGAAGGCGGCTGCAAATTGGTCTGCGAACCTCTCCTGCTCAGGGACGCGCTGATAGCCAGAGAGTCGAGTGATTTCGGGACGATCTAGTCGAGTCAGGAAATGGCCAAACTCGTGCGAGAGTGACCAACGTTGCCGGACCGCTGGATGTTTCGCGTTTATCGCTACGCAGGGCCCAGCTTCCGGCGAGACGCCGTACAAGCCCGCGATGTTGCTTGGAAGCGGGATGCTAAAGATGCGAAGGCCGGCTTCGCGTTCAAGCAGCTCACGAAGCTTCAGTACCGGTCCGTCGCCGGTGCCGAGACGACGACGTTCAGCGTCGGCAACCGTTTCCGCATCCTGTTCCAGCCGGCGTGCCTCATAGAGGTAATGGGGCACGGCTGCTGCCCGAAGGCGGCTGTCGAGTGCGTCTTCGAGTCGCAGGTAGCTTGCGACAAGGGTCTCCAACGTAGCCACCGATCGTTCCAGCTCGCTTCGTTCGGCTGCCGGGGAATCAGCGGGGAGCCGGAATTGCGCGTGCAGTTCCACGGCCGGAGATGGTTCACGCACCAGGTCAGAGAGCCGCGCCTCGTATGCCTTGGCGAGACTTACCAAGAGTGGTGAGTCGATTCGTCTCTGCCCGGCCTCAATCGCGGTTACCGTCGGTCTGGACACCCCCAGGACATCAGCGATGTCCGACTGCGTACGGCCCTTCAACTTCCTGAAGGTCTGAAGTCTGCGACCGACCTCAACTGGGTCCACTTCGCCTTGCGTCATCATTCCATCTTGCCCCATCCCAACCGATCGCCGAGGAGTTGGTCGTTCGCTATGAGCCGTGCCCACTCGAGGCCATAACGGCGCAAGACGCCCAACCGCTCGATCACGTCTAGGGACGCTCCGTGCCGTGCGCCCAGCGCGATCTCTGGCCATGCCATTGCGGCGCTTGCATAGCACTCGGGGACCGAAGCTTGCATGAGTTGCCATGCCTGGAAGGCCATCAATCTCAGGTGGTCGGGTGGCGGTGCGGCGTCGAAAGCGGGGCTCTTGTAATCGGTCCGATCCAACATTGCCAGTCCAGCCGACTTGAGAGATTGCTGCCGAAGAATGCACGAACCGCAGTTACCGCATTGCTTGACGTCCTTTAGGCGCTGCGGGAATCCGTCACAGGATACGGTCAGCCGAATAGCGTCCTTCAGACGATCAGGGATGCCCGTTAGGAGTTCGGCCTTTGTGTACCCGCCGTAGGGAAGTTCGATCACAACTTGCAGCCCCAGAGCTCGATAGGCCTGCTCAAGCAAATGTAGGACAAACGGATGGGTCGACTTCGTGGCCTGCGCTCCGCGCTGATGTTCGGCCAGCCGGGGATTGAGCGAGCCGTACCCATTCTCAAAGATGAGAACGCGCTTCGCTCCTGACCAATCCGCAGCGGCGGAGGCGATTGCCGTATAGAGGAGGCCGCGCGTCCTTTGTGAGCGTTCCACGTCGGGCGCCTTGATCAGGTTGAGGGGCACGCGAAGGGCGGAGATGCGACCCGGATACGCCTCTCCTAGCCGCGCGACGAGATCGCGCTGAACTTTGCCAACAACCGTACTGGAACACAGGGAGACTAGCCCGAGGCTCTCATACGGATGTTCCTCAAGCCAGCGCGCGGCGCCAGCGAACGAGTCCAGCCCGCCCGAAAAGAGGGCGATGGCCGTCGGAGGTTGCTTGCGCGCCAATGCCAACCACGCTTGTTGTTCAACGCGAAGTCCCGTTCTCCCTTCGACGAAATCGAGGTCCCATTCGTCGTCCGTCAGCACGGACAGTGCGTGTGTCAAGCCTGCATGGGCGGGCATCCAGAGCCGCGGCGAAGACACGTGGAGCTGCAACTGGATGTGTCTGGTCCAGTCTCTCCCACGCGGGGTCGACCGATCGGCCGCGTAGATGTGTACCGCCACACTCACGAGGTCGACCACTCGAGCGGATGGCTGCTCTTCGATCACCCGAGCCACGGCTTCCAGCGAATACCGAGGAGCGACGGTAGCGGTCAATTGACAGTGTCCCTTCGTGCGATCGTTGGTATTGGAATGACGAGGGTTTCTGTTGGCGTTATTCGTCGATGCGACGGTGCCTTTATGAGATGGCCAGCAACGACCTGATCGAAGAAGTGACCAATGGCCGGTGCCAAACCTCTCAGGACCGCGTCTTCTCGGCGCGCAACTTCGGCGAAACTTGCTTCCCGAAGCGCTGCGACCCGCGACGGTCCGAGCAAACCTTCCGAGAGACGCCTCCGAGCGTATTTCTCAAACTCGGCTCGGCTGGATGGCAGTCGCTGATCACGCCTCAGTGAGGAGGCTAGCGCACGCTCGGCGGCCTTCGTAGCGGCCGGAGTGTCGCCCTGGCTGGCAAACAAACGACAGGCAGCACCCCAGCCACGGTGCGGAAGCTTTGGAAAGAAATCTCGATCAGGCATCGACCTGCCCTTGTCAGTAAGGTATGCGACGATCATGGACTTAGCCTATAGCATTGTCAATCTCTTGGACAGCGACCGCCGATCCCCTGTTGTTTGAAGCGCACCCAAGAGCACGATGCGGCCGTAGTAATTCAGATAGGCTGGCCGCTGGGAGCCAACCGCACCGAGCGGATCATCTGGGCGCTTGGATGGCCGTGGCTCCGACTTGCCTTGATGAACAGGGCATCCCTGCGCTCGGACGCCTGCTCTGGGCTGGCGATGACCTTAAGGTAGCTCGGGAGCGGATAGCTGCGAAACATCGCGGCCTAGTAGTCGTTTGGCTGGGAAGCCACCCTACCTACCCGCCAGAAAAGCAGGTACCATCCGCAGTGGATCTCGTTCTGCGGAGTCTTTGAGTGCCTCAGCTTATTGGGGGGCTTCGCGATCCTAAGACCAAGCTGTTTTACGTCTATGGCACGATCAACGCTGAGAGTGATATCGGGCTGCGGCTGCTGGTAAGCACCGGGGTGCCTGAGTTCTTGGTGTTGCCCAAGACACTTGCCGACGAGCTTGGCTTGGACATTACACCCGATCCTACAGTTCCTGATGCCGGAACCGCGTGCGCGGAGCGTCTTGAACTGACCAGCTTTCGCGACTTGGCCGGGCAGGATTGCCCGGTCAGGTTCTTCAAAGTCCCGGTCACAGTCGTACCTGACGCCGTACTTCGATTGGGCTTTGAAGGTGTCCTTGGCGTTGTGTTGACAGATAACGTCGAGGGATTCACGACTAGCAAGGCGCGAATTACCCTCCACATACTCTGACCAAGTGCACGGCGCAGACACTGCGAAGACTCAACCTTTAGTAGCACCTGTCTATCGTATCAGACTATTCGTCTCACGCAGACAACAAGCACCGTGAGCCAGAGTAGACATTCAAACGAGTTCGAGAGCACGGAGGCTGATGGAGATCGAGCGGACCGGCTCCGGTGAGGAGCGTGCGCTCGGGGAGGTGACCGTTGCGCACGACGCGATGGCGGCCGGCATCGTCGCGGACATCGTCAAACTGGGTAAGGATGGGCGCGCTGGAGGAGTGGTCGAGCGCCTTCACGCACGAGCTCATCGAACGGCGAAACAGGACGGGCGACCGTCGTGTTCGTACCTTCGGACATGGGGCGTACCTTCTCCCTATGGGTCTGTGAGTTCGTCACCCACAGGGTACGCCGCCCACTTTCCTCACCCGCCCCATCCCCAAATTCCCAGCATATCTCCCACGGCGATGAACGCTGCATTAGCTTCGATGGCTTTTCCGCTGGAAGGCCCTTGGTCCGGCGGGCAGTCGTCGATTGCTCCCCACTCGAACCAGCGCGTGATGTTGAGGGTCGCTGCCCAGCGATCAGCGGATGCGAACGCCGAGCGAAGGTCGAGCATGGTTGTCTCGCCCGTCATGAGCGACACCAACTCCTGTGCTCGTTGTTCGTAGCTCGTCCCTTGATAAGGAGCCAGCATTGATGGCCGGATCAATGGATCCGGCAGAGACTGGACGAAGCAACAATTCAGTACGTTGCTCACGTTCACAATTTTCTTCGGCGTATATGTCGCAACCTGCGGGGCCAATGCTCCGTGGAGGTTCATGACCTGAGCCTCGATGGACCGCTCTTGAGCCTTCCTCAGTCCGGGGTGCTCCGCGAACAGCCAGCGCTCGACGCAGGCATCCGCTGGGTAGAAGCAGAGCTGGGCGACTGTGGCATTCACCCATGCGCGGACCGAACGATTGATACTGGGCCACGCCAGTCCCATGTTGCGTAATCGAACGAGATCGTCGTCGAGGTCGGCCATTGCCGCTCGCACGTGTTCGTCTCGGACGACAGGCAGTCGGCGGGCGTCTGGCCCCGCACGGCTGTACTGCCAGATATGCCCGACCTCATGTGCGATGAGGTGGTCGACGTGGTGAGATTCAGCCGGATCGTAGACGATGAGGTGCCGGTCTGGGCTCTGCTCTGAGACGACGTACATCGCACGCCCACGGTTGCGAATGGACGGATCTGCCTTGATCACCACTCGCTTGCGTGTGTTCCTCTGAACCTCCGCTATCAGCTGTTGTGTTTCTGGCAGGAGTACCGGAATGAACTCCTGCGCCTCGTGTTCTTCGATAGAATACAGGCCGCCGAACAAGAATATTGCGGCAGTCTACCAGAACTATTATAACACTTCCTACGAGAGACAGGATGCGGACAATGCTGGCCGCTCACGGGACGCACGCTTAACGTAATCGTACCAAAGGTCTTCACGGCTGACTGCCAACGTCAAGCTCGGATACATCGACGCGGCTGGCCATCGCTGCATCGAGTCGCCCAACTCAACCGAACGGCGGAGGACGCAGAGGGTTCAGTCGTCCGGACAGTTGGATAGGGCAAGTCTGACGCCCAGAGTTGCGGCTGCGCGACCGACTACTCGATCGCGTGTTTGGAGTCACCGGGCAGTTCATCGAGCCGGCGCCATTCGAACCAGCCCCGAAACCCGAGTCGCCCCGCCCACCGTCCGCTGAGGGCGTGGTTTGCAGCGAGGTCGGTGCCCGTCACGCCTCCTCCAAGCGCGAGCAGTTCGTCGCCGACTGACGCCATCACCGTCCCCGCATACGGCCGCCACATCCAGGGCTCGTTCAAGAAGCGACCGACCGAGCGGAGAAGGGCATAGTTCATGGCGTTGGACGCCAGCCAGATGCTCGGCGGCGTCACCGCCCGGACTTGGGGGAGGAGCACACGATGAAGCTCTATTGCCTGCGCTTCGAGCGAAGCGCGCTGGTGCGAGCGCAGGCCGGGCGAGGAGTTCGACATGTCGAGCTCAATAGCGATGTCGGCCGGTGTGTCGACGAGCTGCGCAACAGTACCGCTCAACCAGATCGGCAGTAGCTCGGGTAGCAGGCGCTCAGGAACGCCTCGCTCTACGAGTCGTTCAAGCTCTCGTCCGAGCTGAGTAATCGCCCGCAATCGAGCCCGCTCGGTGAGCACGGGGACGGTACGTTCTTCTGGTGCAGCGTCGCTGAATGCTCTCAGGTGGCCGATTTCATGGATCACGAGATGATCGAGGTGGCGACGCTCGGCAGGATCGTAGAGGACGAGATGGCGGCTCGGGTCGGGGTCGGAGACCACGTAGATGGCGCGGCCGCGGTCGCGCACGGCCGGGTCGGCGCGGACGACGACCGGCCTTCCGGTCCTCGCTTCGACGTCTCTGAGCAGTGCGTGTGTTAGGGGCAGGAGCCCTGATCGCTCCGGCCCTTGTCGTTCTTTCAGTGGTGGCCGCAGCGCACGGCAATCTGCCCGCTGCTGCTTGAAATCAATTATACCATATTGTTCAACGTCACATTCTGCGATCACACCCCACTCTCTCGCGTAGTTGTGACTGGCCTCAATCACTCCAACAATTACTCATGGCGCAGCCTCTGCGTTGTGCTCTTCTGTTGATTCGCACGTGTACGCCGCCGCCGATTGCTGCCCATTTGGAATCTGCAGCGCGAGGCAGGAGGTGCGACAGCCGTTGCGCGGCGACTGCCCTGGTCGCCGGCTGAGTTCGCCGAAAATGGCAAGCCGTGCTTTCTCAGCCGAAGAGCGTGCCGGGCCCCTCGGTATCGCTTCGCCACCAGACACGCATCAGGGGATCGCCGAGTACCTCCCGGTCCGCCCCGATCAGCACGGTGACCGGGAGGGGATACTTCTGGACGTGCACCTGGAGACGAGCGGCGCGTCTGCGGTTCGTAACAATCACGAGGCGAGGACGAAGCCCCAACCCGGGAAGCAGGCGTTGGTGGCCATGAGAGCGGAGGAAGGAGGTGTAGCGGCTGAGCTTGGCGGTGAGCACAGCGAGCGTTTCGGTCCCGCGGTCCCACTCGAGCAGGAACGTCCCTTCGCGATCGCGCAGCCGCCAGTGGACGAGCGCATCAGGGATCGGCGCAGCGGGCTGGCGGATGAGCGCGCGTAACTGCGGCTCGCCGACCCATTCGAGAATGCGTCCGGCGCGTCGATGAAGCGCCTCTGACAACACCACGCGGAACTCAGCGACCTCGAGGTCGTGCCAGACTGGACCGGTCGATGGCCGGCCCCGCCGAGAGGTTACTCCGAGGAGCGCCTTCCCCGCCAACGAGAGCGCGTAGGCGTAGGGACCTGCACCGCGACCACGGTCCACGACCACCGTCGTCAGGTAGCCCGCGTCGACCAGCTTGCGCAACCGCGCGGAGACCGTCTGCGCCGCCGCTGTGCTTCCGTCCTTGCGAAAGAACAGCCGCCGGATCTGTCCAGTAGACAGGTGAGAGTGCACGCGAAGCGCTTCGAACAGTCGCCGATCACGCGGCGTCGGCAGGGATCGGATCCTCGGTCTCGAGGATCCGGATTTCAGGTTCACCATCATGGTCGTAGCGGTGCTCGCGTTCACGCAGCTCCGCCTCGACGCGGGCCCGTGGCACTGTGTAGCGGTCCCGTCCTTGTTGGAGCAGCCGCCGCTCGATCATGGAAGCGTCGTCGCGAGGTTTGTCAGGAGCCGGTGCTCGCATCCAGGCTGGGTCGCGCCGGTCGCCGTCCACGGTCAGCTGCGCATACGCCTCGAAACGTGGGAGACGCTGGAGGTCCTGCGCGCCGATCAGGTCGGAGGCGAAATGGCGGTCGAGGAAGACGGCGTCGTCATGCTCGTGCACGCGAAAGCTTACGGTCGTGGCGGCATTGGCGAAGACTGCGCTTTGCAGGTCCCCCGAGAGCTGCGCGATGCGCTGAATCGCGAGCACGAGCCCGACCCCGAACTTGCGCACACCATCGAGCAGCTCGCCAATGGTAGGGGACGCGAACCAGCTCGCTTCGTCGAGCAGCACGAGGTGCGGCCGGTCGCTGGCCACGGCCGGGTCTCGGGAGAGAGCCGCACCGCGAATGAGCAGGAGCAGGAGCGAGCCCAGGAGTTTCGCATTCGCCACGCCGAGGCCCGACAGGTCGAGGAGCAGGATCTCCCGCCGTTCGAAGACCTCGCCGAAGGAGAGCGAGCTCCGGGGCTGGGCCAGGACGTTTCGCAGCCATGGTGTCGCGAGCAGCCGTTGCAGGCGATGGACGGCGGGAAGCACGCGGCGGTCTAATCCGCCGGAGTCGTTGAGTCCCGCGAAGAAGCGGTGCGTCTCGGGGTTGTCGACAGACCGCAGGACCTGCTCGCGGAAGGTCGGGTCCTCGAGCAGGCGAGCGCTCTCGACGAGCGTCCCATGTGAGGCGATGGTTGCCGCCGCCGCATGGCGGACGGCCAGGTCGAGCATCGGGCCCCAGTAGGCCTTGCCGAAGACGCGCTGGAGGGTCTCGACGAGCTCGTCAGCGACCATGCCGGGATGCCCGCCGCCGGCGGCGAGGGGGTTGAGGCCGACGACGTGCTCAGTGTCGGCAAAACGGAGCAGTGCTGTGCGCGCCTCTGCACCATCGGGAAGCGACTGCGCGAGCTCGCGCACGAGGCCCCCGTGAGGGTCGATGACGGTGATTCCAATGCCGGCTGAGGCGGCCTCGCGGGCCATATGCGCCAGGAGTACGGTCTTGCCCGAGCCGCTCGGTCCGATGACCACGGCGTGTCGCAAGAGGTCGACCGGACGGATGCGGAGACCACGGGACTCTCCCTGGCGTCCGCGACCAGCGCCCAACAGGATGCCTTCGCCATCGCCGTCCGTAGGCGCCTGGAGCACGGTCTTGCCGAGTACGGGCGCAAGCGGCCAAACGTGCGCCGGCGGGTGGTAGAGCTGGGCGATTTGGTGCGGCGTCCCGAGCCATCCCGGAGGGAGCCAGCGCCGCGTCCAGCGCCGGGCACCGAGCGCGCGGACGTCGCTCGAGCGGAGGCTACGAAAGCGGCCCACGTGAAAGGCTTGATGGTCGGCGAGCTGGCCGAGCGCGCCGGCAATCATCCGGCCGTGGCGGCCGGCCTCCTGCTCATCCGTCCCAGCGACCGCCAGGCGACCGGCGACCCAGAACGCGGGGATGGGGCCGTCGTCCGTCGCCATCCACGCGGGCTGGAGCAGCAGCTGGACGATGGAGCTGCCGCGATCGCTTTGCAGTGCGGTCAGGAGTCCGGGAAGTGTGTCCGGCTTGAGGTGCGCGGGGCCATCGGTCCAGCCGCGCCGTGGCAACGCCAGGTTCGCGACAACTCCCGGCGCTTCAAGCAAGGGGGCGGGCGCAGGCTCAAAGGCGAGGCCGGGACAGGTAGCGGATAAGAGCCGGCGGGTGAGCTGAGAGACGAGGGGGGAGGAGCAGTGGATCTGATAAGACACGCGACCAGCAACCGAGACGAATTCGAGGGAGATGGGAGCGTGGTCGCGCCAGAGGCGCGTGGACGACTTCCTCGTCGCTTGCCACACGCCAAGTAGCCAGCGTTCGCTGACGCCGGCGGGTTCCGGGACATCGTGTGAGAAGACGAGACGGAACGTCTCGCCACGGACAGACGGTTTCATAGGACAGACAAATGAGTACGCACAGATGTGTATGCATCTGTAGGACGACGACGTTCTGCTCAGTTGAACGGCAGATTTTGCACCAGTGAATCAGTACCCAGAACAGGAACGGCTACAGTACCCAAACAAGTATAGCACAGAGACGCAAGGAGGAATCACGATGAACGAATGGTACGACGTTTCTTGGCTGACCGGACGGTCCATAGAGATAGGCAAATCCCCCGCCAGGATGCGGTTTCAACGCGGTTTGATTCCGACGTCGACCCTTTCATCAGTCTCGCCCTGAGACCCGTCTTGTGGGCCATCCTGGGGGGGCTGAGACTCCCTGGGCTTTGGCAGGAGGTCCGATACGATCGAGAAGAAATAGGCCCCGGCGCTGCGGACGGGCGCGGACCCCGAACGGACCCGATCCTTGTAGAGCGAGTGTGCGTGGTAGAGCAGCGCGACGAAGCCGGGCTCATCGAGACTCGAGCGAGCGAGCAGGTTACGGGCCCGGCTGCGATTGACGGCGAGGTTCGCTTCGTCGCCGACGGCTGAGCTGAGCTCGCTGACGGCCGCGTCCAGGAAGTCGGTCCGGACCGTGAAACGACCGCGTGTGAAACGGCCCGGGGCGTTTCGGCTTGCGGGTCTTCCAGACGGTTCGCCGACTGGTATTCGCAGCGGAATGCGGTGGTTGAGGACGTCGGCAACGGTGGACATGCCACGCTTCGGACTATGGGCTATCCCAGAGTTTGGCCGTAGAAGGGGAGTGGGCGTCCCCGATGCGTTGGGGTGTGCTTCCCGCTTCACGCGTGCGCGCGCAGCTCTCGAGTGTTTCACTCTGTCTTCTTGAACTGAGTCTTCTTGGGCGGAAGTCGCTTTCCGAGGGCCCCCGGAAGGATCTTTCCCAGGGGTACTCCCCGCTTTCTGGAGCGCGCCGTCTGCATCCCGCACCGCCTCGAGAAACGGCCGAAAGTCGTACTCGCTGGATACCTGGCCAAGGCCGTCGATGAAGCGCTGGCTCACCTTCAGCAAACCTCTCCTCCGCAAGCCGGCGACGTGGTTCCGTACCTGCCGGCGGCTGACACCCATCCGCTCGGCAACGGTCCCGAGCGAGGGGTAGGGGTCCTTCTCCGTCCACCAGAATTGCCAGACGTGGATGACGAAGAGCATTTCGGCTGGACTGACGCCGAGGCCGGCGTACTGGTTGAGGACGGCGTTGGGGATCGCCGTGTGCCCGGATTCCAGCAACGCATCGCCGAAGCGCACGGCGATGCGGTAGTCGCCGGACTGTCGTGGTCCCTCGTGCCTGAAAGTTGTCGTTGGTGCTGTCATGGTCGGCCGGCTGCTCTACCGGTATCTCGACTTAACCGAAATTTCGGCCCGGAGTCAACCAGCTTCCCAGGAGGGAATCAAGAAAACTTGCCAACTTCCTTGGAAGGAAGCTTCACTCCTTCCTGGCCAGTCTCCAAACTTCGCAGCTTCGAAGTTTCCCAACTTCCCAAGAATGAAACTGGGAAGTTTCCCGGGAAGGAAGTTTCCCAGTTTCCTGGTTGTTGTGTCCTCTCGGTTTCTTGAGTAACGGTACGACCGGACAAGTCAGCTGGTAGTAGGTGCTGTAATGAGTAGGACGTTGGGCATGGAGCAGCGTCGCAGTATATGAAGGAACGAAGTCCGCAGCCAGCAGTCGCGTGGGGCGGGTGGTCCCCGCACGGCACGGCCCGTCGATAAGTGGTATCGGGACGCGGGCGGCGCGACTCCGAGGGCCAGGCGGGCCGATCCCGGGGTGGGGCCTCCCAGCGGCTAGGCCTTCTTCCGGCGCATGGCGCGCACGATGATGCTGCGGGCGGGCTCACGGGTGTAGTCCTCGTAGAGGTTGTGGAGCGCGGCGCGGACGATGTCGTTCTTCGTCGCGCGCAGGTCGAAGCGGCGCCGGAGCGCGAGCTTCATGTCCTCGAGCCGCTCGAACTCCCCGTCGGTAAAGAGGAAGCTGCCCTTCGTCCATGGGCTCTCGTTGATGTCGAACGGCGCCAGCGCCTTGTCCGGGAACGCGCTTGGACCGCGGCCCGAATTGATTCCTGTAGGAGGTTCCCGGGTTTCCCTCTTTCCTTCCTTCCCGGCTTCCTTCCTTGCCGGGGTTGATGGCGTCGCGGGAGCCTGCGGGGGTGTCGCAGCAGCCTGAGGCGCGCGCGGCGCGAAGAGACGCTGCTCCACCGGCGTGTTCACCTCGCCCGGGGTCGGGCTTGACAGCTTCAACCCGGAGAAGGCGTCGCTCACTTGCGGGCCTCCTTCCGGCCGAGGTTGAACGTCCGGTCCGCCACGACCCGTTGGACGAGGTGGGCATCAATGAGCATCGTCTGATGGTGAAAGGCGAGCAGGAGCGAGTTGTCCGCGACGATGTTCGCTTCGCGCGGCATCCCGTGTGATGCCTCGAACAGCGCCGTCACCGCCTCATTCGTGAACGGGTGCGGCTGTCCGCCGGTCGCGACCTCCCAGCGGAACTTGAGCATGGCGTGCAGCTCCTCGAGCGAGAGCGGGTCGAGGGTCGAGGCCATGACGATCCTGCTCTTGAAGTTGCGCAGGCTGGGACGCGCCAGCGTAACCCGCAGCTCCTCCTGTGCGAAGAGCACGAGCTGCAATGTCGCTGCTCAGAGAAAACGTCAGAGCTAACTGCTCAGTGACTATGTCCATC
>JADEYI010001495.1_pt1 | contig 17081 bp, 21 predicted proteins | sample 8542331 | NCBI WGS metagenome assembly JADEYI01 (sample SAMN16510988, study PRJNA670497) | mine drainage metagenome | isolation source: biofilm near Copperflume 1 | place: Germany: Marsberg coppermine Kilianstollen | collected 2018-02 | reverse complement strand
TCACCCCACCGGAATGACGGCATCAGGCCACCGATGAATGGCGGCGTGAAGAGGATTAGGCACCTTTCGATCCCGTCTGACGTCCAGCGGACCCGGGATGCCTTCGAGGAGGGGCCGTTATTTGCCGGGAGCATGGGAAAGGCATCGTCCCCGTTCAGGGAGGATGGATGACATTTTCGGCACCCACAGGCACAGGGCATGCCCCATGTAGTTGCCCTGATCAGTCTCTTGAAGCATCCAATGCCCGACCACTCGGACACGCGGGCTCTGGCTGTGTTTGCGCTGTCGACGCCCGGCTCGAGCGCGTCCTGGCCGAGGACCTGACTCACTACAACGACCATCGTCCGCATCGCTCGCTTGCCCAGCAGGCACCGAGGGCCTTGAAGGTCGCGCCTGCCTCTATCGACAAGCCTGATCCCACACAGCTACGTCGCGCTGCGGTCCTCGGTGGCATCATTCGCGAGTACCGACTCGTCGCATGACCTGGTCGGATCAGCATTCGGCACGCACCAAGAGTGCCTCGACCGGCTCCTCATCCTCGGACGCACTCATCTCGAGCAGGTGCTGGCCGAGGACCTGACTCACTACAACGACCATCGTCCGCATCGCTCGCTCGACGAGCAGGCTCCGAGGACCATGGGGGTCCCGCCACACCCAATCGACAAACCCGATCCGGCGCGGCTACGCCGAAAGGCGGTCCTCGGGGGCCTCATTCACGAGTACCGACTCGCGGCGTGACCTGGTCGGATGAGTATTCGGCACGCACAGGTCTGGGTGCTGCATGCGGAACGGGTTGTATGACCCATTGGGCTTTGAAAGTGTGGTCTAAGATGTGCTCCCATGCTCGCATGGATGTGGACAGCCGTTTGATGCTGTCCTTTCTGAGGGCCGCGGTTTTCCGTGGGGTTACTGTCATCACGCTGGTCCTCGTCGTCACCGGCACGGGGGCGATCCTGGTGCCGACACCGGGGTCGGCCGACCAGATCTCCGATGCGAGGGCTCGAGCGTCACAGATCCAGCAACAGATCCAGTCGACCGGGGAACAGATCGGAGCGCTCAACCAACAATACGACGGAGCTCAGCTGACGCTGGGCTCGCTCCGGCAACAGATCGAGGTGGTCAAGGGAACCATTTCGAAGGACCAACAAGCAGTCGACGCCCATCGTCGCGTCCTTCGCAAGGAAGCAGTCCAGGCCTACATGAACAGCGGTACGTCGAACCAAGACTCGATGTCGTCTCTCTTCGCTGGAAATATGAGTGCCGCAGAGGCCAAGAGTGAATACGCGGGAATCGCGGCTGGAAATATCACCACCGCAGTCGACAATCTGCGCACCTCTCAGTCAGAACTAGCCGCGCAACAGGCGACGCTTGCGACGCAACAGAACCAGGTCCAGCAAGCCGCTGACCAAGCACAGAACGAGATGAGCCAGGCTCAAAAGCTCGAGCAGCAGCAACAGGGAGCACTGAATCAAGTCACCGGACAGATCGCCACCCTGATTCAACAGCAACAGCAAGCCCAACAGGCTGCCGCGGTGACAGCTGCGCAGTCGCGGCTCGCCGTCGCGGCCCAGCAACAGGCAGTGGGTCAGCGACAAGCAGCGACTCGACCTCAAGCGGGGACAGCACCTCAGGGACAGGCGACGGCTGCATCGCTCAAACCCCCAACGGTGATAAGTGTTCCGCCTGCCGGCGGAGCAGCCCAGGCTGTTGCCGCCGCAGAATCCCAGATCGGAGTCCCTTACGTGTGGGGTGGCGCCACCCCTGGGGTCGGTTTCGACTGCTCAGGCTTGATCATGTGGGCCTGGGGACTGGCGGGCGTCAATCTCCCGCACTTCAGCGGTGCACAGTACGGCGCCACCACCCATATCTCCATGGCTGATCTCCAACCCGGCGACCTGGTCTGGTTTGCCGACCCTGGGGAGCATGAAGCCATGTACGTTGGCGGCGGTCAGGTCATCCAAGCTCCGTACACCGGCACGACGGTTCAGGTTGTCCCGCTGTATCCGCAGTTCGTGTTGGCCGGCCGACCTGGGTAGGCGAATGCTGGCTGCGCATGGTCACTCGGCGGTGACCGGCTTGCCCTCGACGTGGACCCAACTCCCCGACAGCGTGCTCCGCACAGACGCCGACTGCTTTTTGTCTGGCTGGTCATAACCGTCGCCGGGCCGCGCCCCCGTCGGCAAAGCCGCCGGCTAGCTGACCTCCAGCTTCGACTGCCGGGCGAGGCCCACGGGATCGATCGAACCATCCCCATCCAGCCCCTCTCGCCTCGGCGGCAATGAGAAGCCTCCGGTGTGATGACCGTGGCGCTCCCCCCGGGCATGGACAGCTTGGCCACTGACGGCGACCGAGGCAGTCTGACTGTGCGCCGCCGCTGCCCGGGCCCAAGTGCGCTTTGCCTCCGCCGACCAGGCCACGACCGAGGACGCCCGCCTGTCCGGGCGTGGGGTCCATCAGCTGTCGACCCGGTGTGCCCCCGGGACTGGAACCGCTGGCATTTGCGCCACCGATTCCGCCGGTCCGTTGGGCTTGCCCGGCCCGCGCCGTTGACTACGAGGGGACGGTCGTCGTCGTCACTGCTGGGGTCAGCTGCGAGACGCCGATCGGGGTGAAGGACGTCCAGGGGGTCGACCAATCCATGACCCCGTGATCACCGGCTACCGGTGGACGAGGTCCGCCGACCACGTTCACGATGTCCCCGGCCCGGCTGAAATTGAAGAAATGTTGGCCGTCGGCCGTGCTGAGGTTGATGCAGCCATGCGACACGTTGGTATTGCCCTGAGCACCCACCGACCACGGGGCGGCATGCACATATTCGCCACTATCGGAGATGTGGATGTCCCAGTACACGATCTCGTCGTAGCCGTCCGGCGAGTTGACGGGGATACCCACGCTCGAGGAGATCATGTGCAGTTGACTCTCTCGATCCAGCACCAGGTGGATGCCGTTCATGGTGGGGTACTGGTCCCGGCCGCCGCTCATGGGATAGGTGGCGACGGTCTGCCCGTTGTCCGTCACCGTCATCTGGTCGGTGGCCAGGTTGGCGGTCGAGATCCTGGCGTCGCCAACGCTGAAGGTGACGCTGTCGCTGCCTTGGCCCCAATCGCCGCTCCCAGCGTCCCATCCCCCCAGTGAGTCGGAGAACGCGACCTGCTCACCGGAGGGCCAATAGTTCTGTGGGCGAAGATGCAGTTCGGTGGGCGAGAACCAGTAGGCACCGACAGGAACCGGGCTGGACAACGACAGATGCAGATAGGCCAGCAACGCTTGCCGGCTCGACGCAGTGATGATCGGCTGACTGAACCGCAGGACGATCGGCTGGCCCACACCTACCGTCAGACCTGTGCCCGGCCACAGACTGACCCCAACGAAGGCTGTCGGGGTGAGCGTGGCGAAGCTGGAGGTTAGCGTCCCCGTCACGCCGGAGGGACCCCTCACCACGGCCTTGACCTGATAGGTGCTGGTGGCACCCAGTGCGCCCACAGACGTCCACTGCGTGGCTGCAGCGTTGAGGCTGCCGGTGAGCGGTGCCCCGGTGGTCGGTGTGACCTGCACAGCGGTCAAGCGCCCAGAGTTGGTCGTGACCGTCACGGGTGCGTCCAGTGCCACGCCGGCTGTTCCGCTGACGGGACTGATGGTGACGGCGGCCGTCAGGCGGGCTGACGTGTCGGCAGCGGATGCTTTCGCTGCGGGCGCCGCACTGGGTGTGAGACCACAGGCCGAGAGCGTTGTTACGGCCATGAACATGACGACCGCGCCTGTTGCAGCTCTTCTCACGCTTCAATTGTAGGCCAGGGCCAGGGCCTTTGAACACCGCCCAGGGGAATGCCGTCCGGATCGGCATTGTGTAGATTCCGCGTCGCTCCGGCTGGACCGTGATCAGATCCCCCGAAAGGTCAGGGGCTGAAAACTGACCAGCGGTCTGTATGCCGCGAATCGAGGTGGTGCCGCGGACACGATGCGCGGGGGTCTGAGGCAGCAATCATGTGCGGTGGGCACGAAACGCTCGAAGCAATCGACTCAGCTTCTGGCGTTCAAGATCGCGTACGAGGGATCTTCGCTTTTTGCAGCACCGGGGCACTGACGCCTACCGCCCGCCAGGCGGAATATGAGATCCCCTCTCGCTCTGCGTAGAGTCGGGCCACTTTGACAAAGGCCTTCTCAAGATCCGCCCGGCCGGTGCTCATGCCGCGCATGGCGAGGCCAACGACCCAACTCGGTTCGGCAACCACTATATGACCATCCGCCATGAGACTTTCAGACTCCACTAACAAGTCGTGGTGCGTGTCCAGCCCGGTTTCCGCAGTGGCCGCTCGGCGCGCTCCGTCAGGTCACCCGACCAGTTCCACCGTGCCCATGGCCACTGTGCCCCCGGTCCCCTGGTTGTGCGAGGTCATGGCCAAGCCGCGCAGGACCACCCCGCTGAGGTTGGCCAGGGTCACCGTCGAACCCGGCACGCCGGTCCTGGTCTTACCGTTGGGCGACGTGTAGGCCGTGAATGAGACGCCAATCCTTGCCACCTTCAGATAGGTGGGCACGACGCCCGGTGTCGCCGCCTGCGCCGTCGGCGCGCCCTGAGCCGTCCGCCCCTGGGCCACGACCCCGTGGCCGGGCGTCACGAAGGCGGCATAGTAGGGCGAGCCCGGGTCCGCGGTGGCCCTGAGCGTTCACCTGCCCGTCACAGTCCGACTGCAGGGGGAGGCATTCACTGCCCCTGGCAGCGCCGTCGCCCAAATGAGGCCGCGTCGATCTCGAACGGCGGGAGCACCTCACCGCAGTGATTCTGGATGCAGGGCCCGAGGAGTGGTTGCACTGGCCACTACATGCGAACCAACATCTCTCGACGATCGTGAACGCGTGGGCGGCGTGTCGGCCTGCGCCAGCCCGGCGGTGTCCAAGCCAACGACTCATCGTAGGAGCCCAGCGCTCGCCGTCCCAACCTACGCTCCAGACCCAACCGGGCTACAAGTGGCTCTACGTGCTTAACCGGCAGTCCCTCAAGGCGGACCACCTCACCGGGTCGATGGGCCGGGTGGCTTCCGCCAGCGACAACGCGGCCATGGAGTCGCTCTTCTCGGTTCTCCAGGGCAACGTGCTCGATCAACGGCGGTGGCGAACCCGCAGCAACTCAGCTTCGAGATCGTCATGGTCGAAGGTCGAGGGGAAGTTCCAGTCCAGAGGCCTGATCGTAGTTTGGTGTGCTTCACCACCGAGCTCGTGGCCAGGGCGCTCGAGATGGCAGTCGAAGTTCGCGGAGGCGATGTGAAGGGGATGGACTTCCACCACGTCCGCAGCTCCCAGTACATGGCGAGAGACTTCCGGAAACTGTGCGGGAGGAACAGGATCGCCCAGTCGGTCGGCCGCATCGGATCGAGCCAGTACAACGCAGTCGCGGAGTCGTTCTGGGCGACGCTCAAGCGTAAGCTCCTGCACCGATGCCGGTTCGCGTCGAGTGCAGAGGCAGGTCGGGCGAATCATCGCCTGGATCAACCATTTGCAACGCGGCGCGGTTGCACTCCACGCTTGGCAACCTGTCGCCGATCCAATGGGAGCTACGCTTCGCACGCCGTTAACCGGAAGCCGCATAGCAATGTGTCCGGCCGGGGGGAAGGCCAGAGGGTCTCGGGCTGGACAAAGAGCCCTTGACGCAGCTGGGCGAGAAGAGAGCATGGCCCGGTCTGTCGGCTGGAGGGCCGGCCGTGCGATCTGGCCACGGAGGACCATGACCTCGTGGCGCAGCACCACGAGTTCGACGGCCAGCTCCGTGCGGTCCCCTGCCAGCCGACGAAGAACTTGGAGGACGCGGCAGAAGACTCGGTAGAAGAAGGTGAGTGCGAAAGGCGGGGAGATCTTGATTCTTTCGGAAGCCACCACGAAAGTCCTGGTCCCCCTGCTCGGATGAGTTGCTGGCACGACCACCTCCCAGTCGGCCTCTCTTCGCGCCTATAAAACCCGACGATGTCAATGATTCGACCACCGTCGACCGTGAGGACCTGCCATCGCTCGACCTCGCCGGCTCCCTGGAGTGCAGCCTGATGGGTGCTCACTTGCAGCCCAAGAACGATCCGATCCCCGAGCGCAGTCACTTCAGACACTCCGCCTCGGACGCCTGCGTCGCGCCCGCGCTGGTACCAGCGAGCACCTGCTTCGGTGCTGACAACTCGGTGACGGATCATCGGGAGCGCCCCAGTGGACATTCCGGTCAAGAAGGGCACTGACCGCCGTCAGGTCAGCCGATTGCGCCCGCTCGGACCCGATGGGCAAGATCTTCCGTGCGTTCCACCTGCTCGGGCATTGTCGTCTCCGCGAAGTTCCAGTCCGTCCATCATGCCTTCTCATCCGGTCCGCAACAACGCTGTTCTCAGAGTCGCGAGCACGCCTGAGGTGAAGGGCTCCAAAACCTCGATCGCGCCGACCGATCGCGACTCGAAGGCTAACGCGGGTTCCATGGGACATCGGTGGGTCGGGTCGAGAGCGTGTTCGCTATGGCACTGGGACGAAGAGTACAGTGGCGTCCCCCGGCAACGGTCCGGCTACGCAGCCACCGGGCGGTACTCGTGGATGAGGCCACCGAGCACGTCGTGACGATGGACGTGCAGGGACGGGGGAGCGGCGATGACCGGGCTGTCTGATACGGGCACGCTGAGATCGATTCCCCGGTGCGGGCGTTGTTGGTTGTAGTGCCGGATGTAGCGGCGAAGGACCTGTTCGAGGTGCCTGCGACCTAATGGGCAACAAGTCGAAACATCAGTCCGCACTGTGCCGACCCACCGCTCCGCGTATGCGTTGGCCCGAGGCGATCGGATCGGTGTCTTGATGACCCGGATGCCCTCAGAGTGGAACACCTCGTCGAAGCTGGCGCAGAACTTTGCATCACGGTCACTGATGAGGAACTTGACCGAGCGACCGCGGTCGGCGAGATCACCGACCAGGTTGCGGGCCACCTGGGTGACGAACGCGCTGGTCGGTTGGTCGGAGACACCGAGAAGGTGGACCCCCCCGTCGAGAGCTCGATGACGAAGAGCACCTAAATTTAGAGCTGCTTCAGCGACACGGTGTCCACGGTGAAGAAGTCCGTGGCGAGGACGCTCTGCGCCTGGGTGGCCAACAACTCTGTCGAGGTCGGGCCGTTCCGTGGAGAAGGTCCGAGACCGCGTTGCCGCAGGATCCTTCGCACCGAGCTGGCCGAGACGCGGGTACCGAGATTTCGCAGCTCTCCTTGGATGCGGACGCATCCCCAGCGTCGGTTCTCTCGACCCAGTCGGACGATGAGCTCGACCAGCTCTTCGTTCATGGGCGGCCGGGCCAGGACCTCGTTGCTTTCTACATCGTCTCCACTGATGTTTTGCCGCTTCGCGGTGCCATCGAAGCAGGGTCTCGGGGGTGACCATGAACGACCGCCACCGGGGTCGAGGGAGCAAACGGCTGAGCGCGGCAAGGATGGCCCGATCCGACGGTCGATACCGCGCGCGTGGAGCTGGCGCTGGAGGACATGGGCCTGGTGTCGGAGCACCATGATCTCGATGTCCTTTTCGGACTCGGACCGACCCGCAGACCGTACGAGGCCGAGGAGTCGGCACAGGCTGAGGTAGACGAGAGCGAAGGCCACGGTGGATGATGGCCGACCGTTGATGCGAAATGCCAGTCCAGAGGCCTGAGCGGTATTCTGGTGCCCTTCAGCCTGTTCGAGCACCTCGTGCGAACGCATTCGCCGAGCGGTTCGTCGGCACCGTCCGCCGAGAGTGCACCAACCGCCTCCCTGATCTTTGCGCGCAGCCATGTCCAGCAGGTACTGGCCGAGTACATCGCTCACTACAACGACCACCGCCCGCATCGTGCCCTCGACCAGCGGCCACCCAGAACCTCAAAGGTCGAGCCAGACCCGATCGATGAGCCCGATCCCACAGGGCTACGTCGAAATGAGGTACTCGGCGGCCTCATCCACGAGTACCGACTCGTTGCATGACCTGGTCGGATGAGTTTGAGGGCACCGACAGGTTGTGGTGCCCTCAGCGCCCTCGTCTTCGCGTCGGAACTCATGACTCGTCACATCGAGCGCTGGGAGAGGCAGCGTCGGTAACATCAATCCCACTGGCGGCTGCCTTCTCAGGACGTTCGAGCAGCGGTGTTCAATGCATGGTCGATGTCCTCCAGGAGATCGTCGATGTGTTCTAGACCCAACGACAGTCGAACGAGCTCTGGAGCGATCTCCGCCGCCGCCAGTTCTTCCGGGCCGAGCTGGCGGTGGGTCGTCGACGCCGAGTGGCTGACCAGCGACTTGGCATCGCCGAGGTTCACGAGTCGTTTGAACAAGCAAACCGAGTCGAAGAAGGAGAGGGCGGCACGGTAGCCCCCGACAGGACCGAAGGTGACGATGGGTGGGACCCGCCCTTTCAGATACTGCTTCGCCAGGTCGAAGGAGCGGTGGCCGGGAAAGCCGGCGTACCCCACCCACTCGACCCGGTCGTCCGCGGCCAGATATTCGGCGACCGCGAGCGCATTCGCCTCTTGGCGCTCCAAGCGGATGGCCAGTGTCTCGAGACCCTGGAGGAGGAGGAAGGCATTGAACGGCGAGAGGGTCGCACCGGTGTTGCGCAATGCCACCGTCCTGGCCCGCACGACGAACGGTGCGTCAGGAAAGTCGCGTGCGTAGACCACTCCGTGGAAGGCAGGCTCTGGCTCTGTGAACATCGGAAACCGGTCCGCGTGCTCGGTCCATGGGAACGTGCCGGCGTCGATGATGACGCCGCCGAGAGTCGTGCCGTGGCCACCGATGAACTTGGTCAGGGAGTGAACCACGACGTCCACCCCATGCTCGATCGGTTTGAGCATGAGCGGCGTAGGGATCGTGTTGTCCGCGATCACCGGTACGCCATAGCGATGGGCAAGCGCTGTCAATGCCGCGATGTCGGCGACATTGCCGGCCGGGTTGCCCACGGTTTCGAAGAAGATGGCGGCCGTATGCTTGTCGATGAGGGGCTCCATGGAAATCACGGGGTCGCCCGAGGCGAATCTCACGTCGATGCCAACGGTCGGCAGCACATGGGCAAACCACGTGTAGGTCGCTCCGTAGAGTTGCGGAGCGACGACAATGTTGGATCCCGCCCGTGCCAGATTCAAGACGGCGTAGCTCACCGCCGCCATTCCCGACGCCACGGTCAGGGAGGCCGTTCCACCCTCTAGCGCCGCCAGCCGCTGCTCGAGGACGTCGTTGGTCGGATTGTTTATCCGGTTGTAGTGAAACCCCGGAACTTCGAGGTCAAAGACAGCTCCGGCATGGTCGGCATCGACGAAATCGTGGGCGATCGTCTGATAAATCGGCACCGCGACGGCCCGAGTCGCATCCGCCGTGTAGCCGCCTTGAATGGCAATCGTCTCGTCGCGCATCGTCACCTCATCCCAGCGCCAGACTAGAGAGTAGCCACTCTTTGGCCGATGCTCTCGAGCCAGTTAGCGAACAGTCCAGCGGACGTCGCCGCCCAGGCGCAGGGTGCCCGGGCCGCAACCGCTTCGAACGAGAGGTGAGACGCGCCGCTCGAGTGCTCACCCGTTAGGAGCCGTTTGTGGAACCGCTGTAGTGCCTCGGCATCTGACGGCGCCACACAGTCAACCGGCAGTGAGGGGGGGTCAGAGCGCGACCCCCCGAGGAACCGCCGCACATCACGCCGGTACTCTCGCAGAAGGGTCGCTCCTTCGTACTCCGGGTGGCCTTGAGCGAGCACCAGCATCGATCCGCTGCGCTCCTTGCTCACCACCGTCCAGCCCGACGCTTCCGAGTAGACGATCGGCGCATAACCCGCTCGGGTCACCTCGCTGAGCGGGACGTCGTTGCACCGCGAATGAGGCATGACGAGCGGATCACCCAAGTCGTGGCCCAAGCGTTGAGTCTGATCGATGCATTGTCGAAATACGCCAGTGCACTTGGCCGGAAGACGGCGTCGCTCGATCCCCTCGTACGCCAGTAGGGCGGCATGGGCGGAGAGGCACGACAGGAACGCGGGCACTTTGCGATCGGCAATCCAATCCAGGAGATGAAGGAGCTCGGGCCAGAATACCTCGTCGACCAACCGCTCGGTCGATGGCTCGCATCCGGTGACGACGACCGCGTCCGGCCGGTGCTCGAACAGAGCGGTGAGGGGGGCATACCCGGCTTCGTCGACTGAGCCGGGCAAAGGGGCGCTTAGGCCACCGCGGTAGCGATGCACGGCGAGCGTGGCTGGGCCCGACGCCGCAAGCAGGAGTGCGACAAACTGGCGGTCAGACCCACCCCGAGCTCCGTCCGCCATGTTGTTGACGAAGGCCACCTCGAGGTCACGAGAACGCCCGGGCCGGTGATCGTCAGGGGAGAGGAGGGCCGGGCCCATTAGCTACTGTGTCTCCACCGAATAACTCACCTTCACGACATCGCGCACGAGGTGCTCGATGTCGACGACCGCTTGGTGATCCGGGGCACTGCCGATTACGGCAACGATGAAGGTTCGGCTTCCATCCCGCCAGTCGACGCGGGAACCCGGGCCTCGGTGGACGGTGACGCTGTCGATCCACGGATGGTCAGTCAGCCGCTCGACGCCCGCGACGGCCGTCACCGTCGCCACAAAGGGAGGCGGCTGCAGGAAGAGGCGGTACCCAACCTGAGAGCAGGGTTCGGGTCCGTCGAAGGCCCGGTCCGCGCCGAGGGCGACATCGAGGGACACCTTGAACAGGTCGACGCCGGTGGCCCGCACGACCATGTCCGGTATGCCCCCCCCGAGTCGACCGTTCACTTCGATGATGCGCGGCCCATCCGGTGTGAGTTTGACCTCCGTGTGGAAGCATCCGACGGTGACGCCCAGGGCATCCAGGGCGGCTTCGGTCTCCCGCAGCACCTGGGGCGCGAGCTCAGGGTCGAGGGCCGCGGGAACGAAGAATCCGGTCTCGCGGAATGTCTCAGCCGGCGGAAATCGACCGGTGATAGCGATGTGGCTCATCGTCCCCGCAGACACCACTGTCTCGACGGAGACGTAGTCCGCGAAGGAACTCCCGTGCAGTGCGGGGTGGCCTTCGAGGTACTCCTCGGCGATCATCTCCTGGCGCGCCGATCCGATGTCGGCCAGCAGCTCTGCTCCGTGGGCGGCATCATTCGCCCGAAAGGTGTGCCGACTTCCCGACTCGGAGCGCGGCTTGAGCACGAGCGGCCACGACGACTCCGGCCCGATCACCTCCATCGCAGCCTCCGGTCCGACATCGGCGGCGAGGCGCCACCACTTCGGAACGACCAGACCGGCCGCACTAAGCATCTCCCGTTGCCGGACCTTGTCCACGAGGGCGCAGGCTGTTTCGTGGGTACTGAACGGCAGGCTCAGCCGAGCAGCGACATCGGCGAGCTTCACCATGCCGGAGTCGAAATATGTGACCATCCCATCCGGATCGTGGGCACCGACCGCGGCCGCCGTCTCGTCCAGGTCCGGGTGGCCGGTGGCGACCACCGGCCCGAAGCGACGAAGCAGCCGGGCTGTCTCATTCGCGCTATCGAGGCACTCGTCGACCATCCACAGAACGTCGCACCGGCCTGCCGCCGCCTCGACGAGCTGCAGCACCGGCACCGAGCGCGGACCATAGGCTACCGCCACCAGTGGCTTGCCTTTTGTCATCCGATTGCCATTTCGACGCAGGCCTGAGCGTCTACCACGGCACGCCTCCGGCTCTTGGGTGATGGGACGTAGTGCGTGAAGAAGCGGGTCCCCTCGGTCAGCACGCCGAGGACCGACAGCTGGGTCTGGATCCGCCCCTCGACGTCGTAGGGATGGAAATTGTCGCTGATGGCGACGCTTCCCACCGCCGTACCCTGGTAGCTGAGTTGGGTGAGGCGACCGGTGCGGTAGAGGCGGGCCAGAAGCGGTGATGCGCTGTGATCTAACGACGGCATGTCGAGGTGGCCCCGTACCACCGTGTCCACATTGATCTCGATCGGATCGTCAAGGCGGGTCGACCTGACCACCTTTTGGTTGTCTGCACGATGCGCGATGGTCGGATCGGGTCCGAGGCGGGCGCGGACGATGCCGGCATCCATCAACGCCAGCAGCTGCTGTGACCGCTTGGGGGGCGGTCCGGCATCCAACCGGGTGATGCGCGAGCGAATCTGCGACTGAAAGTCCAGATAGGAGTTGAGCGAGAGGCTCCCAAACTCCACGACCGATCGGATGTCGTCACGCAGGATCCTGGTTACTTCTTGCGCGGCCTTTGTGGGGCTCCCGCCCGGAGCAAAAGCCTCGCGGACGTCGGATGCCAGCGCGGCGTAGACGTAGTGCTCGTAGTGATCGCCAGTTTCGAATCGCGCCACAGAGTCGTCGATGAACAGGGACTCCGGATCGAACTGGCCATCGAGCCGGGATAGATCGCGAATGGCTGCGTCGAATCGGTCCGCCGTCCAGCTCGCCTCGAGCTGATCGCGGACACGAGTCCGCTCGTCGTCGCCGCCGCGGAGGAAGGCGCAGTGAGTATGGTACCGAGCACACATCTCGGCAACCAGCAGTGGCAGCACGTCAACGCGGAAGTCGATCCGGCGATCGGTCGACGGTCCGGAGCCATCACGAATGGCCGAGAGCAGGTCGGGGGTGCAGACGATCGGCTGATAGTCGCCCGTTGCATCGATGCCGGTCGCGGACTTGGCGATTGGCGGAATGCCGGAGCGGGAGTACAGGTCGATCACCGGCTCCTTCCCGCTCGCCCGGTACCTCTGGCCTCTCGTGCCCTCGCAGAAGGATCCGCCGAGGCCGATGGTGAAGGCGGCGAGGATGTCGAAGGTAACCAGCCCCATGCCGCCGATGGCCACGGGACTTGCCGGAGTCACCAACTGTTTGAGGTAGTCGACGGGGTAGGGTCGCAACGGTCGCAACCCGGCACGATCGATCGGCTCCTCGTCGTTGAAGGTATGCCCAGATGTAAGGACCACGTGGTCGACATCAAGGGGCACACCGTTGTCGAGGATGATGCGCTCTCGACCCTGGGCCAGCCTGACGATGTCGGTGGCCGTCGCCCGGTGAGGGACGATCTCAAGTTGGTCCGGCGCCTCGGCCAGCAGTGCGTCGAAGAACCAGCTGAGGTACTCGCCCATCAGCCGCCGGGGTAGATAGTCTGAGGATTCTATGGGTATTCCCCTGGTCGTGATCCGACATTCATCCCCGATCCAGCGGTAGCCCCGCTGAACGGCCCACTCGTGGAGCCCGACCCCATATGCCGGGGAGAGGTCATCTGGTATCGCCGTACCGAGCGAGATCTGGCCGCAGGGATTGTTGAGGATGAGGTAGTCAGGTTGGTCGGGGCGGTAGATGCTGCTGCCAGTCGAGTTCGGGTCGATGAGGTGAAGCCGTACCGGGCGGCCCGTCTGTCGGGTTCGATTGACCACTCGCTCGAAGACGCACAGTCCCCAAGGACCGAGGCCGACCACGGCCATCTCAATCATCGGTGGATTCCGATTCGCGGCGGCGACACCGTCTCTGAGGCCTGAACCTCGGTCCGCTGGGCGCGAGAGAGCGGATTCCTGTCAGAGCGGCCTCGGGCGAATCCGATCCCGTCGCCGTTATCCCGACTCGGGGCCACCGGTCCTGTGACACGGTACCCGTGCCTAGCCTGCTTACGATCTGCGACTCCCACCGAGTTTCTCCCTCTGTCACTCATCAATTTCGGACGAGAGGTGGTCAAACTTGAGCAGGTGAAGCTGGTTCCTCAAGCTGGGGAATAGCTGCGCCGATACCAATCCGTGTCATTCGATCTGGGATCGGGGCGGACCCCTGAGAGCTCTGCAGCCGATCGCCTGATCATCTCGTACGAGACCGCCACGACGTCGGTGTTCGCGCTCAAAGAGGCGGCCGTCGGGCTCTGCAACGTGATCTGGCTCGTGGATCTTTCAGAGCCAGGGATGATGCAGACGGCTCGTCTTCTTCGCCGACTCGGCACAGTTGTCGATGTATGTGGTCTGTCTGTGCCCCAGATGATCGACACGTTGGGAACCCTCGGCCCAACGGGAATCCTCACGGTGACTGACCGTCGGATGAGGGTCCTCGCCGCTATTGCTGAGGCTTTCGGGCTGCGATTCCACTCGCCAGTCGTCGCCGAGCGCATCACGGACAAGTTCGAGCAGCGGAAGGCACTTCAGAACGCCGGTCTCCGGGTGCCACCCTTCAGGGAGATACCGGCAATTCTCAGCGCAGCTGAGGTCGACGAGCTGGCGGCTGTGGTTCCTTATCCGGCCGTGCTCAAGCCCAGGACTGGTGACGGAAGTCGGCGTGTTCAGCGGATCGACAACCCCGACGAACTCATTCGAGTGATCGGCAGCCCTGAGGCCCGGTCGGTAGAACCAGCAGGTTGGATGGTGGAGAGCTTTCTGGAGAGCTCTGAGAGGCTGGTCTCGCGCTTCGCGGACGTGGTCTCAGTAGAGAGTTTCGTGACGGACGGCACTGTCCACCACTTGGCCGTCACCGGTCGATTTGCCTTCGCCGAGCCGTTTCGCGAGACAGGCAGCGTGCTGCCGAGTGATCTGTCCCCGGTTGATTCAGAAGAGGCGACGCGAATCGCTGGCAATGCCATTAGGGCACTGGACCTGCGGCACGGTTGTGTCCACACTGAGTTGAAGTTCTCATCGGATGGACCCTCTATCGTCGAGGTCAACGGGAGGGTCGGCGGGGGCATCCCCGAACTGATAAGACTCGCAGGAGAAGCAATGAATCTGCACCGATTCGCCATCGAGTTGGCGCTTGGACGGCCGGTGAGTCTTCGCCCAACTCTTCACTTCGACAGGATTGCGTATCGTCGGATCGTCACCGCGCCGTTGGAGGCGCGGCAGATTACCGCCATGTCGGGCCTTGACGACTTGATCGAACTTCCGGGCATGGACGAGGTGATCATCAATCGTCACCCTGGCGATCAGGTCGATTGGCAGCTTGGTCTACAAGAACTCGTCTGCAGCGTATTCGGCTCGGCTGAGAGCCACGCAGCGGTAGCGGAAATGTGCGACCGGATCGACAAGATGGTCAAGATTGAATATGAGGGTGCGAGGGCGGTGACCGACGCAGATGTCCGTGGTGCCACCGTCTAATTCGTCGGGCCAGAGTTGCATGCGAGCACGATGCGTGCCCACAGTGCGAGAACCTGCGCCCTCTGTGGCGGCGGACGAGGCGCTCGGGGAGGATCGTTCCTCCTCGGTGCGCACCAGCTCGGCCTTCGGTCTGCCTGCTGCTGCCATGGTCGCCTCCCATCGTCGCTGACGACGGGCCGAGCGCGCTGGGCGGCGGCGAAATTCCCGCTTCGACATATTTCTGGCGAATCAGCAACTCATGTCAACTAGAGGAGGGCCTCTACCTCGGAGACGGCGAGCGCTCCCTGCCCGTAGCCGGCAGTGACTTCCGCCATCTCGTGCGCCCGCTCGGCGAAGCGGCCGTCTGAGATCACATCCTGCACGGCGGCGGCGATCACATCCGCAGATGCCTCGCAAGGGAGGTTGCGGCCGAGACCGAGCGCCGCCACCCTCTCGGCATTGAGAGGCTGCTCCCTGCCGAGGGGTAAGCAGACGAGGGGAACCCCACTCGCCATCGCGCTGAGGACCGTGCTTAGGCCGGCGTGGGTCACCACCACAGAGGTGCTCGGTAGGACCTCGGCATGTGGCACCCAGTCCCGAATCTGGGCGTTGCGGGTCTGGCGGAGCCCTTCGATTGGCACTCCCCCGAGCGTGCAAACGACATCGACGTCGAGCGTCTCGAGCCCGTCGAGGACGCGCTGCAGGACGCCGTCCTGCCGCATGTCGGTGGTGCTGAAGCTCACCAGCACTCTGGGACGCTTGGGTGGGCGCCGCGGGCCCGGCACATCGTCGAAGATCGGGCCCACGTAGTGGAGGTTGCGAGGCCGGCTAGTGAGGGGAAAGTCGAAGCTTTCCGGCATGCATGCGAGCACGAGTCGTGCTCGCGCCCAGAGGGTCGCGACGAGGGGCGCGGACGGATCGAGCATGGGCAAACCGAGGTGCCGGCGGGTCGCATCGACGATGGGACGGGTGGGATCCCACGAGGTGACGTTCCGACCTTCTACACAGGGCTGGTAGAGGACGTGCACCAACGCCACAGCCGGCAGGTCGGTCTTTTCGGCCGCTGAAAGAGCAGAGGAAAGAAACGCATCGGCGATGACGACGTCGGCTGGGCTCGCCTCGACCTCGGCCAGGACGTCATCGGCCAATCGGGTTCCGGCGATGAAGCGCGTCCAGCCCAGGAGGTTGTCGTCGAGTACCTCCTCCTCCACGAGGTGTGGTGCGCGGGCTCGCCGATAGGGATGAAACGTGCACCCCGCCTGCTCGAATCGCTTGGCGAGGACCGGGGGCCCGAGGACTCGCACGTCGTGGCCCCGTCCCGCGAGCAGGCGAGCCAAGCCAGCGGCTGGCATTACGTTGCCGCCGGCGGCCCACACCGCCACGAGGAAGCGACCGGCCCTAGCCATCAGGACGACCCTACCTCGTGGGATGAAGGCACCGACCATTTCTCCGGGCGAGCTGACGAAGCGGGACCTCCTCACACATTTCCCAGCGACCGGTCCGCATCTGCGGATCGGGACCGCGCAACCAACGATTTGCATTTGGCGGTTCCCTCGTCCGCGTCAGATCACATCGTTACGCCAATAGGCCCCTGCGCCCAGCCGCAATTACCCAAGGGCACGGACTTGTCACAGCACACCAAGGAGCGCCCTGGGCCGAAGACTGGCTCAACAACAGTCAAGCTAGATCCGGGGATGTTAGCAATGCATCTGCCGAGTCTGTTAACGAATATCAGTTGGGACGTGGCCCGGCTCCTGCCCTTCGCAGGATGATTGAGACGTAACCGAAGCTCCTATGGATGAAGTCAAGCCCTTCTGGAGGATTTTCGGACAAGAAGACAACGGACAGACCAATGATGGGCCACTCGATGCTGAGGGCAAGCTCTTATCAGGTCACGCGTCTCGGAGAACTCGGTAGGCCCGGACCATGGACCGGCAAGTCGGTTAGAAGCCAGTCTCGATCGACGGCAGGTGTTAGCCTCGATAATTCGTGCGTCCAGACAGTTGGAGGTGATGCGATAGAGCAGATC
>JADEYI010001494.1_pt1 | contig 17085 bp, 15 predicted proteins | sample 8542331 | NCBI WGS metagenome assembly JADEYI01 (sample SAMN16510988, study PRJNA670497) | mine drainage metagenome | isolation source: biofilm near Copperflume 1 | place: Germany: Marsberg coppermine Kilianstollen | collected 2018-02 | reverse complement strand
CTCGGCGCCCGTCGCCCAGGCGACGCCGTTGGGCAGGCCGACCTTGATCGTGAGCAGCCAGAGCAGGCCGATGTAGACGACCACGCCCGTGGCGCCGACAAGGCCGAACTTCCAGAAGCGGCCGGTCTCCGGCACTTCGAAGAGGAGCAGCGCGGCATGCCGGACGAACGTGAGCCCCGTACCCAGCGTCGCCTTGCTCTCGCCGTCTTCGCGCTCTGTGAAGGAGTACGGGACTTCCTCGACGCGCGACGCCGACGAGCGCACCAGGATCTCGAGCGAGATCTTGTAGCCCATGGGCCGCATCGGGATCCCTTCCACCGCACTGCGGCGGATCAGGAAGAAGCCGCTGAGCGGGTCTTTCACCTTGCGGAGCTTCTCGTAGAAGAGCACGCGGGCCAGGAGTCCGAACACGAACGAGACGAAGCGCCGCCACGGGCCCGCCAGCCCGCCGTTGCTGCCACCCGCTACATTCCGGCTCGCGATGACGATGTCGGCATCCGCCGCGTGCGCGCGCTCGAGGAGCGCGGGGATCGTCTCTGGCGGGTGCTGCAGGTCGCCGTCCATCACGCAGACGTAGGCGCCGCGTGCGGCGCCCAGGCCCCGGAGCACCGCGGTGGCCAGTCCGCCCTGACGCTGGGGGGCTTCGCGGTGGATGACGCGCAGGGGCAGCGCGCCCGCGTGGCGCGCGATGGCGTCCGGCGTGCCGTCGTCGCTATCGTCGACGACGATCACTTCGGCCGCCACGCCGGCGAGCGCCTGCTCGATCCGGGCGAGGAGGGGCGCGACGTTCTGGCGTTCGTTGCAGGTCGGGATGACAACCGAGAGATCCAGCGTGTCAGGCATAGGCATGTCGCGCACCATGAAGAACGCGCGCGCCGGGCCGTCCGTAACACGGGCACGCCATCATTGCTGCCGCCGGACGGGGATGGTCACGCCTTCCTGGCGAGCGTAGTACTCTAGCAGATTCGCCGGGAGGTAGTACGCGCGGAAGTCGACGACGTGGAGGCGCGGGGTGTCGGTCTCGCTCATGATGCCGCCGGGGTACCGCTGCGCGACCTTTTCGGCGTCGTTGACGTACTTGCCGAGGAACAGGAACACGACGCCGTCGGGCTGCCGCGTGGCGGGGAACGCCGGCCGCGCTTCCGGGGCCAGGTCGTAGCGCAGCGTGTAGGGTCCGGGCGCAAACTCCGTCGAGCGGTCCTCGCCGCCGGCGATGTTCGGCGCCAGCACGCGGCGAGACTCGTGGCCCAGGCTCGCACGGTCGCTGTACATGTAGACGTAGGGGTGCCCGTGGGCGTCGAGGTACTCCGATGCTTCGCGCATCTCCGGGTAGAAGACGAAGCGCGCAAGGGACGTGTTGTTGTAGTCGCGGAAGTAATAGGAGAGGTTGTGGTAGCTGACGGCGGCGAGGACCACCACGACGACGCCCACGCCGGCGACGCGGAGCACGCCGCCGTACCGGTCGGCGCGCTCCCACGCCGTCCCGAGCGCCAGCCCGGCGAAGATGGCGATGAACGGCATCAGCCCGAACGTGCGCCGGTACTGCCCGTCGATCGTCACCGCGGTGCTGATCAACAGCAACGGCACGACCAGGAGACCGATCCCGAAGACCGGGCTCCGGAAGCGCACCAGCGCGATCGCCGCGCCGACGATCGCGGCGTACATGGTGAGCGCACCGACGGGCGGCGCGGAGCCCAGCCCGTCGGCGCCGTCGGGCCGGGCGGTCGACGTGAGTGCCCAGAACAGGCGCTTCACGTTGTGTTCCGTGACACGCACCTTCTCCGGCAGGCTGTCGGCGTTGTGCGGCGGCCGATTGAAGATGGAGGCGGACTTGAAGTGCGATTCGTACTGTTGCCGGGATGTCATCGCGTAGCGGACGATGGGCGCTGCCGCGAGCGCGGTGCTGGCGAGCAGGATCAGGAGCATGAGCAGCTCGCGCACGGGGCCGACGGGCAGGCGCCGCGGCCGCACGGCGCCGGTGACGGCCGCTCGCACCTCGGCGAAATTGCGCGCGACGTACCAGCCGACGAGGTAGATGGCGACGGCCACCGCGTACAGGAACGCGGAGTTGTAGACCCACGTGCCAACGCCAATCAGGAGCCCGGCACCGACGAACCAGGGCCAGCGTTGCCGTTTCAGACCGATCTGCAGACACAACAGGGAGCCGAGCTCGGTCACGGCCCACCCCATGACCGGAAAGCCGACGCGGCTCAGGTGCAGGTGCCAGAGCGAGAACGCCAGCATGATCGTGGCGCAGATGGCGACGCGCCAGCCGGCGGCGATGCGGGCCACGCCGTACACGAGCGGCACGCAGGCGATGCCGAGCACAGCGATCGGCAGCCGCACCCCCAGGACGGTGGCGCCGAACACCTTGATGAAGGGCGCGACGAAATAGTCGACGGCGATCGGATAGCCGAGCGCGCGCCCGGAGTAGGCGCCGATCCAGCCCTCGTGCAGGATGCGTTGCGCATCGAGTGTTACGTTGCCCTCGTCGTTGTGGAAGCCGTAGGGGAGCGTGGTCAGGCGCCAGAGCCGTACGAAGGCGCCCGCCGCCGTCAACGCCGCGACGAGGGTGAGCTCGCGGTACCGGTACACGACGCCGGCGGCTGTCCGAAACGCGGCCGTCGTGGTGCGCGCGGCGGCACGGTTGCGCGGTGCTGGTTCGGCCGCTGGGGCGTCCAATTCCATTGCGTCACTCCGGAGACCGGCGGGCAGTCACGATTTCATGATTCTAAGCTGCCACGAGAGCACTGTCACGGATCCGCGATGTGGGCTCGACGCGTGGCGGGTGCGGGAGGGGCGGGGGCCAGTGCCCTATCGTCGAGCGCTTCCGCCCGTTCGGAGGGGTGACAGCGGCACCCATCGCGCGGGTTTGGCACCGCCGCGCAGACCGCCCATACTGAAACGCCATGCACCCCGCCCGCCCACACACTACCGCAGGCCTCTCGTGCAGACCGTGATCCTCGCCGCCGGCGACGGTGATCGCCTGGCGCCCCAGACCGCGGCGCTGCCCAAGCCGCTGCTACCCCTGCGCGGCCGCCCAATCATCAACCACGTCCTCGACGGGCTCTTCGCCGCGGGCGTGCGGGATGCGGCGGTCGTCGTCGGGTATCGCGGCGAGCAGGTGCGCGCCGCGCTCGCCAACCTCTCGCCTTGCGGCATGACGCTGCGCTTCGTCGAGAACGAGCGCTACGAGCTCGGAAACGCGCGCTCGCTCTGGGCGGCGCGCGCCGCCGTCGACGGCCCGTTCGTGCTGGCGATGGGCGACCACCTCGTCGAGCCGGCGGTCACCCGCGCGCTCGTCGACGGCGCGGACGGCCGCTGCCGGCTCGCGGTCGATCGCGCGGGGCCCGGCGACACCCGCGCGGCCGAGGCGACGCTCGCCCGCGTGCGCGGCGGCCGCGTCATCGACCTCGGCAAGTCGCTCGCTCGTTGGGACGCGCTCGACACGGGCATGTTCTGGTGCACGCGCGAGATCTTTGGCGCGCTTGATGGTCGCGCGCGCGACGGCGAGCTCGGCGACGTCTTCGGGACGATTGCGCGCGCCGGCGGGCTCGACGCCGTCGATGTGACGGGGCGGCGATGGATCGACATCGACACGCGAGAGGATCTGCTGCGCGCGGACGGGATGCTGGACGCTGATGGCCGGTTCGCTTGACGGGCCGGTCTCCCGCTACCTCAACCGGCGCATCTCCGTGCCTCTCGCGGGGCTGCTCAAGCCCACGCCCATCACGCCGAACCAGGTCTCCGCGCTGGCCTTGCTCATCGCGCTCGGCGCGGCGGTCCTCATCGCGCTCGGCGCGAACGTCGCCGGGGGCGTGCTCGTGCAGGTCTCGTCGATCGCCGATGGCGTCGACGGGGACCTGGCGCGCGCGAAGGCGATGGCGTCGCGCTTCGGCGGCCTCCTGGACGCCGTGCTCGACCGCTACGCCGATGCCGCCATCGCGGCCGGCATGGCGTGGTACGCCTTCGAGCGTGAGTCGTGGCCGCAACCCCTGCTCGTGGGCATGGTGGCCGGCACGGGCTTCCTGCTGGTGTCGTACTCGCGGGCCCGCATCGAGACGGAGGGCGGACTCGACGTAACGGCTTCGCTGCTGGGCTTTGCCTCGCGCGACGTGCGGCTGCTGGCGCTGGCCGCGGGAGCGGTCGCCGGGCAGTCGTACTGGACGCTGGTGGTGGCCGGCGCGGTCAGCTACGGCACGGTGTGCTGGCGGCTCCTGGGGTTCAGACGGGGCTCGTCGTCAATCGGGCAGTATTCGCCGGACAAGGCGCGTGATATGATGCGCGGGAGCACTGGAGAGGAGCCTTCCGGGCGTGCTTGATCTCGCATCACTGCTGTTCGTCGCGACCTTCCGGGACTGGGTGATCATCTTCACCGGCATCATCATCGGTGCCTTCTTCCTGATCGCGCTGATCCTCACGGTGGTCCTCGGCCTGCTGACGCGCTCGTTGCTCGTCAAGGTGTCATCGATGATCGACGACAGCGTGAAACCGCTCCTGGGCTCGGCGAAGGAGACAGCGGACCACGTGAAGGGCACCACCGCGTTCGTCTCCAACGCGGCCGTCACACCCATCGTGCGGGCGTACGGCGTGGTCGCCGGCGTGCGGCGGGCCGTCGGCGTCATCGCCGGCCTCACCGGCGCGGGCGGGGCGCCGCCGAAAAAGTAGGTCTCAGCGTCAGGCAGAGCAGGAGGGATCACATGGCACAGGATGAAGCCAGTGGTGAGAGCAGCGTCGCCGTCGCCGAGCGCGGGCACGGCGAGCAGGCCGAGGCGAAGCCGAAGCGCGGCTGGTTCGGCCGGCGCAAGCACAAGGACGAAGCCGAGGAGGTCGAGCACGAGCTCGAGCTGTTGACGCCGTTCGGGAAGCTCGATCTGGAGTTCGAACCGACGTCGAAGAAGGCGGAGCGCGACCGCAAGAAGCACGAAAAGGCGGAGCGCGAAGCGGCACAGGCGGCGAAGCGCGAGGCCGGGGACGCAAAGAAGCGCGGCAAGGGCGCGGTGACCGCCGTCCTGGAGAAGCGCGGCGGCGGCCACGGCACGCTCCTCACCGTGCTCGTCGTCATCGGTCTGATCGCGGCCGCGGTGGGGGTGGCCGTCTGGCTCTTCGCCCGTAAGCCGGAGGATCTGGCCAGCGTGCCGCCGGAGTACCGGGTGCCCGGCGCCGAGCCGGAGCCAGAGCCACAGGGATTCGTGGCGAAGGCGCGGCGGCGCCTGACCGGCGCCGTGCGCGCCGGCCGCCAGGCCTCGCGCGAGGCGCAGGTCGAGCAACAGCAGCGCTACGAGGACCTGACGCGGGGGGCGTGAGCCGCAGGCTCACCGAACGCACGCCGGAGGCCGGGAGCTTGCTGCTCGCGAGCGTCTGGCGCGCGTTCTTCAGACGCCGGCCATAGTGCGCGATGCGCTATGAACTTCTTCGCACCTCGGCGAGGTGCTCTTCCTGATAGTGATACGCCGATACCATCAGCAGGTAGACGCCGCACGGCACCGTGCCCCCGAGGTCGGGCCAGAAGAACGACGCCGTCTGTGCCGTCGATGATGCCGGCGTGCACTCGACGGCGGCAATGAGGCGCTCGAACGCCGCATCGGACGAGGCCAGCAGCTCCGACCAGGGGCGCTCGCGCGCTTCGGCCATGCGCGCCGCGTTGAACGTATCGATCGACGCGTAGCGCGCGATGCCGTGCGGGTAGCCGCCCAGCGACATGATCGCCGGTTCGGCGGCGCCCGCCGCGATCTCGCCGAACGCGGCGGCGGTCCATTCCTCCCAGCCGGCGATGTGCCCGACGATCTCTTTCATGGAGCGGCCGTCCGGCGTCCAGGGCGTGGCCGCCTGCTCGCCGTCCAGGTCCTGCACCTCGCGCATGAACGTGAACCGGCACGACCGCAGGATCTCGAGCAGGCGTTGCTTCTGGCGCTCGGGGTCGAGCGCGAGCGCCAGCAGCAACTCGTCCCGGAGCGAGAGCGGCGCGCGGAAGGGCTCCGGCGCGGGTTCCGTGCGCTTGGCGGCGATCTCGAACGGCGCCGGCACCGCCCGCACCTCGACCGTCGAGCGCTCGTCCTCCGGCTCCGGCGCGTGGCCGTTCGTGCCGGGCGCGTGCGCCTCGTGCGCGGCTCCGGCGGCCTCGCGGGGGCGCAGCGGCTTGCGGCTGTACACGACGATGCTCTTCGGCAGGATGCGGTTGCCGATGTCGTCGATCACCGTCACGATCGCCGAGCCCCGCGCCCGCGACGAGTCGAGCGCGCGGCGGAAGGCGCCGGTGACCGGCCCCTGCTTTCCCCACTCGCTCCAGAGCGCAACGTGGCTGAGCCAGTACAGGGTCTCGAGCGAGTGCCGGTAGCGCACGGCGTACGGCTCCAGCCCGACGCTGCGCATCAGGTGGACGATCTCCGGCCGGCGGTACACCCGCACGTGGCCGCCGGCCTGCGTCCGGTAGTTCTCGGACAGCTTCCAGAAGACCTTCTCGGAGAACTCGTCCGGCACGCTGACCGCGAGGATGCCGCCGGGCTTCAGCACGCGCTGCAGCTCCCCGGCGAGCACGCGGTCGTCGTCGACGTGCTCCAGCGTCTCGGTGCAGATGACGCGGTCGAAGGCCGCGTCGACGAACGGCAGGCGCTCACCGGCGGTCTGCATCCAGTGCACCTTCGCGCGCACCTCGCCGCGGCGGCGCATGATCTCGAGGAGGTAGCGGCCGACGCGGAGGTCGTGGCGCGAGAGGTCGGCGCCGATGATCGTCCCCTGGGCCTTGCACAATTCGAGCACGTGGCGGCCGGTGCCGCAGCCGAGGTCGATGGCGCGGTGCTCCGGGCGGATATCGAGCAGCGCCGGGTCGATCGACTGGAAGCGGTCGAGGCGTGCCATGGGGCTAGCCCTCGCGCGCGTGCAACGGCGCCGTCATGTGGCCGTTGCGCGACGCAGCGTGGCCGCCCGCGCGCTTGCGGCCGTAGAGGATCATGTCCTTGCCGATGACGAGGTTCGCGGTCGCCTCGATGCGTTCGAGGAGCTTGATGCGGCGGGCGTGGTGCCAGTTGATGAACTTGAAGAACATGCGCACCGGCGGGAAATTCTCGTTGTCCTTGCCGAAGAGGCAGCGCAGGAACCAGTAAAGCGCCTGGAACGCGTGGCGGTTGCGCTGGAAGTGGACGTCGATGTTCTGGCCTTCGAGGATGCGCCACATCTCGCCGGGCCTGTAGCGCCGGACGTGGCCGCCGGGGGTGTGCCAGTAGCCCCAGCTCAGCGTCCAGAACACGGTCTCCGGCCAGTAGTTCGGCACGCTGACCGCAACGGGGGCGCCCGGCTTCGTCACGCGCTCGAACTCGGCGATGCCCGCGCGGTCGTCCGGAATGTGCTCGAAGACCTCGGTGCAGAGCGACTTGTCGAAGGCGCCGTCCTTGAACGGCAGGTGCTGTGCGTCGCCGACGATGAAGTCGACGTGCCCACTGGCCTCGCCCTTGCGCCTGAGGTCGGCGAGCATGAACTTCGCGGCGTTCAGGTCCTCGCGCGAGAAGTCGAGCCCGACGACGCGCACCGGGAAGCGCGCGGCTTCCAGCGTGTGGCGCCCGTTTCCGCACCCGAGGTCGAGCACGCGCTCTCCTGCCTGGAGGCGGAAGTGCCGCCGGAAGTCGATGTTGACGATGTTGTCGGGCATGAGACGCTCCGCGCTCAACAACAGACAGCAAACGACAGACAGCAGAGGCTCACGCGTCTCACAGGGTCTGTTGCCTGTCGTCTGTTGCCTGTCGCCCCACCGCGGCGGCAGCCGCCGCGAACGTGCGCCGCCGCGCCGGTACGACCTCATCGTACACGGCGAGGGTCTGCTCGGCGGCGGTGCGCCAGTTGAACTTCTCCACGATGCGCCTTCGGCCGCCTTCGCCGAGCCGCTGACGCAGCGATGCGTCATTCCACACCATCCGGATCGCGTCCGCAAGTGCGCGCGGGTCCGCCGGCGGCACGAGCCAGCCGCTGGTACCGTGCTCGACGATCTCGCGGTAGGCGCCGATCTGGGTCGCCACGGCCGGCGTGCCGCAGGCCATCGCTTCGGCCAGCGGCAGCCCGAAGCCCTCGTGCACGGACGAGGTCACGAGCAGCTTCGCCTCGTTGTAGTGGCGCACCAGTTCGCCGGTCGGGATGCGGCCCGTGAAGTCGAAGCGGGAGTTCAGGCCGTACTCGTTGACGAGCCCCGGCACCAGCTTCAGGCGCCACTTCTCGTTGTCGACGAAGGTCACGCGGAAGTCCAGCTCGTCCTTGAGGATGTTGAGCGCCTCGAGGAAGTAGCGCGCGCCCTTGTTGCGGTCCTCCGAGTTGCCCACGTAGAGCAGCTTGTCCGGTTGCCGCTCGACGCCCGGCAGCGGCCGAAAGGTGTCGGTATCGATGCCGTTGTACACCGTGCGCACCTTCTCAGGCGGCAGGTCGAACGCATCCTCGACATCGGCCCGCGACGTCTCCGACACGACGATCACGCGGTCGAGGCTGCGCGCGACCAGCTCCTGCATCATCCACGGCGACCAGAGGATGCGGCGCGCCTTCTCGTACGTGCTGCGCGCCTGGCGGAGGGCGTTCTTCAGGTCGTAGGAGAGCGGATGGTGGATGGTGGCAACGAGCGGGAAGCCGCTGGCGTGCATCGCCCAGACGCCATAGCTCAGCGTCTGGTTGTCGTGCACGATGTCGAACCGGTGCTCGCGGGACAGCTCGCGCAGCTTGAAGTACGCGCGCGTGCTGAAGTTCGCGAGCAGCGACGAGAGGGTGACGCGGGTCGAGACGAACTCGTAGAAGTTGACCGGGTGGAAGTAGCTGAGCGGCGGCCGGTTGAAGACGAAGTCCTTCTTGTAGTGGTGATAGCTCCAGTAGCTGTAGTCGCGGATGTTGTGCGCCGTCACGCCCTCGGCGAGCGCCGGGTACGGCGGCCCGGCGATGACGTGCACGTCGTGCCCCATGCGGGCCAGCTCGCGGGTGAGGTAGTACAGGTACACCCCCTGGCCGCCGGAGTACATGTTGCCCTGGTACATGAGGAAGCAGATCTTCATGAAGGCGGAGTTGTCAGTTCACAGTTCTCAGTCGCCGGGTGGCCGGCGCTCGGGCATATGGTACCGGAGCGCCGAATCGCGGAGAACGCCGTGCGATCACCGCCAGGCGCGCTTGCTAGAATGCACCCCGAAGCGACGGCGGAGATCCCAGCCTCTGACCTCCGACCTCCAGCTTCCAGTGGTACGGAGGGGTGTCCGAGCGGCTGAAGGAGACCGTCTTGAAAACGGTTGTCGTGTCAAAAGCGACCGTGGGTTCGAATCCCACCCCCTCCGCCAACCCGTGCCAGCGAGACGAGGGAGACAGGCCGTGGGAGGCCGGACGCCCGCATCTCACCGGTGACTGCCCGCTGCCCCACCTTGAGCATGGCGCATGCCTGCACTATCATCGCGACGAAGCGCACCCACACATCGGAGCTGTGACATGACCCTCGATACACGCTGGGAAGACGTCGACGAGTTGCTCGAGCGCACGACGCGGACGGTCGACGAGAAGCACGTCCAAGCCGTGCAGCAGATCGCCGCGGGCCGGTTCCAGTTCCCGACGCCCGAGCATGCGGCCTATCGCACCCACATCAACGTGCCCGAGGTGACGATGGGCGTGCAGGTCGGCAACGAGGAGATCGCGCCCGACATCGCCGTCGTCGAGAAGCGCAACACGGGCGAGACCAACCTCGTGATGACGGTGGCCGTGCCGACTGTCGAGCAGGTCACCGGGGCCGAGGCGAAGCGCACCTGGGCTCGCTACGCGGCGATCCAGGGCGTGGCGTTCTACCTCTACGTGCCCGTCGGCTACGGCGCGCAGGCGAAGCGGATCTGCCGCAAGCTGCACATCAACGTCGACGGCTTCCGCACGTACCGCACGACGCCCCGCGGCTTCGAGATCAACGATATCTCCGAGCCGCCGTCGCCTTTCGCGGCGCTGATGCCGCCGGTGGTGCGCAAGCTGCTCGCCACACCCTGAGGTCGCGCGGCGCGACAGCAGCTTGACGGCCGGGCTACGGCTCCGGCGGCAGCAGTGGTTCCAGTGAGGCGAGCAACCGAGGCACATGCTCGGTCGCCACACGCCACACCCGATCGCCGGCGGGCGTCGCATCCTAGACGGCCTTCGGCTGGAAGATGGGTCGCACCTCGCCGTCCACCAGCGCGGCGACGAGCGCCAGATTCGCGTACAGCCCGGGGGCCAGCGACTTCACGAAGGAGCCGATGTTCTCGTGCTCGGCGTAGTCGTAGATCGCGATCAGAACGACGCCCTTGACGTCCGCTTCGATGCCGTCGAGCGCGGCGCCTGCGTCCTTCAGGCGCTTGCGCACGAGGCGGCGCATCAGCGTGCCGTCGGTGGGGTCGAGCTTCGGCGGCGCCTGGGCGATCGCGAAGCCGGCGACGCCCAGCGGCTCGCGCGGCAGCCGCTGCACCGTCCACGCCTCGTCGGTCTCGAACTCGACCGCCGCGCCCGTGCCGAGCGCCTGTGACATCTGGCCGATCTTGTCGAAGAGGTCCTCGCGGGTCTCCGCGGACTGGGGCGCGCGCCGCATGTTGTTCGCATTGACGTAGAACGTGCCGTCGACGCGCTCGGTGATCAGCGTCCACCAGCGGCTGAGGCCGCCCGTCACGGAGGCGTACCCGCCCTCATCACGCAGCTTCGCGAGCTGCACCTGCACCGGCAGCGCCACCTCGCCGCGGCCGGCGGGCGGCAGCGGCCCCGCCGCCTGCTGGACGCGCTGCACGAAGTCCGACGCGTCCGGCTCTGCCGCCGGCACCGCCGCCCGCGGCGGCGCCCACAGGAGGTAGGGCCCGCGCACGAGTCCGCCCGAGAGCCGCTCCTCCATCATCGCGCGCGCGTCCTCGGCCGCCGGGTCGCCCTGCGGCTCCCACAGCGGCGCGACGGCGAGCGCGAGCCTCCCTTCGGGGCTCTCGGCCACGAACACAGGCGACTCGCCTGCCGCCGCGGACACGAGCGTGTAGCTACGCCCGCTCCGGCTCGCGAACCAGTCGACGACCAGCGCTGCGGCGTACAGCGGCAGCCCGGACGGGCCGTATGGCCGCTCCGCTCCCGCACCCCCCGCGCCCGGCGTCTCACCGTCCATGCAGCACGTCCTCGTACACGCCCAGCGTCTCTCGCGCCGTACGCTCCCAGGTGAACCGCGTGCGGATGTGCTCCGACGCGGCGGCTCCCATCCGCGCGCACCGTGCGGGGTCGATGAGCAGCGACTTGATGGCCGCGGCGAGCGCGTCCGGGTCGCCGGGCGGGACGAGCAGGCCGGTGCGGCCATCGTCGATGAACTCGGGAAAGGCGCCGGCCGTCGTCGCGACGACCGGCGTGCCGCAGGCCATCGCCTCGGCCGCCGGGAGGCCGAACCCCTCGTACAGCGAGGGCGAGACGACGAGCTGTGCGCTGTTGTAGAGGCGCACCAGCTCATCGGTCGAAAGCCGGGGGATGTACTCGACGAAGCGCTTGAGGCCGTGCTTCCAGACGAGCGGCGGCACGACCTTCATGTCCTGCTCCTTCTTGTCCTTGAAGAGGAGCGTGAAGTCGATCTCGTGCTGCAGCCGTGCGCAGGCTTCGATGAGGAAGCGCGCGCCCTTGTTGCGGTCCTCCGAGTCGCCAACGAAGAGGATCGTGCCCGGCACGCGCTGTGCATCCGGCAGCGGGCGCATCACCTCGTGGTCGACGCCGTATGGCGTCTGGCGGATGTGCGAGAGCGGGATGTCCATCGACCGGCTGACGGACTCCGCGGAGTTGCGCGAGCCGGTGAGCACGCGGTCGATGCCGTTCGCGACGATCGACTGCATGCGCCAGGGGAACCACAGCTCCTTGACCACGCGCGCGGGGAGCGACTTCGCCTCGCGCAGGTTGTTGGCCTTGTCGATCGCCAGCGGGTGGTGGAGGCTCGCGACGACCCTCTTTCCCATCAGCCGCTTCATCGCCAGGATGCCGTAGCCGAGCGTCTGGTTGTCGTGCACGAGGTCGAACGGCCCCGTGGCGGCCTCGATCTCGGCGAGCTTGCGGTAGGCGCGCACGCTGAAGGTGAAGAAGAGCGATGCCAGAGAGGCGCGCGTCGACGCGAACTCGTAGAAGTTCCAGGGGTGGAAGAACTCCAGGGGGTTGTGCGCGTGGTCGTAGGCGTGCTCGTCGCGGCCGTTCAGGAACGCCCAGAAGCTGTACGTGTGCAGCCGGTGGTGGACGACGCCCTCGGCGAGGCGCGGGTAGGGGCGGCCGGAGATGACGTGTACGCCGTGGCCGAGCTTCACCAGCTCGCGCGTCAGGTAGTGCAGGTAGACGCCCTGCCCGCCGGAATACATGTTGCCCTGGTACATGATGAAGCAGATCTTCATGCGCGCACCGGACGACGATGCCCGCGGTCGCCGCGTGCTCCGGGGCACGGGCGGCTAATCGACATCCGACCACTCGTCGGGGGTGAGGTCGAGCGGCGGCGCCGGCGCCTCCTGCCGGGGCGGCTCGGCCGGCGGCGGGCGCTCCGGCCACGAAGGCGGCGCCGACCACGCCTGCGCGTCGGCCTGCGCATCCGGCTCAGGCGCGCGCACCGTCTCGACGAGCTGGATGCTGAGGCCGTGCGTTGCCGCCATCGTCACGAATGCGGTGCGGACGCCGGGCGGCGCCTGGACGGGCTCGCTGACGCGGATGCCGCGGCCCGTCAGCTCCGCCACCGCCGCGTCGAGGTCATCGACTTCGAGCGCGAGCGTGTAGAATCCCTCGCCGCGCCGCTCGATGTAGCGCATCACGGGGTTGTCGGCGTCGGCGGGCGCGACGAGCTGGAGGATATCACCGCCGAGCGCGAGATCCGTCGAGCGGACGCCGAAGGCGGCGACGGCGTCGACCGGCCCGGCTTCCGCGCCGAAGAGGGCGGCGAAGGTGGCACGCGCGTCCTGGAGGTCGCGCACGGCCGCGGTGACGTGATGGATGCGGAGGACCCTCATCGCTCCGATCCTAACCCACCCCGGCGCGCGAAAGAACAGCGGCCCTCGCTCCGCACGCCGACCGCCACTTCTAACAGGGTGCTGAAAAAACGATTCTTGCTCTCGTGGCGCGGGCTTTTCCCATACGGGCCGTACGGCAGCCCGCGTTCGCAGATTCAGTTCGCCGCTCAATATCGACGTTCAAACGCCGTCCGGCGACTTTTTCAGCACCCCGCTCACCGGGCCCTCCGGCGCCCGCGCCGTCTCAGGGCGTCGTCTCGCGGCAGACGCCGGGGGTGTTGTCGACGTTGCCGGAGATCGCGTTGCCGCTCGTCGTCACCGTGCCGGCGCGGTAGACGCAGATCGCCGAACCGCGGTTGTTGTAGATGCTGTTCCCGGTGATGTTGCCGAGCGACGTGTTCACGAAGGAGACGCCGATGCCGCGGTTGTCGTGGATGCGCGAGTTGGTGACATCGAGGTTCGCGCCCTGCGCGAGCACGCCGCCGCCGAGCGTGCCGGTCTCCGCCAGCACGACGCTGTCGTGGATGTCGTTGTTGTTGATGACGCCGACGGCGCGCACAGGGAAGTACGGCCCGACGACGCCGTACTTCAGCGGGTCGGGGTAGGCGCGGAACTCGATGGCGTGCTCCTCGTTGCCGCTGTACTCATCGCCGTCGGACGACATGTTGGCGCCCCAGACGAAGAGCCCGGTGAGCTTGTTGCGCCAGATGTGGTTGTTCCGCATCACCCCGCGCGTGCCCGGGAACATCACGATGCCCGTGCTGCCGCTCGCCTGGATGACGTTGCTGTCGAGGATGATGTTCGCGTCGCCGACGAACGCCGGCAGATCCGCGAGGTAGCAGTTGGGCACTTCGACGAGGCCGGGCGGCAGCAGCGAGCACGGCGTCTGGCCGGCGAACACGCCCGGCCCCTTGTTATCGGAGATCACGTTTTGCACGATCGCCGTCGTCGCCGCCTCGCCGACCGTCGAGACGCCGACGCCGCCGTTCTGCACGATCCAGTCGCGCTGGACGGTCAGGTTCGACCTGCGGCGCACGAGCACGGCATCGCCCTCGAGCGCGTAGATGATCGAGTCGGTGATGCGGCCCACGCTGCCCACGTCGTAGTGGATGCCGATGCCGCCGCCGCCGACGTCCATCTGCTGGAAGACGATGTTCTGGCTCTGCCAGATGTAGGCGTCCGAAGGGTGGCCGTAGAACAGCATGAAGTTCTCGAACGTGAGGTTCTGGCTGCTAAAGACGAGCATGCTGTCCTTCGTGCCGCCCGCCACGATCGTCTCGTGGCGCCCGGCGCCGCGGAGCGTGACGCCGTTCTTGGCCTGGAACAGCAGCGGGGCGTAAACGCCGGGCGCCATGCAGATCACGTCGCCCTGCTGCGCGGCGTTGATCGCCGCCTGGACGTCCGCCGGACCGGCGTTGCGCGTGCAGGCAGCGGCCGCGGCGCGCTGCCGGGGCGGTGCGCCGAACGCCGCCAGCGCGCCGACGGCAACCAGTGAGACAAGCAGGCACAGTCGCGTCCCAGTCATCCTGACCTCCCCGAACCTCGCGACGATGTGGCATCGCCGGCAGCCCTGCCGCACCGGAGCATCCTACCCGATGCGCCGCGCTGGTGTCAGTCTGTGGGAGCATTCACAGTTCGCACTCGCGAGTGCGCACGAAGCGGGCGGGGCATCGGCGCGGGGACGCTATACTACCTGCTGGCCGACCACCTGGGCGGCACGGTGGGCGTGATGGACACCAGCGGCAACGTCGTGGCGAAGCAGCAGTACTGGCCGTACGGCGCCGCGCGCACCGACGCGATCGCGACGGCGACCCAGACCGACCGCCTCTTCACCGGCCAGCGGCTGGAGCCGGGCGACGCCGCGCTCGGCCTCTACTTCTACAACGCCCGCTTCTACAGCACGACGGTCGGCGCCTTCGCGTCGGCGGACAGCCAGGGGAGCCAGGGCAGCGACCGCTACGCCTACGTCAGCGACAACCCGCTCCGCTACACCGACCCGACCGGGCACGTGCTGGAGGGCGCCGGCGGCGGGGGCGGCGGCTGCGCCCTCTGCGACGCGCTGATCGCGCTCGCCAACGCCGGCATCTTCTCGCCCCAGCAGTTGCAGAACCGGGAGACGGCGGCCAACTGGGCGGGCGCCGCGCCGACGCCGGCGCCGCCGCCCTGCGAGCCGTGCATCGCGCTGCAGCAGCTCGCGGCGGCGAACATCCAGTCGCCGGCGGACCTGGCGGCGCGCGCCGGGCCGGCGCCGATGCCGTCGGGCATCGGGGGTGGCTGCGACACCGCCTGCTCGTGGCGGGAGGCGTACGCGGCGTACCACCCGCAGCAGGCCGCGTGGGCGGGGGCGACGCCCGTGCCGGCACCGCCCTCGTCGGCCGCGAGCAGCTCGCACGGCGGCTGCTGCGGGTTGTTCTCGCTGTGTACCCTCAAGCACGCTGCGGGCGCTGTTGTCGACAACGTGACCAATCCCAAGATGCTGGTGAAGGACGCCCAAGTCGTGTCGGGCGTCGTTGTGGGGGCTTGTGCAGTCACAGGCGGAGGAGGTGGATTTGGTGCCGGTGTTTGTCTTGCGTCCATCGCCGTGTACGCAGGAACGACGTACGCTGAAATGAAGATGTCCGATAGCACTGAAGAGCAGTTGATCATCGGCGGCTCCGCGATCGTCGGTCTCGCCGGCGGTCAGACTACGGCCGGCGCCGGTCCTGGAATCCAGGAACTGGTACGGCGGTCGATAGAAATCGGCAGCGATATACTCGATCCCCTTTCGAATCCTTCGATCGTCGAGTCGCAATAGACGGAGAGGATCGTGAAGATCGATGCGGCAAACCCCGAGCCCCAGGCAAGACAGTTCCCTCTCCTGCCGGACCTGAGTGGCAGGCGCGTACTCTTAAACGGTTGCGTAGCTGTCACCGCCATCCTCGTCTTCGTCAGCTGGATCATCGCCGCCGTCGGACAAAGTAGCGTCGGCGTAGCCATCGAGTTCACGGTATTTGCAGTGCTCGTTATCCCAGCACTTACTCTAACAGTGGTGCGTTCAGGCTTCGGCACACTCACCGTCGACGATACCGGCTTCTCCGCAAGACGAGGGGTGAAGGGAATATCGCAACAATCGTATGCTTGGAATGTGATTGCTTCGGTACAGACGGGTACGGAATCTTCATTTTGGCTACCGGGTGCGAGTTGGCTGATGAGTCTAGCAGGCACGCCCAGGGACTGCCCCTTCGTGGAATTGCATGTTCAGCGAGGGAGCCGGCTCGCATTGTGGCTAGTCCGTCTCAGACTTCCGGCGGGGAGAGCACTCCGAACGTTACAGTTTGGGACTCCCTCGCCGGAGGAAGTCGCGGAGGAGGTCCGGCGGTACCTTGCACACGGTGTGGATGACAGTGCCGGCGGGTAAACGGAGGTCGTCCGCGATAGCGCGCTGGGCATCGGAGACGCCGACTCCCGAAGCGCCGCCCGACGCCGGGCTGGCGATGCTCGCGGCGGCCGGCCTCACCTCGCCGGAGAAGGTGCAGGCGGCGCTCGCCGCCTCGCGCGCGAGCAGCCCGCACGGCGGCGGCTGCGGGATCTTCTCGCTCTGTGAGGTGAAGCATGTGGCGCGTGCGGCAGCCTCCGCCACAGTAAACGGCCTGACTAAGCTCGGCAATTCGGAACGCAGCGGGATCAGTAACCTGAACCACGGCATTCAAGTGCTCGGAGCGTTTGTGACTAATGCATGCGTCCAAGCTTGGACGGGGATGATAGATGGGGCAGGTTTCGCAATCGCGAGTGCGGCAGCCGGCCAACCAGAGGGTGTAGTTGGGGGTTACTTATGGTTCGGCGTTAACGACTACGAGCGAAGGCAGAACTGCTGAAGTGGTCAGTGGTGATCGCGTACGACTCATCCTGGGTGTGGTCTTTGCGCTTAGCTCTGTCCTATTCTTGCTCGGCGCAGTAGTCAATCGAAGCGGTTATCTCTTTCTTTCAGCCCTGATCGGTGCGTTTGCTTCGTGGACGACGGTTAGCCCTGTAATTCGGAATCGTGAAGCGCAAGTCGCCGCTTGGCGGCGCGTCGCTATCGCGATGGCGTTTCTTGTGCCTGCGTTCATGCTTGTCGAGGTGCTTGCGCCCGGATCGATCCGTCTCGGTC
>JADEYI010001493.1_pt1 | contig 17113 bp, 16 predicted proteins | sample 8542331 | NCBI WGS metagenome assembly JADEYI01 (sample SAMN16510988, study PRJNA670497) | mine drainage metagenome | isolation source: biofilm near Copperflume 1 | place: Germany: Marsberg coppermine Kilianstollen | collected 2018-02 | reverse complement strand
CAGGACGTCCTGGACAACGCGAAGTTCCTGTTCGAGGGCGGCTCGGAGACGTCGGCGTTCCTCGTCTGCACGGCCGCGCACCGCCTCCTCGAGCTGTCGGCCGTGGCCCGGGCGGCGACGCTGGCGGACGCGGGTTCGTTCGCCCGCTTCCTCGAGGAGGTCCTGCGACACTCCACGGTCGTCCACCTCCGGGCGCGGCGCGCCACGACCGACGTCGAGATCGGCGGGGTCCGCATCGCGAGGGGAGAGCGGGTCATTGCCGTAAACGCCGCCGCCAACCGCGATCCGGCGCGCTGGGAGCGACCCGACGAGCTGGATCCGGGGCGTCCGCGGCTGTGGGGTCACCTCGCGTTCAACGTCGGCCCGCGCCACTGCGCCGGCGCCCACCTTGCGCGGATGGAGGCGACCGAGGCGATCCTCGGCCTTTGGCGGGCGTTCCCGGATCTGGCCCGCTCTCCTGACGCACCGATGGCGGAGCCGGTCGGATTCGTGTCGCGGTCCTGGCGTCCGGTCCCGCTTGTCCATGCCGCGGTACCGGTGGATGCCGTCCGCCGGCGGGTGATGGATGGGCCGGCCTGGGCGGGATCCGCGCCGCCCTGATCAGTCGCCTGCGGCGTCGGGTCCCAGGCGCTCCCAGCGCAGGCGCTGGATCCGCCTCGCCCCGCCCAGCGCGAGCGGCGGCGAGGTCAGCGTCAGGTGGCGGCCGGACGCGTCCAGCTCCCACCGCCGTCGCTGCTGGGTGCCGATCCAGTTTGGGAACAGGCTCGTCTCGACGTGATGGGTGACGGTGTCCCCCGTGACTTCGTATCGGCCGCCGTAGGCGACGAACGAGGCGAAGGCCCGCGCCCGCTCGTGGTCGCTGCCGCCGGTCAGGTCGTCGGCCGCGAATCGCGGTCGATCGCCCCGGCCCATGATCCCGATCATCGTGCCGTCTGCCGCGTAGGCGAGGAGGCCGTCAGGGGCCTCCCCCATCGGCAACGTCTCCGTCCCGTCGTCCGCGATGGCGACCCAGCGGCGTAGCCTCCATCCGCCCACGAGTGGATGGACGGACGCCGCGTGCGCGGTCACGCCGGCGCCGGCGCGTCCTCGCGCAGGAGGCCCTCGTGCTTGAGCTCAGCCCACAGGTCCGGCTGGATCGGATGCTGGAAGGCGGCCACGTTCCGGGCCTGCTGCGCTGGCGACGACGCGCCTGGGATGACCGAGGCAACAGACGGATGGCCCAGCGGGAACTGGATGGCCGCGGCCGCCAGGGGAACCCTGTGCCTGTCGCAGACTGCCTGGATCCGCCGCGTCTTGTCGATGATTGCGGGGGACGGTTCGGCGTAGGCGTACCTGGCGCCCGGGACCGGCCCCTTGGCCAGGATCCCCGACGCGAACACCGAGCCGATGACGATCCCGATGCCGCGGTCCGCGCAGGCCGGGAACTCCGCATCGAGCACCTTCTGGTCCAGGAGCGTATAGGGCATGGCCACGAGAAACGCATCGATGTCGCCGATGTCGAGAAACCGGCGCATCAGCCCGAGGTCGTTGATCCCGGCGCCGATCGCGCCGATCTGCCCGCTAGCCCGGAGCTCCGCGAGGGCACGCCAACCGGAGTCGGCCAGGTCGCGGAAGTGCGCGTCCATCGTCGCCGGGTCGAAATACAGGTGGTCGAGGTCGTGGATGAACACGACGTCGAAGCGGGTCATGCCCAGCCGCAAGCGGCTCTGCTCCACCGACCGGAGGATTCCGTCGTACGTGTAGTCGAAGACGACCTCGTTCGGGGCTCCGCCGAGCCAGGGGGCCCCGTCGAACCCTTCGGCTGTCGCCGGGCGCAGCCAGCGTCCGACCTTGGTCGACAGCGCAAAGTCGCGACGGGGATGGTCCCGCAGCCCCGCCCCGGTTCGCAGCTCGGACAAGCCGCGACCGTACCACGGTGCCGTGTCGAAATAGCGGACGCCGGCGTCCCAGGCCGCGGCGATCGTCGCTTGGGCCTCCAGCTCGGTCACGCGGACGAACAGCTCCCCGATTGAGGCGCCGCCGAAGCCGAGCTCGCTGACCTCGACCGCCGTGCGGCCGAGCCGGCGGGTCGATGCCGGATTCATGCGCCTATCCTCCTCCGCGGTCACGAGGGCACGAGGACGGATCGGAAGACCCGGCCCAGCTTGAGATCCTCGAGCGCCTCGTTCGCCTGTTCCAGCGGCCGGACTGTCTCGACCAGGTGGTCCACCTTGAGCTTGCCGACGAGGTACAGCTCGATGGCGTCGCGAATGTCGTCCGGGACGAAGCCGCGCGACCCCAGCACGGACAGCTCGCGCCAGAAGATATCCACCGCCCGGGCCCGGAATTGATCCAGGCTGGAGCCGATGAGGACGACCCGCCCTCCAGGCCCCCCCATCGCGATGGCCTGCTCGTCGACGGCGGCGGACCCCACGCATTGAATGACGATATCCGCGCCGTAGCCACCGGCGAGGGCCCGCACGGTGGCGACCGTGTCGCCTTCATTAGCAGGCACGGTCTCATCCGCCCCGAGCTCCCGAGCGAGGCGGAGCTTCGCCTCGGACCGGGTGACCGCGATGACCCGGGCCCCCATTGCCTTCCCCAGCTGGACGGCACTGGAGCCGAGACCCCCTACGCCGAGGACGACCAGCGTCTCCCCGGGCTGGAGATGGGCGACCCGCTTCAGCCCGTGGAGCGGCGTGGCCACGGCGTCGGTCAGAACCGCAAGGACGGCCGGCGGGACGGGCGCCCTCGGCCGGATGAGGGCCGCCGGAGGACGGATCACGTACTCGGCGAACGCTCCGTCGACATCGACGCCCATCCGGCGCACATTCGGGCTGATGTTCGGTCGACCGCGCGCCGCCCACGGGTCGTAGGGCGGGGTCGTGATGTAGTAGAGCGCCACTTGGTCGCCGACCGTGACATCGTCGACCCCGTCGCCGAGCGCGTCAACGATCCCGGCCGCCTCGTGACCCGGGATGACCGGCAGGACCACGCCCGCGCCGAAACCACCCTTCTGCAGGAAGAGGTCGGAGCCGCACACGCCGCAGGCCTGGACCCGGACCCGCACCTCGCCCGGGCCGGGCATGGGGACGGGCCGATTCGTCAGGCGCAGCGCAGACCCGACAGCCGGCAGCTCGGCGACACGCATCGTGGCGGTCACGTCCCGGAGACCTCGGGCGTCATCAATACATGAGGAAGCCACCGGACACGTTCAGCGTCGCGCCGGTGATGTAGCTGGCGTGGTCCGAGGCGAGGAACACGACCGGCCCGGCCAGCTCCTCAGGCTCGGCGACGTAGCCAAGCGGCGTCTGTTTCTTCATCGCCTCGTAGACTTCGGGCGCGAGGCCGGTCATCAGCATCGGTGTGTGGACCTGGCCGGGCGACACGCAGTTGACCGTGATCCGGTGGGGCCCGAACGTCCGGGCCAGGCCGCGGCACATCGTCGTTACGCCGCCCTTGGACGAGGCGTACGCGACGGACCCGCCGAAGCCCCCCGTCCACCAGCCCTGCGAGCTGAACAAGATAATGCGCCCGCCCTTCCCGGCGGCGATCATCGCGTTCCCGGCGGCGCGCGACAGGAAGAACGCGGACTTCACGTTGATGTCGTGCTGGAAGTCCCAGTCGTCCTCGGTCACCTCGTCAAGCGACCCGCGCCGCCGGAGGACCGCCGCGAGGTTGGCTAACACGTAGACATCACCGAGTTCCCGGCGCGCCCGCTCCACGAGCGACTCGTGCGCGGACAGGTCCCGCAGGTCGACGACCGCACCGACGTGACCGCGTCCCTCAAGGGAGTCGACCAGTTCGTCCAGGCGACCCTGGTCCAGGTCAACCGCCATGACCCTGGCTCCGGCGGCCGCGAAACCCCGGGCAACCGCCGCACCGATGCCACCAGCCGCCCCGGTCAGGATGACGCCACGACCCTCGAGTCCGGCGCCCACACTCCACGTCATCTCGTCCTCCTCGGGGGGCGTGCGGGATCAGCGACCCAGCACTTTCTCGCTGCGATAGCGGTCCACGACCTCGTCGATGACCTCGATCCCGAGCCCGGGCTTGGTCGGCGGCAGGAACCAGCCGTCGACGTGGCCGATCGGCTCGGTCACGAGCTCGTGCTGCATCGGGTTTCGGAGCGGCTTGACTTCCACGAGCTTGAAGACCGACGAGCTGAAGCTCATCGCCAGGCTCGCCGCCGTCACGATCGCCGAGGACCAGCAGTGCGCATTGGCCTGGCGGCGGTGGTACTCGATCCGCTCGACGGCGCGCTTGAAGCCGGTGATCCCCTCGGCGCGGCCGGGGTCGATGCCCACCACGTCCACCGTCCCGGTCGCGAGTATCCGCTCGAACCCGTCGAGGTTCCACTCCTTCTCGCCATAGGCGATGAGCGACGTCGTCTTGCTCCGCAGGTTCGCGTACCCCTCCGGGTCCCATGCGCCGAGCGGCTCCTCGATCCAATGGAGGTCGTAGGCCTCGAAGGCTTGGACGCGGCGGACGGCGGTCATGACGTCCCACTTCACGTTCCAGCCGCAGTCGAGCATGATCCACTTGCCGGGCAAGCCTTCACGCATCCGGCGCATGTACTCGACGTCACGATCGTGCTCGTAACCCAGGCGCGCGTTGCCGCGCTTGCCGAGACCAACCTTCAGGCCATGGAGCCCCGGGGCGACCCATTCCTGGGCCTCCGCGACCATCTGACCGATGTCCTCGTAGTGTGCGTGGCTGGACGCAACCGCCGGCAGCTTCTCGTGCACGGCACCGCCCAGGAGCTGGACCACCGGCACGCCCAGCAACTTGCCCTTGATGTCCCACAGCGCGATGTCGATGGCCGCGACCGCGTAGCTGGCGAGGCCCCCGTTGTAGCCGTACCACCACATCTGGTCGCGCAGCGAGTGCCAGATCGCGATGTTGTTCAACGGATCTTTGCCGACGACCCGCTCGGTCATGCCCTCGATGATGGCCTTGACCGCGAAGTTCGCTTCCGGGAACTGGGTGATCGATTCGCCCCAGCCAACGACCCCATCGTCGGTCGTGATCTTGACGAGGCAGAGATGCCGGAGCGCGTTGAAGTCGTTCGGCTCCGGGTAGCTGACCGGGATCGCTTCGACAGTCTGGACCTTGCTCACGGGTACTGGATCCTTTCGGCGCTGACGGGAGAAGGTCGAGGGGTTGGCGCGGACTTGGCGGGCGGGTGAAGCGGATGTGGCGAGGCCGACCCGCGGCCGTGATGCGCTGCCCAGCTGGCTCCTTGCGACGGGTTGTGAGTCAGGCGCGAATCGCGTCTGATATCATTTCCAGACTCGTTTCCACCCGGCGGTCATCGTAGTCGTCGCCTTTCAGCTCCGTCAACCGGATCGGGGCCCTTCAAGGGTCCCGGAGAAAGGAGTCGCGATCCCATGGCGAAGCTCCGCCTCGGCGTCATCGGGGCCGGGTCGTGGACGGTCAGCTCGCACCTGCCGAACCTGCTCAAGCACCGGGACGAGGTCGAGCTCACGATCATCAACCGACGCAACCCGGAACTCCTGTCAAAGATCCAGAGGGACTTCGGGTTCGAGAAGGCCTCGACGGACTGGCGGGACGTCATCGCCGAGAAGCCCGACATCGTCGTCGTCGGCAGCCCACCCGGCTACCACTGGGAGCAGAGCAAGGCCGCCCTGGATGCCGGCGCGCACGTCATGTGCGAGAAGCCGTTCACCATCGATCCGGCTCACGCCTGGGACCTGGCTGCCACGGCACGCCGGACCGGGAAATCGCTGATCCTCTCGTACGGCTGGAACTACCGCCCGATGGTCATCCTGGCGCACCGGATGATGCATGAGGACGGGGGCGTCGGCGAGATCGAGCACGTCGCGCTCCACATGGACTCGGTCACCCGCGAGTTGCTGTCCGAGACCGGCGCGTACCCCGCTGCCGCGCCCGAGTACATCCCCCAGCCCGAAACATGGTCACGCCCGGAGACCTCCGGGGGCGGGTACGGCCAGGCTCAGCTCACCCACCTCCTCGGGGTCTCGCTGTGGCTGACCGAGCTGCGTGGCCAGGACGTCTTCGCGTTCATGTCCGCGCCGCTCGGCGCCAAGGTCGAGCTCCACGACGCGGTCTCGATCCGTTACACGAACGGGGCGATCGGGACGATGTCGGGGGCGTCGAGCCACCTGGGTGGTGCGAACAATCGGCACGCGGTCGAGATTCGGGTCGTCGGCTCGAACGGCATGTTTCACCTGGACCTTCGTGAAAACACCCTGTGGCGCTACCGCTCGCCCGACGACGACGTGCGCGTACCCCTGGAGACGGATGCGGGACTGTACGACTGCACCGGACCGATCGACGCACTCGTGGCAGCCGGCGCCGGTCGTCCGTTCGACAACAACTCGCCGGCCGAGCTCGGCGCCCGCACCGTCGAAATCCTGGAGGCCGCCTACCGAAGTGCCGCGAGTGGCGCGGCCGAGCGGGTCAAGACCCTCCCCGGATGAACCGCCGACCACGGACCGTCGTCCCGCCACCCTCCCCCAACCCGAGGCCTGGGAGTGCCGCCAATGATCGCTGAAGTCACGCACCCACTGCGGGGTGAGTGGATGACGCCACGCCGGCGTTTCCTGTCCGCCGTCTATCGAGGCCGCGTCGACAAGATCCCGGCCTGCACGTTGAGCTCGGTCGTGACCGTCGAGATGATGGACCTGGTCAATGCACCATTCCCCGAGGCGCACCTCGACGCCGAGCTCATGGCACGTCTCGCCGCGACGGCGCATGACGTATTCGGGATGGACACCATCATGCCGGTTTTCCACTCGCAGCTCGAGTCGGACGCCCTTGGTGGCGACACCGAATGGGCCGAGAAGGACAACTGGCCATCCCCGTCGAAATACGTCATCGACGACCCGTCACAGGTGAGCGTCCCGTCCGACTACCTGCAGCGGCCCACGATGTCCGCGGTGCTCGGCGCGATCAAGCTGCTGCGCCAGCGCTACCCGGACGTCGCCATCGTCGGAAAGGTCTACGGACCATGGTCGGTCGCCTACCAGATGGTCGGCATCGAGAGCTTCCTCATGGACGTGATGCTGGACCCGGACAAGGTGCGACGCTATCTGGACGCCTTCGTGCCCGCCTGCATCCTTTCCGCCCGAGCGCAGTTCGAGGCTGGCGCCGACGCGGTCATGTGGGCGGACCACACGACGGGCGACCTGTGCCGGGCCGAGACGTACCGCTACTTTCTGCTTGAGATGCACCAGCGGATCACGCAGGAGATGGGCGGGCCGGGCATTTTCCACTGTTGCGGCAAGACCATCGACCGCGTCCATCTCTTCGCCGCCGCCGGCTGGGACGTCTTCCACTTCGAGTCGCAGGTCGACGCCCGCGAGGCGCGCGAGGCCGCCGGCGAGCGCATGGCGCTGATGGGCAACCTCAACAACCCGTCGCTTCTCTACCAGGGCACGCCCGAGCAGGTCTACAGGACGTGCTGGGACCTCATGGATGCCGGCGTCGACGGCCTGGCCCCCGAGGGATCGGTGCCGCTGATCACCAGGAAGGAACCGCTGCAGGCCATCGCTGCAGCCGCGCGCGACTGGTCGAAGTTGCACCGCGGCGACGGCGATTTCGTCCGCCGGCCCGACCCATTGACCAGCACCTTTCCCGGTTGACCACCCCACCATACGACGCAGGAGAGACGGAGCATGGCGGATCTGAAACGACTCCAGACGGCCGTCGAGGTCGGCGACCGCGAGACTGCGGTCGAAGTCACCCAGCAGGCAATCGACGAGGGGATCCCTCCGAAGACCGTGCTCGATGCAATGACCGATGCGATGGGCGTCGTCGGACAGCGCTTCCAGGACAACGAGATCTACGTCCCCGAGATGCTCATCAGCGCCCGCGCCATGAAGGCAGCGGTGGCACTCCTGGAGCCGCTCCTCATCGGGTCCGGCTGGAAGCCGGAGAGCATCGCCGTCATGGGCACCATCAAGGGCGACCTCCACGACATCGGGAAGAACCTTGTCGGGATGATGCTCAAGGGCGCGAACTTCGACATCTTCGACCTTGGCACCAACGTGTCCGTCGACAGGTTCATGGCGGCCGCGCGCGAACACAAGGCGGACATCATCGGGATCAGCGCGCTGCTGACCACGACGATGGGTGGCATGCGCGGCGTCATCGAGGCCGTCCGGGCCGCGGACGACCTGCCGCACCTCAAGGTCATGGTAGGCGGGGCGGCGGTGACCAAGGAGTTCGCCGAGCAGATCGGCGCCGACGGATGGGCACCGGATGCGGCCTCGGCCGTCATCCTGGCCAGGAGGCTCATCGCAGGGGCTCGTGGCGCGCGTGCGGGGAACGTGGCCTGATGCGCCAGCCGGCCGAGGAGCCACGCCACGCGTCCGGCCTGCGCCTGCTGGCAATCACCTGCGACATCCTGCTGCGCCCGGTCTACTTCTTCGCGGCTCGGTCGCCGAACACGGTGGACGTGGTCCACCTCAGCGCCGAACTCCACGCGGAGCCGCTGACGCTGCGCGAGCGGATCCAGCAGCGGATCGACGCCGCCGGCCCCGAGGTGGACGCGGTCGTCCTCGCCTACGGCCTATGCGGCGGCGCCACGGCCGGCCTGACCGCGCGGGCCGCCCCGCTGGTGCTGCCACGCGCCCACGACTGCGTGACGATCTTCCTGGGGGATCGCGACCGGTACCGAAGCGAGCACGAGGGGACCCCCGGCACGTACTGGTACGTCCAGGACCAGATGGACCGTGGCAACGACCTGAAGGGTTGGCTCCTGGGCGATGCCGCACGAGCGGAGGACGTGGAGGCGACCCGGACGGAGTACGTCGAGCGCTTCGGCGAGGACAATGCCGCCTATCTGATGGAGGCCCTCGGCGAGTGGCGCCTTCGCTACGAGCGCGGCGCCTTCCTTGACACGGGCTTGGCGCCGGCGGAGGAAGCCGAACGGCGGGCTCGAGAGCAGTCCGAACGCCGGGGCTGGCGTTTCGAACGGACGCTTGCCGACCTGAAGCTCGTCCGTCAACTCCTCTTTGGGGAGTGGGGCGATGACTTCCAGGTGCTGCAGCCCGGCGAGCGGCTGGAGATGAGCTACGACGACGACATCGTCCGTGCGGCGACCGCGGTCGGCTCGGAGAGCCTCCCGGAGCGGAACGCCTCGATGAAGTCGACGCCGAAGGCATCGGCGCCGGTCAGCAGATCCGCGGCCAGTCGGTAGATCTCCGAGGTGCGGTCTGGCAAGAGCGCGCGAGTCACGTCCGCCGCCACCGGATCGATGATCCCACTGTCCTGACCGGCCAGGACACAGAGATCCAGGAAGACGTCGCCGATTAGCCGCCGACCGGGCATCCCGAAGGAGACATTGGAGATCCCGCCGGTGATGTGCAGTTCGCGTCCGTAGCGCTCCCGAATCCGACGGACAGCGTCGAGATACGCCGAGCCGGCCTCGGAGTCAACGCCGATCGGAATGATCAGCGGATCCACGTGCAGCGCGGAGAGCGACAGGCCGCGGGAGCTTGCCATCTCGATCATCTCGACCGCCCGCACCATCCGCTCTTCGGTGCCGGTCGGCATGGCGGCCCCGGTGGACGATAGGACCACCGGGCAGCCGCGTCGGGTTGCCAGATCGAGCACGTCCGGCCGATCGGCGGCCGCGGAATTGAGCAGCGGCGGGGCGCCGCCGGCCCACGCCGGATCATGGAGATCCAGTCCGAGCGACATGACCGCGGAGTCCGAGGAGTCGATGGAGAGCGGGACCGGCGAGACGGGCCCGACCACCCGAACGAGCCAGGCCATCGCGTCGAGCCGGCCATCGACATCGGGCGAGACCTCGTCCACGTTGAGGTCGAGGTACGCGGCGCCACCGGCGATCTGACGCGCTGCCATCCAGCGAACATAGGCTGCGGCGATGTCCGCGTCGGGACCGTTCGCCATTCCCTCCAGGACGGCTGCCATCACGTGCTTGACGCGACCGGCGTTGAACTCGCGTGTCTTCTGGATGACGGCTGCTACCGGCAGGAGCGCCTCACCGCCATCGACGGGCACCCGGACGGCCGGCTGTCCGGAGGCGGTCTGCGCGATGCGGCTGCCGTCCAGGCGGACCACCCGGCTGGTGTGGATGTTCTCGCCGATGGCGATGAACGGTGGCACGGCCTCGGATACGGACAACGCAGGACCCCTCCCTTGACGGTGACGACGGTCAGGCGGCCAGCGGCAGGAACCGGCAGCCGTCCACGAACAGTTCGAAGAAGTCGGCCTCGGTCTCCAGCTCGACGTGCTCGATCCGACCGACGAGCGCTTGCAGGGCGTCGCGGCGGCTCGCCGAGAGGAGGAGAGCGGCCGCTCCGTCGAGGGCGGCGTTCCCGACTCGCTCGACGCGCTCGATCGGGACTGGCGCGAGGAGACCGATCTCGATGGCGTTGGCGACGTTCACGGCATTCGCGAAGCCACCCGCCAGGTAAACCCGGTCGACCTGGTCGGCGGTCACGCCCAGTCGCCGCAGCAGGATCCGCTGGCCGCAGGCGTTCGCCGCCTTGGCCTGGGCCAGGAGGCTCGCGTCCGAACGGGAGAAGCTGATGCCCTGCAGTGGGGCGACCAGGTACTCGTCCAGGCCGTCGCGGAACCGGCCTTCAGCGTTCATCCAGTCGGCGCGACGGAGCTCGGCGAGGATATCGACCAGGCCCGACCCGCAGATCCCGGCCGGTTCCATATCACCGATCGTCTCGAAGGCAAAGCGGTCGCCGTCCAGGCGCACGGATTCGATCGCGCCGTCGGCGCCCGGCATCCCGAACCGTACCAAGCCGCCCTCGAAGGCCGGTCCGGCCGGACACGACGCGGCCAGGAAACGGCTGCCATCGGTGACGACGACCTCGGTGTTCGTTCCGATGTCGACCAGCATCCTGACACCCGTTCCACCGGCGAGGTCGACCGCGGTCAGGCCCGCCGCAGTGTCCGCCCCAACATGGCTCGCGATGAGCGGTGCTCCCACCACGCGGCCGTGCGGGTTCATGAGCAGCCCAACCTCATGACCGCGCCGCCGCACCCAGGTGGACGATGCTTCGCCGGCCCGCATGGCCTGCTCGGTGAGCGACCGGTACGGCCATTCGCCGATCGGCGCGATGTCGATCCCGAAGAACAGATCGCGCATCGTGCTGTTGGCGACGACGATCGCCTCGTACACTTCGTGGCGATCGATGCGCTGCTCGCGATAGAGGTCGCGAAGCTCGTGATTGAGGGCTCGGCGGAGGGCCAGGCGCATCGCCCCCGGGAAGTCCTTCTCGTACGAGATGCGGGTCATGACATCGCTGCCGCCGAAGCGCTGCGGGTTCTCGAGCGCACCGCCGGCGACGGCGCGACCGGTCAGCAGGTCGATGACCTGGAAGACGACCGTGGACGTGCCCACGTCGATCGCCAGTCCCAGGACGTGGTTGCGACGCAGATCGATGGGCTGGCCCGCGTAGCGGACGGCGAGGTCGTCGGCCGTGACGACCGGGTCCAGCGTCCCGACCGGTCCGCGCGACGGACCCAGGATCCGCATGCGGCGACGGATGATGGAGAACTCCACATCGCTCGAGGTGTCCTCGACGAGGACCTGGCAGGCCAGCCGGAACTGCCCGGGCAGGTACGCCTCCGCTTCGGTCCGCGGCGACAGTCCAACGCTGCCCTGGCGGACCTCGACCACGCATTCACGGCATCGACCCGTCCGTCGGCATGATGCCGGGACCGCCGCCGACACCTCGTCGGCGTAGTCGAACAACGTCCGACCGGCGATCAGGGGTCGGTGCTCGGTCCCATGGATGACGACAGGCACTCGCGGCTCCTCTGTCGAGCTTCGCGGTCGGGCGACTCGGGCGCCGCAGCGCTGTGCGCGAACTATCACATGCTGGTAGCGGTTCTGCAAACGTTACCGCGAACCGACACGGGCGGAGGCCGGCATGGCGCACGGGCCAGCCGACGTAGAGGGACGAGCCGCCCGGCGACGCTACGTCCCGGCGGGAACCGGTCCGCAGCTGGGTCTGGGCGTGAAGGTCGTGGATAGCAGCACAGTCCGCGCTTCTCCCCCGTTGAGCCGCTCCAGCAAGAGCTGCGCCGCCGTGCGACCCAGGAGCAGCGTGTCCCGAGCGACGGACGCGATCGGTGGGGAATGGAGCTCGGACAAGTCCACCTCGTCGCACGTGACAAGGGAAATGTCGTCGGGCACGCGGATCCCGTGCCGGACGAAGGCCCGCACGCACCCGGCGAGCACCTGGTTGCCGCCGGCCACGATCGCCGTGGGCCGTGGATGCATCGCGAGGAGCTGTTCCGTGCTCCTCTCGCCGTGCTCGGCCGACAGCGAGCCGACGAGGCTGATCGTCTCGTCCGGGATGCCCCGTGCCGCCACAGCCTCCGCCATGCCGGCGATACGCTCGCGGACCGGCCAGAGGTCCAGGGCACCGGTGATGAGGGCCACGCGGCGATGGCCCAGGTCCAGAAGGCGACCGACCGCGGCACGCATTCCATCGCGATGGTCGTTGCGGACGATGCTCGCCCGGAGGTCGGCGGGGACGTCGCGGTCGATCAAGATGATCGGGACGTCGACCTGTGCCAGCACGTCCAGGGTCTCGGGGCGCCGCTCGCTCGCCAACGAGAGGATCATCCCGTCGACCCGCCGCGCCTGGAAGAAGCGAATGTGGGCCGCATCGAGCTCCGGATTGTTCTCCGAGTTCATGAGGAGCATGGAATACACCGCGGAGCGCAGAATGGATTCGGCGCCCGAGGTGATGGTAGCGATCAGCGGGTTGGAGATGTCGCCGACGACGTAGACGACCGAGAGGGTCGCTCCGCGCCGCAGACTCTGGGCCAGGAAGTCCGGTTCGTACTCCAGCTGCCCAACGGCGGCGAGGACGCGCTCGCGCATGTCCGCACTCACGTCCGGGTGCTCCGAGAGGACCCGGGAGACTGACGAGATGGCGACGTCGGCGAGTTCCGCGACCTCCCGCATGCTCGCCCGCTTGCGTCGGATGTCGCTCCGCCTCGCCTCGCTCATGCGCATCCTCCGTGTGCCGCTCCCGCGGGCGCCGTCGCGCAGCCCGGAACCCACGCCTGCCCAGACATTCCAATGGCGCGTTCAGGGAAGGTAGCACACTGGCGTCGCGGATCCGGTTGCACTGGCATGCGATCTGGAGCGGCAGGTTGACGACTCGAGGGGTCGGATGCCACGATTTGTAATCGAAACTGGAAACGGTACCGCCTGCACGACCCCGCGCAGGCAAACCGCATGGCCGCTGACCCCGGAGGCTTCACGACCCGATGACCGCAAGCGCACCCCCCGATCGACTCGACTGGTACCGGACGATGGTCCGGATCCGCCTGTTCGAGGAGAAGGTCCAGGAGCTGTTCATGACCGGCCAGATCCAGGGCACGACGCACCTTTGCCAGGGTCAGGAGGCCGTCTCGGTGGGCGCGATCGCCGCGATGCGCGATGGGGACGTCCAGACGAATACGTATCGCGGCCACGGTGAAGCCCTCGCCCTCGGGATGGAGCCCGAGACGGCGTTCGCCGAGCTGATGGGCCGCTCGGCCGGAGGTTCCGGCGGCGTCGGCGGGTCGATGCACCTCATCGACTTCTCCAAGGGCAACATCGGCGCGAATGCGATCGTCGGGGCGGGCCTCCCGATCGCGGTCGGAGCGGCCGTGGCGTTCCAGATGCAGCGCAGGCCGAACGTCGCGCTGTCGTTCTTTGGCGACGGCGCTACAAACATCGGCACGTTCCACGAAGCCCTCAACATGGCCGCCATCTGGAAGGCGCCGGTCGTGTTCATTATCGTAAACAACCTCTACGGCGAGTACAGCCCGCTGCGCTCGACGACCCCGCTGGACGATCTCGCTCGGCGGGCCGATCCGTACGGGATGCCCGGAATCATCGTGGACGGCCAGGACATCGAGGCTGTGCACACGGCCACATCGGAGGCCACCGAACGGGCGCGCCGTGGCGAGGGCCCGAGCCTCCTCGAGATGAAGACATACCGCTACCGCGGCCACAGCCGGAGCGACCCGGCTAAGTACCGGCCAGAGGGCGAGCTCGAGGCGTGGAAGGCGCGCGACCCGATCGAGCTCCTCGGCCAGAGGATCATCGCGGACGGCCTCATCGGCCCGAACGACCCTGCCGAGATCCGCGGCGAGATCCAGGCCGACATCGATGCCGCGGCCGAGGGCGCCGCGGCGGCCCCGTTCCCGACCCTCGAGGAGACTCGACCCTATGTCTACGCAGACTGATGTCGCCCCCGCCGCCGAGGCGGCGGGGGCGACCGAGCTGACCTACCGCGAGGCCATCAACGCCGCGCTTGACGACGCGATGGCCGCGGACGACGCCGTCCTGCTCATGGGCGAGGACGTGAGCGCGGACGGCGGCGTGTTCAAGACGAACACCGGCCTCGCCGAGAAGTACGGTCTCGAGCGCGTCCGGAACACGCCGATCTGCGAGAACGGATTCCTCGGTGTGGCTCTGGGCATGAGCCTCGTGGGCCTGCGGCCCGTCGTTGAGATCATGTTCGCGGACTTCCTGCCGACGGCCGGCGACACCATCGTCAACCAGCTGCCGAAGTACCGCTACATGTCGGGCGGCCAGACCGCCGTGCCGGTCACGGTCCGCTCCATCAGCGGCGCGACCGGTCGGTTCGGCACGCAGCACAGCGCGACCGGCGAGAGCTGGTTCATGCACCTGCCCGGCCTGCGCGTCGTCACGGCCTCCTCACCGGGCAGCGCCTACAGCCTGCTCCGCGCCGCAATCAACGACCCCAACCCCACGCTCTTCTACGAGCACAAGGGTCTGTACGGCCGGAAGGGCCCGGTGACTCGCGGCGAGATCGCGGAACTCGGCAAAGCCGCTGTGCTGCGCGCCGGCAGGGACGTGACGATCGTGGCCACGCTGCTCATGGTGGAGCGCGCTCTGGCCGCGGCCGGGCAGCTCGCCGGCGAGGGCATCGACGCCGAGGTGATCGACCCGCGCTGGCTCCGCCCGCTCGACCTGCCGACGGTCCGGACCTCGGTCGACAAGACCGGTCGCCTCATCGTGGTCGAGGAGCAGGTCCATGCGGCCGGCTGGGGCGCCACGATCATCAGCGAGCTCACGATCGGCGGGGTCGGCTGGGCGAGCCCACCTCGACGCGTCAGCCTGCCCGATGACCTGCCGATCCCCTACACCCCGCCCCTCGAGGACGAGGTCCTGCCATCGATCGAGAAGATCGTGGCGTCGGCCAGGACGAGCGTCGGGCATTGATCGTGCCCACCGATGCCGGGGGCCGACCCCCCGCGTTCGACCACAACGCGCTCATCATCGACCGGATCGACACGATCGCCCTTCGGGCGCCCCTCGGGCGCCGATTCGCCGGCAGCGGGTACAGCATGGAGAACCGCTGCACGATCGTGACGCGGCTGCACACCCGGGACGGGCTCGTCTCCGAGGTGTACACCGGCGACACCGATGTCGAGCAGTCGATCATCGTGGCGATCATCCACGACGAGCTGGCGCCTCGATTGCTCGGACGGAGCGCGACGGATCCCGAGGGGGCGTGGCTCGCCATGGAGCCGTCGACCAACGACATCCTGCGCGACCGAGGCCTCGCGCTCCAGGCGATCGCGTGCCTCGACGAGGCGATCTGGGACGTCTTCGGGCGCGCCCTGGGACTGCCCCTCCATCGCGCTTGGGGAAGCGTTACCGACGCTGTCCCGATCAGCATCATCGGCGGCTACTACCACCTCTCAATCGACGAGGTCGGGGCGTTGATCGGAAGGTACGTGGCGGCGGGCTTCGCTGGGATGAAGTTCAAGGTTGGCGGCAGGACCCCGGCCGAGGACGCCGCCCGCGTCCGCGTCGCGCGGGAAGCCGCTGGGCCCAACTTCGCGCTCATGGTGGATGCCAATCAGGGCTACGACCGAGCTCAGGCCGTCGAGTTCGCCCGCCTCGTCGGGGACCTCAACATCCGCTGGTTCGAGGAGCCATGTCGCTGGACGAACGACGCCCGCTGGATGCGCGACGTGCGCTACCAGACCGGCATCGCCATCTGTGCCGGCCAGAGCGAGATCACGCTCGCTGGGATCCGCGACCTGATCGTCGCGGGCGCTATCGACGTCTCGAATTTCGACGCATCGTGGGCGGGGGGACCGACGATCTGGCGCAAGGCAGCGGGGCTCGCCGCCGCATTCGGCGTCGAGCTGGGGCACCACGAGGAGCCGCAGATCTCCTCGCACCTGCTGGCCAGCGTGCCCGACCACACCTTCGTCGAGTGCTTTGATGAGGAGCGTGACCCGTTCTTCTGGCGTCTGTCCGACATGTCCAGTCGGATCTCTGGCGGCTGCTACACGCTGCCGGACCGGCCGGGCTTCGGAATCGAGCTCGACTGGAGCTACGTGCGTGCCAACACGGTCGAGACGCGGTCGACCGACCGCTCGACGACCGGCTGAGGAAACCGCACGCATGGCAGCCGTCATCGGATTCTTCCACGGCGGGGTTACCGTCCGCGACATGGACCGGTCCCTCGTCTTCTACCGCGATGGCCTGGGTCTCGAGCAGGAATTCGACCGGATCCTGGACGCGCCGTACCTGAAGGCTGTCCTCGGTCTGGAGTTCGATCACATCCGGGCGGTTTATCTGCGGATCCCGGGCGGCGGCTTCGTCGAGCTGCTCGAGTACGTGGGCATCGAGCGAATGCCGGCGGCGTCCCGCCCGTGCGACTACGGGGCCGGTCACCTGTGCCTGTACGTGGACGACGTCGAGACGCTGCACGCCCGGATGGTCGAGCTTGGGTTCTCGGCTCGGTCCGCGGACATAGTCGACGTCACCCAGGGGCCCAATCAGGGCGCCCGGAGCTGCTATCTGGCGGATCCGGACGGCTACGCGGTCGAGCTGTTCCAGAAGCGACCGGGCGTCTGACCGCATAACGCCGCGTTCCGTAGATCCGGACCCGATACAGGAGGACCCGATGCGCCGACCGATCGACACCCTCGCGGAGGGCCTGGGCCATCCGGAAGGTCCCGACGTCCTGCCAGACGGCCGGATCGTCATGGTCGAGACGTACACGAGCAAACTCGTCGCCTGGTCGGCAGAGCTCGGCCTGCACGATTACGCGATCTGCGGCGGCGGGCCTAACCCCTGCATGCTGGGCAGCGATCGGGTGGTCTACATCAC
>JADEYI010001492.1_pt1 | contig 17123 bp, 14 predicted proteins | sample 8542331 | NCBI WGS metagenome assembly JADEYI01 (sample SAMN16510988, study PRJNA670497) | mine drainage metagenome | isolation source: biofilm near Copperflume 1 | place: Germany: Marsberg coppermine Kilianstollen | collected 2018-02 | reverse complement strand
TTTAAAGATATGCTTCCATGGAAGGGCGGAATAACCGGGAGAAAGGTCTTTATGAAGCGTCTGAGTAAAGCCAATCTACTTTGCATCGTCGTTGTGCTGCTAGTAGCCCTCTTACTACAAGGAGGGACAGGAGTACTCGCAGCGAAGCCGCAGTCGGCTCGCTCCATGTGTGGCTCCTGGAGAAGTATGCCCAGTCCGAACGTTGGTACAAGCACTAATTTTCTCAATGGAGTGGCAGCCGTCTCCAGCAACAATGTTTGGGCAGTTGGAACCTACGGCAACGGCAATGGTGGCTTCACACTCGTGGAGCATTGGGATGGCACACAATGGAAAGTGGTCGTCAGCCCCAACATCAAGGGCAGTGCCTCCGACTCGCTCTCAGGAGTAGCTGCCATCACTGCGAATAACATCTGGGCGGTTGGAAGCTACAACAATGCCTCTAATATTCAGCAAACGCTCATCGAACACTGGAATGGCACGAGCTGGAGCGTCGTATCCAGCCCCAATATCGCCGCAGTGTTTAAAGGCCTTGCATCTATTTCAGCTATCTCAGCAACCGACATCTGGGCCGTGGGAAATTACTCCGCCTCGCGGGGCTATCAAACGCTCATCGAACACTGGAACGGCACGCACTGGAGCATCGTGTCCAGTCCCAGCCCACAAGGTGGTCAGTTGACTGGAGTAACCGCGCTTGCTTCAAACAACGTGTGGGCCATAGGCACCGGCATCGGGACTAACAGTATTCAAACGCTCATCGAGCACTGGAACGGCAGCGGTTGGAGTATCGTCAGTAGTTCTGGTCCCGGCCAGGCAACCAACATGCTGAACGGAGTTGCCGCCGTCTCCGCTAACAATATCTGGGCTGTAGGGGAAGACTCGAATAGTGTTGGTCCTTCTGCTACATTCGCTCCGCTCATTGAACACTGGAATGGCTCTAATTGGAGCATGGTGACCAGCCCACAACAAGGAACCTCGGACATGTTGAACGGCATAGCCGTGATCTCCGCGGGCGATATCTGGGCCGTGGGAGATTATAGAAGCAGCATTGATTCGATGGGTCCCTACTTTACCTTGATCGAGCACTGGAACGGCACTGCCTGGAGCGTAATCAATAGTCCCAGTCCTGGCTCACTTGCAAATGAACTGGTGTCATTAGCGCGTGTACCTGCTATGCGTAGCGTTTGGGCAGTAGGGTTCACTCAGAACAACAGCATCTCCCAGACACTTACAGCGTTTCATTGCTAGCACGAGATGGATTTATTGGGTAGTGGGTGCCAGGTTTTGCCGTCGCTAGCGACGGCAAAACCTGGCACCCACTTCATGTTGGGCGTATTCTTGCGGTCTACTGGTCGAGCAATCCCTGCACAAACTGTATGAAGCGGTAGACATCCGCGAAGTTGCTTACCAACCCAAAGGACACTCGAACCGCCCCTGAACTCTTTCCATCAATGCACAGTCGGAAATCATCAACGGTAAAACGATCTTGCTGTGACGTTTGGCGGAAACAGGCCGCCAATTCTCCGGCAGAAAGGCCCAGGGCGATCTCTCCACCGCCAGGATTGCAAAAGCACCCTGTTCGTAGCGAAATGTTGGCCTGGTTCGCTTGCTGCTCGATCATGCGATGGTCAATGACTGACCCATTGGCACGGTAGAAATTCATCGTCACCGTTCCGCCACGGCACTTTGTATTGATCGCTCCATAAATCCTCACCAAAGGTTTGCCATTGCGATGCCGTAGCGCGGACAAGCTCTCCAACAACCACCCTGTTAAACAATGCACGCGTTCATGGATTGTCTCCGGCCCCACTGCTTCCAGGTAGCGTAGTCCGATTTCTACCGCGGGGATATTCAGGTAGTTGAGTGTGCCATCTTCGAACGCCGCTTCGCCCTCTGCCAAATAATAGCGGTCTCCTTGCACGGAAGCGACGGTGATGGTGCCACCAGCGAACCATGGGCGACGCAGTTTGGCGAGTGCCTCGCGACGCGCCAGCAAGCAGCCGACACCTGTAGGATAGCCAAACATCTTGTAAAACGAGAGCGGCACAAAATCGGGATGCCACAGGCCGAGGTCCAGGCGATTAGTCGCTACAAACGCGGCTGCATCCAACATCACATCCCACCCTCTAGACTGAGCCAGTGCAATCCATTCGAGCGGATGCTGTACCCCTGAGAAGTTGGACTGTGCTGGATAGGCAAATAAATGGTGACCACCAGGGCGTGTCTGCTCAAGACTGTCCAACAATTCAACCTCGTCCACGCGCATGTCGGGCAGCACCACTGGAATATAGGCAGTTGTGGCACCGTGTTCCCGTGCAAACTCGCGAATACCGTTGACAGAGTTGTGATTATCGAAAGTCAGCAAATAGTGGTCGTCGGCTTCAAACGGATACGCCTCACCCACCAACTTCAAAGCCATACTGGCATTCTGGGTAAAAATGACAACATACTCCTCCGGTGCGGCATTAAAGAAGCGCAAAATGTACTGCCTCGTCTGCTCGACCAAATGCGTCGTGGCCTGTGAGGTTGGATTCGAGGAATGTGGGTTGCCTAAAACGGCATTAGTCAACAAGTCATGATGAGCCTGTAATTGAGACAGGGCATACAGGCCACCTCCGGTGTAGTCGAGATAGATATGGTTGCCATCATCCAGTCGGGCAAATTCGCGTGATCGTAGCATGTCCAGGGACTGGGTAGACTGAAAACCAGGATAGGTATGCAGAAACATCTCATATGTTGTCTCAAAATGCGTGGAAGTGTTCATCAGGCATCAAGCTCCATCAATATCAGGTTACAGCCTCTTCTAAATCGCTTCCTCATATTGTACCATGGATGATTGGCTTGTTGTTTTATGTTGTAGTAGTGGTAACGCACTCTCGACGTGACCTGTCCCAGATGCTAGAATGCAAAGTGAACTTTTTCATGCTCAAAAATCTTTGGATTAGGAAATACATGTATTTAGATAAAACTTTACAATTTTACCTGGATGAACTGGCCTCGGCCAAATCTACCCCCGGCGGCGGTTCGACTGCGGCTGTGAACGGCGCGATGGGGGCGGCACTGGCAAGCATGGTGGCACGATTGACCATTGGTAAAGCAGACTATGCCAACGTGCAGATCGAGGTCGCGGAAATTTTGCAGCAGACGGAGCATCTGCGCGAACGTTTTCAACAACTCATGCAGGCGGATATCGACGCCTATGGCAAACTCGCGGCCTCGTTTAAGCTGCCACGCACAACCGATGACGAGAAACAAACGCGCAGTAAGGCTATTCAAGAAGGATTGGTAGCAGCGGCCCTGGTGCCACTGGAAATGGTTGAGTGTGCCGCTGAGTTGGCACGCCATTGTCGGCGCATCGCTGAAATAGGCAATGTGAATGTGCTGAGCGATATCGCAACAGGGGCAATGTTAGCATCCAGTGCCGGCACTGGAGCAGCTTGGATGGTGCGAGCGAATTTACAGTCCATGAAAGACCTGGCAATGGTCACTATCTTGAGTGATCGCCTTGGTAAAGCCCTTGATACCATTACCGAATACACTCAGCAAATCACCAGCATAGTAGGAGAGCGAGCGTGACAGCACACATTCTGGATGGTAGGGCTATGGGAGCGGAGATTCGCGCGGAGCTACGCGAAGATATACGAGCCTATTCCCAATTGCAAGGAAGACCGCCCGGCCTGGCAATTGTGCTTGTTGGTGGAGATGCCGCCTCAAGTGTCTATAGCAAAGCGATTTTGCGCGTCGCTAACGACGTAGGCGTTGCCGCTCGTTTGGAACAGTTATCAGCCCAGGTCTCACCCGATGAACTGCGTGCCATGCTGATACACCTGAACAACGATGAAGCCACACAAGGTATCATCGTGCAAATGCCTCTACCGACCCATCTTGCGCAAAAAATGGTCGCTGACACTATCGCTTCGAGCAAAGATATCGATGGTATCAGTCCACGTAGCGCGGGCAATCTCTTTCTAGGCCTACCCAGCTTTCTTCCTTCGACTGCCGCAGCCGTAGTAGAGATACTTGAGCGCACCCAAACACCATTGGTGGGCAAGCGAGTTGTCATCCTGGGACGCAGCAATGTCGTGGGCAAACCTTTAGCCATGATGCTGTTACAGAAAAATGCCACCGTCACCGTTTGTCATTCACGTTCAGCCAATCTCGCAGCCATCACTCGTCAAGCGGATGTCCTGGTCGCGGCAATTGGCCGAGCGAATATGATCACTGCTGCTATGGTGCGACCCGGTGCAGTGGTTATCGATGTTGGCATTAACGCCTTGCCAGAGGGAGGAATCGTCGGCGACGTTGATGTAGCCTCGGTACGCGAGGTTGCCAGTGTACTGACTCCCACCCCTGGCGGTGTAGGGCCGCTTACCAACGTGTTGTTGCTCAAACAATGTGTGCAAGCGGCATGGAATGCGGTTGAGATGAACTCTCCCCAGTCATCGCATATTCTGTAGAGGTGTAATTGATTTGCGCCCAATAGATAATTTGGTTCATGTAGTAGTTGGTCGCTTGCTGCGACCAACTACTACATGAACCAAATCACTCCCTTGAAAAATTCTTCTTTTCAGGTTATACTTACAGCAAGCAACCAGTAACTTACTGCTTGTCCATCTCCGTTAAACTATCCTCATCCATTCTTCCCCAGAAAGGTTTCCTCTTATGGTTCGTTCATTAGATGGTGCATTGACCGCGGCGGTCAATAGCGTCACGCGTATTCCATCGCTTTCTCTCACCATTGAAGATCATGTCATTCATTATGCGTCCTACCAAACTCCTAATACCGCCGATGCCTGGAATGATCTCTGTATAGCCAACGATAACAGCATTATTCGTGTGCAGGTCACGCGTGGCGGCGGCGGCTTCACCTCCAACTTTCAATATAAGCGTATAACCGACCCCTCGGTCGCATCCCAGTGGAGTACATGGACGACATTCTCTGGCGGGAGTGGGAATATGTTTGAAGACGCCGGTTGTGCCGTCTCAAATTCGGGTGGCACCCTGCGTGCCTTTGCTCAACGTGGCACCGGAGGCAGCCAACTCTGGACATGGTCCTCTACCGATAATGGGCAAACATGGAGCGGCCCCAGCGTTGTCGTCACGCCGCCTGGAGGTGCCTTGATAAAAGGGATAGGCAGTGCTGGCAACAACGATATCTTCTTTCTCTATGACGTCGTTGGTGGAGAAAATATAGGTTGCTCTTTGTATACTGGCTCGTGGTCATCTCTCAGTGTCTGGACATTACCCCCGTTAGCAGGAGGCGCAGGGGTAGCGGTTGCCTGGGCAAATCCTACCTATACCGTCGTTTATTCAGATGGCTTTACCCTGGCCTCCTGTCTCTACAATCCCGCCAGCAACACCTGGAGCAGTAGTAGCGTTATTGCGCCAGCCACAAGCACCGCCATTGCTCGCTATGTCCCGCGCATGACCTTTGCCGATAGCTTGTATACGCTCACCTGTATCGAATCTGATTCCGGCTTCTTAACTGGTTCCGTGTATAGCTACCCACGGATGCGCCAATCGGCTGACCTCATTCATTGGTCAAATGGTATGATCTTGCACGATATCACCTGTACCTATGGTGCCATTGCCTTCAAGTTGCCAACGCCCCGTACGGGCAGTGCTGGTTCGCGCTACTATATTGCCGCGATGCCAACCGTCTATAGTGCGCCTACCTTTCAGCTATCCAACATTGCGCAATATCTTGATGTTTCATCCGCCATTCTTTCCTATCAACGCCTGGAACAAATGGGTAAGCCCGCTCGTCTCGAAGTGCTGATCGATAATGCCAGGGGTACGTACAATGCACTGATTACCTCCGGCAATAATTATCAACCTATTGGCCTCAACGCTTCTCTCGTACTTAGTGAAGGTTATAAAACCGGTACCCCACCTGGCACACCCGATGTCGTGAAAGTGGGGGTCTATCACCTCGAGCAGATCCATGTTGTACGTTCGCCCCAGGAAAACCACCTTTTGCTGGTAGGATTGGACCTCACGCGCAACCTTGATCTCATTTCGCGTTACCAAATTACTTATCTCAACCAGACTCTGGGCTATCTCGTCAGCGAGATGTGTGCCCGTGGCGGTCTTTTCTCAATCAGTATTCCAGGTACAACGCAGATGAGCCAGGTGATTTCGTCCTTTGTCTTACAGGCTGGACAAACATATCGCCATGCCCTGGATGAACTCTGCACGACGTATGGCCTGGTCTACTTTCTTGATCAGGGTGAGATGATACAATTTCGCGAGCTTGCCAGCAGCGACCCTTCTGTATGGAGCTATCAACCGGAGGTGGAATTGGTAAGTTTTGGCAGTGATGACCAGCGGGCCAATCATATAATTGTGAGCGGTAAGCCACCGACAAGTGGAGTAGCAGGTGCGTTGACCACGGCTGAGGCCTATGACGATGCCAATTTACACCTGGTAGGAGTCGAACGCCTCCTGCACCATGTTGACCCTAAATTGACCAGTACCACGCAATGCGCCCAAAAAGCCAGCTTTTTGCTTTTGCAAGAGCAACGTGTGCAGGCGATCTATTCTGTTACCATCCCGCTCAATCCAGCCCTACAGCTCTTTGATGGTATCACCATCACTGATGGTGCCGCTCCTACGGGCAGTGGGCGCAGTGCCACCTGCCGCCTTGTTCATCTGCTGGCACACTTTGATGCACAACACGCTATAGATGAACTACAACTGGTGTTGGAAGGAATGTGAGTTTATGCGCGGCCTGCTCGGCGTCGGCGTGCCGCGGCCGCTTTTTGGCGTCGTTCTCGTTGATGCTGCATAGCGGTTGCACGCTGCTCAGCAGTCATGCCCTCGTCGGCTGCTTCGTCTGAGCCATACGCTGCTTTGGGTGCGATAACGTTTTTGCTATTCGCTTTGGCCGTGCGATTTCTCTTGATGAGACGCGCATTGAGAATGGCGTGTCGTATGACGAAGCCTGCGATGACCGCCGATAAGAGCAAGATAAGCAGGTAAAATGGCACGACAATGGGCTTGAGGAATGCTGGAAACGCACTATTGCGCAGGTTTAAGCTTAACATAAAGACAAAAGAGAGCAGCAGGTATTCGATACCAGTTAATAAATTGATTTGCCGAAACCAGGCTATGTGCTGCCCTCGCATTTGTGCTTCCCGTACACGTCTGAGTCCAGAGAAGACGTTATAGACGCCAAGGAGGATAAAAACAACCATGAAGATTGTGAGATAAAAGGGACTTATTTGCATTGTTGGTACATCCTTCTGATGCCGTGTTCGCGACTACGGTGCTTTTTGTATGGTAACTACTCCCGGCCAGGAAATAGTATTCGCATTGAAGGCGAAGTGGTACACATCGCCATTCTTAACGTGTACGCACTGTAAGGTCAGCATTGTGCTGTCGCCCGGCTGTCCCGTTGGTGCTAACATGCCTTGTACTTTGGGTTTGCCAAGTTGTAAAAACGCAATATGTGTACTCGAAACGCTATTCAGACTGATTGACCAACTCAACTGTTCATTGCTTAAGTTGACCACTAGAAGTGTCGTGTTTGCTTGACAACTACCTCCAGCGGGAGAAAGCATACCAATCAAAGGATTCGGGTTTAGCGAAATTTCCGGTGTTCCATTCGATAGTTGTAATACTACTGGTAATGTCAATTGCTCGCTTGCGTCGATGGTAAAGATGATTTCTCCTGCGTATGGCTTGCTACTGGCGGTCAAAGCATTGACGATAGCGTTGATACCGATGGAAGCTGTACCGTTAACGGTCAGATTGCCACTGATGGTGCTCTCATTAATATTCAACCAGGAGAGATTGTTGTTGACAATAGCTCTGGCCGTCCATTGCAAAGAAGAGGTGGCCGTTTTGTTCGTTAGCGTGACAAATTGTTCTTTTGGGTTGCCTTGTCCCATGACCGCTTGAAATGTTAGTTGTTTCGCGGAAAGTGCGATTTCTCTACTGGTTGTCACGGCCGGTTCGGCAAGGGTAATATCGATATTCAGATAGGCACTTTGATTATGTTTGTTGTCATGTGCTTGCAGTATGTGTGAACCGGCTGACCAGGTGGAAGCGATAGGTATTATGACATCAAATGAACCCAGGTCAGAGGCGAGTACCGACAGCACAAGTCCATTTGCACCCTTAATGGCCATTGTTCCATCTAATAAAAAGCTGATGGACGCACCAGCAGCAAAATTATCGCCCTGCAGGTGAAGAGATTGCCCTTGTGCAATAGTTGCCGTTGGTGTACCTGAAATGCTCAGGTTTGGAGGCTGTGTCACACTTTTCTGAAGGCTCTGGCTTGCTGAATCAGGAACGGTTTGAAACGTAGAAGCAATAAACGCCGCTAATCCTCCAATGACACAAACCATCAGGAGGAGTGTGATCCAGAAACGCAGGTTTGCATGTGAACTCTTCGGTAGTAGGATAGCACGCATCCGAAACAGACTATTCTGCATTGCCATCAATGGTTCTTGTACCATCGATTGGCCACGCGATGCCGATGTTGCAGGTCCTGCTTCACTGCGTTGGCGGTTGCGCCAACTGGTGCGCCAGCGCTCGGCTGCAACACTGGTCGCGATATAACTTGCAGAACTATTATCATCTAGGGCGAATTGTTCGTGCGCTTCTATTAATGGCGGGCGTCCCTTGGCAACTCTCACAGGAAGTTGTTCGTTTGCTACATTTGGCTGAGGTGAACCTCGACCCTGCTGCTGCATGGCGTGTTCAATAGGCCGAGCTGGTTGAGATATGGGTAGCTGTCCCGGCCAGACAGGCAGAGGGGAATTGGGCATAAACCGTTGCGGCGTTTGTGGTATTTGGGTCTGTATCTCTGCTCTAAAAGCAGAACTATCTGGTGGTGGAACCGATGTTAGAGCTGACCCGTGCGTTGGAGCAGACTGTAAGGGTGACGCGCTATTGCGTTTAGGTCTCTCTGCTTGAGAGGATAGGGCAGGGTTGGGGGACGGTGTTTGCGTTATCCAGGTTCCTACTGGACGAATCAGTCTTGTAGGGGGAATAGGAGTTGTAGGGCTGTTTTGAGTGTGATCGATAGTAGGGGTAGGTCGCTGCATCTGCTCCTGATTATTGGCGCGAGCAGGTTGCACTGGTTGCGCGGGGTAGTTGCCTGAATTAGGGCGTGCTGGCACACGTCTAATGTGCGGCTGCACTGTGCGCTTTGGTATTGCTGGTATTGCTTGCCCCCTTTCAGGAATATTTGCTGGCGGTGGGGCTATTCCCTCGGACGTTCGGGATGATAGTGCAGCGTTTGCTTTTGCAGACGCTGCACTATCATGTTGTGTTCCACGTCGCTTTAAACCACAATTTGGACAAAATTGGGCCACTTCTGAAACTTTTGCACTGCACCTGGGACAGTAATATATCAACGCTTTACTTCCTTGCCACTATAGTATTGATTATTATCCCTCTCTTTTTCTAACGTGCAGATATATCAATTTGTCAGGAAGCCAAACCATTATCCTATAGCTCAGCTGTACTGCTTGCTTCAAAGCTTCCTTATTGACCTCCTACCCTGTCTATTCTTGAGAAACGTAGCAATATGCCAATAGCCAGACAGATGAGTGGCCCCGTGACCAGATTCAGGATAAAGGTGGTCTGGTCAAGGATAGTGAGTGTGCGTATTGGAACGGCAAGCACGGGGTTTTGCAGCAATCCTTGCAAACCTCGCACAATCCATAAATCAGCCGGAAATACCAGGAGCAGTCCGAGCGCGAATTCTAACACGAGGTAGCTCGGCCAACCGAGCACAATGCGTTGGCTACCAGTTTCCGTCGGAGTACCGCGCATCGTCAAAAGCAGAAATCCCAGGGCAACACTGTTGAACACAAATGGTTCCAGTGCCTGTACATCGAACATCGTGGGGTTACCAAGAAATACCGGGAAACGCCACAACTGCCACAGCAAAAAAACTAATGAGTTTGGATCACCGCTATTTATATTGAAGGCCACAGGGAGTTGCCAGGGCAGCAGTGTACTTAACAAGCGCAGCGTCGGGTAAGGGCCAGGGAAAAACTGATAGGTCGTAAGCATGTAATTAAAGGCGGCTGAGAACACATAGCCAGCGGCTATAGGAGTCAGCCCCAGCAATAGCACGCTAATGAAATAGCTAAGAAAGGAACGTTTCGGTGCCGTCTCCTCTGGCGGAACAGCCGCAAGGGTATCGCTTGCTTCCTCGTTCTCGTCAATATCGTCACTGAGCGATAAATCTTGCAACACAACTTTTTTAGCTGGCAAAGGACGGAGCGGTGCAAAAGCCAGGTGTCCTAAGGTAGCACCAACGACGCTAAAAATCACAGAAAAGGCTGTAATGAGTCCCCATGTCGTAAGGAAGCCTGACCGCTCATCAGAGAATTCACTCAATACCTGCAACACATGAGGATAACTGAGTGCCGCAATAAATTGGAACAGGGCCAGGAAAAGCCCACCAAGTGCGGCTTCAAATAAACCAGGGCGTAACGGTGTGCGCAGCTTGCGCATACCAGTTATCAGTAGCCCGCAGCCCGTGGCACTGAGCACTGCCACTGGAGCTAGTGATGTAGCCGGCTGTGCGTTGAAACGCCCTGCCAGGGCAAAGAGTGCGGCCATTATAATAACTATCCCTAGAGCCAGCCAATCAAAATCTTTATCTCTCGCCTTTGCTTTTGCTCCAGGTGCAGGCACTTCAAGCTGAACGGTCTCATCTTCGTTGTGCTCTGCTTCAGTTGTTTCACTGGTAACGGTACTTTCGTCTTGTTGCATCTCTCGCTGCTGCTCCCTGTTAAATCCTCTTGACGGATACTAGCATATTAGTAGCAGAGCGACAAGGGGGTATTCATAATATGAGAAGTGAGTATGTGGTATGGGTGACGCCTCCGTCATCACCCATACCACATACTCACTTCTCACTCAAAACACTTGCGAACTGCCATCGGCAGTGAGAAGTTACAAAGGGAAAAGTGAACCTTAGAGAAACATAGGGTATTTACCTGATAGGATATAATTGATCTTGCTCTTGACTATTGGCGAAAAAACGCTAAAATCTCTAGTAAGCTAAAGAATTTTGTAAGATTTATGAGGTTTTTGTGCATATTATCGTAATTGGGGTCGATCATACCACTGCACCTATTGCCTTGCGTGAACAGCTCGTCTGCTCATTGCGCCAGGTACCCCAGGTACTGCGGGCCACAGAAGCAGTGGTACAGGAGAGCGTTTTGCTCTCGACATGCAACCGCTTTGAATTATACGCGCTTTGTGCGGATGTGAACACAAGTATAACAGACCTGTTGCGGGTCGTAAGCGAGGTGTGCCAGGTCGCACTCCCAGCACTGCAAGCACATAGCTATAACCTTACCGGTGAACAAGCAGTGTCTCATTTATTCGGTGTGGCCTGTGGATTACATTCGCAGGTACCAGGGGAGCCACAGATTCAGGGACAGGTTGCCGAGGCATTGGAAATTGCCCAGGGTAGCGGTTATGCTGGTCCGGTACTCTCCGCGTTATTCCGAACCGCGTCAGTTACAGGTAAGCGTGCTCGTAGCGAAACTGGTATTAGCCGCAATGCCGCCTCGATTAGTCATGTCGCTGTGCAGTTGGCTCGCCAGCTTTTCCCTGATCTTAACTCAGCAAGCGTTTTACTGGTCGGTACGGGCCAGATGAGCGAACTGGCAGCCCGCAATCTCTGCGATAATGGCTCACAACGCCTTGTTATCATCAACCGCACCACAGAGCATGCAATTGACCTGGCTGAACGCTATCATGCGGTACATCGTACCTTTTCCGAACTGCCAGTAGCACTGCTTGAGGCCGATGTAGTCATTAGCTCGACACGCGCACCTCGTGCTATTATCAATCGTGACATGGTACGGGAGATTATGCGTCGACGTGATGGACGAGTACTGCTACTGATAGATATTGCCTTGCCACGCGATATTGAACCCGAAGTTGCCACTATCGAGGGTGTCTATCTGTATAACCTGGATGACCTCCAGGCTAGCGTGACGGAAGGTATCCGCCTGCGTATGCAGGAAGCCGTACATGTGCAGGCCATCGTTGCCGACGAAGTGAGCAAATTTGAGCGTTGGCTGCATTCATTGAGCGTTGTGGATACTATCAGCGACCTGCGTTCCTATACCGAGGCCTTGCGTCAACAGGAAGTATCGCGCACAATGCGCCAAATATCGCACACACTCTCTGTGTACGAGGTTGACGCTGTACAGGAACTAACGACTCGACTACTTAACAAAATTCTCCATAAACCTATGTTACGCCTCAAAGATGCCGCTGCTAATGGGCAGGGTCATATCTATGCCGAAGCCTTGCGCTATTTATTTGATTTGGAAGAGAAAACCAATGAAGCAGATTACGATAGGAACCAGGGCCAGCACGTTGGCAATGGTACAGACACAATGGGTGATCGAGCGATTGCAACAGCAATGGCCGATGCTAGAGATAACCGTTGAGCAGATACGCACCATCGGTGATCGTGTGACCGATGTGCCACTCTCGCAAATAGGCAGTGATGGCGTTTTTGTCACCGAGATCGAGCGTGCTTTACACGAGCGACGCATCGACCTGGCGGTACATAGCCTGAAAGACCTGCCGACAGCCCAGCCAGACGATCTGCGCCTGGTGATTGTGGGGCCGCGTGAAGATGTTCGTGACGTGCTTGTTGTACGTAGCCAGCACATCACGCAGGCTATGCCTATGTGTATGCGAATAGGCACCAGCAGCTTACGGCGTACCGCACAGTTACGTGTTCTTTATCCACAGGCTGAGATACTGTCTATTCGTGGCAATGTCGATACTCGCTTGCGTAAGTTAGAAATCAATGAATACGATGCTATCGTTCTGGCGGCAGCAGGTCTGCATCGGCTGCATATGCAAGTTCGCCTGACTGAACGGATAACGTACTTTCCCATCGAGGCGATGATGCCCGCACCTGGGCAGGGTGCATTGGCCCTGGAAATTCGCGACGAGATAGCTATGCGCGAGTTACTTACACCTCTCAATGACCCTGTGACACAGGCCACTACCACCGCCGAGCGCATGTTCATGCGCAGGCTGGGCGCGGGCTGCTACCTTCCAGTCGCGTCCTATAGCGAGATGAGCGGCGATACCTTGACGTTAGCGGGATTGGTCATTAGCCTGGATGGGCAACGTCAGGTGCGCGTACACCAGAGCATACCATGGTCGGCGACCTCTGCCATAGAACAGGCTGAACAGCTTGGTATAACACTGGCCGAACAGGCTCTTGCCCAAGGGGCCGACGAGATCATCGGCGCAATCGACGCGACCAGAACACAGGAGCGTCAGCATGTCTGAACAGCATACCGCAATACGTCCACTCGCAGGTAAACGCATCCTGGTAACGCGCACTCGCGAACAAGCCAGTGTATTAAGCGAACGTCTAGCAGCTCTCGGAGCTATCCCCATCGAGTTCCCAACCATTCGCATCGTCCCACCATCAGATTGGTCAGCCCTCGATAATGCCTTAAAAAAGTTATTTCTTACTGAGGACTACTCCTGGCTAGTCTTTACCAGTGCCAACGGAGTTAACATCTGTTGTGAACGCCTTCTGACGCTGGGCTATGATATAACGACCCTACGCAATATACGCGTCGCCACCATTGGCCCAGCTACCGCTGCCGCCCTAACACACTATGGCCTACATGCCGACCTCATACCCGACGAGTATCGAGCAGAAGGTGTTTCAGCAGCACTGATTAAAGATTTCCAGCGTCGGGGTGTACCAATCGAAGGCCAACATATCCTCTTGCCGCGTGCAGCCGAAGCTCGCCAGGTATTGGTGACGGATTTACAGCAAGCGGGAGCAGTGGTAGACGAGGTAACGGCCTATCACACCCATTCCGTTGCCAGCGACGATGAACAGGGGCAGGACATCTTGCACCTTTTACAAACTGGTAAACTTGACATAATAACATTTGCCAGTTCTTCTACCGTTCGTAATTTTATGCAATGGCTGCTGAGCTGTGAGGAAAAGGGCGTTGTGAATGCAACACACCTTGTGACACAGAATCCCCAGCTTCACATTGCCTGTATTGGCCCCATTACTTCGCAGACCGCTCGTGAACTGGGCCTCACCGTTACCATTGAGGCGACAGAATTTACCATCGCTGGTCTTGTCGAGGCAATCATTCATGCAATCGAGGAATAACATTCTATGGCAGAACAGACTATAGCAACCCAGCCTGAACAGGCAACAGCACCAGCTAAACCCAAGCAGCCGCGTCAGTTGGTACGTTTCACGTTCTATAAACTTGATCCCCAGTGGCAGTTGTTGCCTACCGAGACACGAGAGCAGGGGAAGCAAGCCTTGGTACGTATCTTCGATGAACATGCTGAACATGCGCTTGTACGTAGCTTTAGCTTGTTCGGGCTGCGTTCGGATTGCGACTTCATGCTCTGGCAAGCAACCTACGCTGTCGAAGATTTGCAGGGGATCAGTAGCCGTATTCGCCGTAGTGCGATGGGTCCATATCTGCGAGAGACGAACGCCTTTCTTTCAATGACCAAGCGTTCCGTCTACGTAGGCAAAAACGCTCGTGGCGCACACGATCCGCGCCTGGTGATTACGCCTGATGATAAGAAATTTCTCTTTGTCTATCCCTTTGTGAAAACTCGCGCCTGGTACGCCTTGCCATTAGAGGATCGCAAGCGTATGATGAATGAGCATATTCGCGTTGGGTTGACGTATCCATCGGTTTCACTCAACACCACCTACTCCTTTGGCCTGGACGACCAGGAGTTTGTCGTGGCTTTTGAGACCGATAACATCAATGATTTTCTCGATCTCGTGCAGGAACTTCGCGAGACTGAGGCCAGTTCGTATACGCTGCGTGACACTCCTATGTTCACTTGTGTGGCGCAACCATTGCACGAGATATTGGAAGCAATTGGAGCATAGGCTGTGAGTGATTCGACGCAAGTGGGCGGCACTCTTCGGCTGACCCGTTCGCATGAACTTTTCCAGGAAGCACAGGAGCTCTTGCCCGGTGGGGTCAATAGCCCTGTGCGGGCCTTTCGTGGCGTTGGTGGCACCCCCATTTTCATTGATGCCGCCAATGGTCCCTATCTCTATGATGTTGACGGTAATCGCTATCTCGATTACGTGCAGTCCTGGGGGCCGATGATCCTGGGTCATGCGTATCCCAGCGTAGTGGAGGCGGTCGTGCAAGCCAGCAGGATTGGCTTTAGCTTTGGGGCTCCGACGAAGGCCGAAAATGAACTTGCCAAACTGGTTATCGATAGCGTGCCATCCATCGAAATGGTGCGTTTCGTCAATTCAGGCACCGAGGCTACGATGAGTGCCTTGCGTCTGGCTCGTGCCTACACCGGTCGCAGCAAGATCATCAAATTTAGCGGCTGTTATCATGGTCATGCCGATATGCTGTTGGTTCAGGCTGGTTCCGGCGTCGCCACGATGGGTTTGCCGGATAGTCCAGGCGTGCCAGCGGAGACAACCAGTAATACGTTGATCGCCCCCTATAATGACAGTGCCGCCGTTGAAGAAATCTTCCGCGCTTATCCCCAGGAGATCGCCGCCATCATCGTCGAACCAGTCGCGGCCAATATGGGCCTCGTGCTGCCGCTCCCAGGCTTCCTGGAAAAATTGCGCAGTCTGACACAGCACTACGGCGCACTGCTCATTTTTGATGAGGTGATGACCGGTTTCCGCGTCGCCCTGGGTGGGATGCAGGAACGGGTTGGCATTACCCCTGACCTGACCTGTTTAGGCAAAATCATCGGTGGTGGATTGCCTGTTGGTGCCTACGGTGGGCGTCGCGCTATCATGGAACTCGTCGCCCCGCTGGGAACCATGTACCAGGCTGGTACGCTCTCGGGCAATCCCCTGGCTATGGCTGCTGGTATCGCCACGCTGACCGAAATGCGCAAACCCGGTCAATACGAAAAGCTTGAGCAGAAGAGTCAATTACTGGGTGAAGGCATTGAACAGGTAGTGCGCGAACTCGGTTTAGGATTGCAATTCGTGCGTATCGGAGCCATGTTCTGTCTCTACTTCACACCCGAACCCGTCATCGATTATGCTACTGCCAAAACATCAGATACCGCTCGCTATGCGCGTTACTTCTGGCACATGTTGTCGCACGGCATCTATCTGCCGCCATCGCAGTATGAAGCCTGTTTCATCTCGTTGGCCCTGGACGATGCCATGCTGAAAGAGACGATTCAACACATTGAACTGGCTCTCCGTGAGGATAATTTATGAGCAACTTCCCAACGGTGCGCCTCCGTCGCACCCGTCAAAATGATAAATTGCGCGGCCTCGTGTGCGAGACGCGCCTGTCCGTAGACCAGCTTATCTATCCCCTCTTTATTGCCGAGGACATCAACGAGCCGCACGAAATCTCCTCGATGCCAGGCATGATGCAATGGCCGCTGGAGCATCTGGGTCGCGAAGCAGAGCGCATTGCCAACCTGGGCATTCCTGCGGTCTTGCTTTTTGGCATCCCCACGGCAAAGGACGACGTGGGGTCAGAGGCTTACAATGAGCAGGGTATCATTCAGCAAGCCATACGTTGCTTCAAAGCCGCAGTCCCCGAACTGCTGGTCATCACTGACGTTTGTCTCTGCGAGTACACCAGTCACGGACACTGTGGCGTCATCCATAACGGCAATGTGCAAAACGACGAGTCCTTAGTGCTGCTTTCGCAGATGGCTCTTACCCATGTTGAGGCTGGTGCGGACATCGTAGCACCCTCAGACATGATGGATGGTCGCGTAGGCGCGATTCGCCGCACCCTGGACGAACACAGCTTTAACCAGGCCCCGATTATGGCCTATTCCGCCAAATTTGCCTCCGGTTTCTACGGCCCTTTTCGCGAGGCCGCCGGATCAACACCCCAGTTTGGCGATCGTCGTGCGTACCAGATGGACCCGGCCAACGTTCGCGAAGCTCTGCGCGAAGTAGACCTTGATATCGCTGAAGGTGCCGATATCGTTATGGTCAAGCCCGCCATGGCCTACATGGACGTCATTCGCCGGGTGCGCGATCACTGCGACCTGCCCATTGCCGCCTACAACGTCAGTGGCGAATACTCCATGATCAAAGCCGCCGCCCGCAACGGCTGGATCGACGAACGCCGCGTCGCCATGGAGATATTGACCGG
>JADEYI010001491.1_pt1 | contig 17148 bp, 15 predicted proteins | sample 8542331 | NCBI WGS metagenome assembly JADEYI01 (sample SAMN16510988, study PRJNA670497) | mine drainage metagenome | isolation source: biofilm near Copperflume 1 | place: Germany: Marsberg coppermine Kilianstollen | collected 2018-02 | reverse complement strand
CGCAGGCTCGGCGTCGCGCGTCGTCGCAAGCTGGCGTCCCGCGTCGTCGCAGGCTCCGCGTCCGCTATTTGGTCAGATGCTCGCGACACGAGCGTTCGGTCGGTTCAGCCGGGTGTCGTAGCACCAACAACCGAATGGCGGCCCATCGGCGCGACTCCGTTCGTGCGTGGACCCGCCGGACGACCGCATCCGGAGACTGCGCAGTGGCTCCCCGCACCCCGACCACCCGGCTTTGCGCTCGCAGAGCGTGCATTCGGCCGCTCGCATGTGGCCGCTCGCGCAATCGGCGTTCGTCAGCCGGCGGCCTCCCGCCGCAGCCGCGCGTAGCCGGGCTTGATGACCTCGTCGATCATCCGCAGCCGCTCGTCGAACGGAAGGAACGCACTCTTCATCGCGTTGAGGGTGAGCCACTCCATCTCACCGAGGCCGATCGAGAAGGCCGCGTCGAGGGCGGCGAACTCGGACGACAGGGAGACCCCGGACATGAGCCGGTTGTCCGTGTTCACGGTGACGCGGAAGCGGAGCCGCCGGAGGAGATCGATCGGATGCTCCGCGACGGACGCCGCGAGCCCGGTATGGACGTTCGAGGTCGGGCACAACTCGAGCGGGATGCGCCGATCCCGGACGTAGGCGGCGAGTCGTCCGAGGCGGGCGCGACCGTCGCCGTCTACGTCGATGTCGTCGATGATCCGGACGCCGTGACCGAGGCGCTCGGCGCCGAGCTCGAGCGCCTCGCGGATGGACGGCAGGCCGTATCCCTCGCCGGCGTGGAGGGTCAGGTGGAAGCTCGCGTGCGTGAGCCGGCGGAAGGCGTCCGCGAACCGACCCGGCGGATAGCCCGCCTCCGGGCCGGCGATGTCGAAGCCCACCACGCCGGCGTCCCGATGGCGCAGGGCCAGCTCGGCGATCTCCGATGCCCGATCGGCCTGCCGCATGGCGGTCACGAGCGCCCGGACGACGATCGGATGACCTGCCGCAGCAGCTCGCGCCGAGCCGAGCCGGAACCCCTCGAGGGTCGCCTCCACGACCTCGTCGAGCGAGAGTCCACGCTCGACGGAGAGCTCCGGGGCGTAGCGGACCTCGGCATAGACCACCCCGTCGGCCGCAAGATCCTCGGCGCACTCGGCGGCCACCCGGACGATCGCGTCACGCTCCTGCATGACGCCCACGGTGTGGACGAACGTCTCGAGGTAGAGCTCGAGGGACTTGCGGTCCGCGCCGCGCTGGATCCAGCGGGCGAGCTCGGCGACGTCCGTCGTCGGCAGACCGCGATAACCGGACTCGGCGGCGAGATCGACGATCGTGGCCGGCCGGAGGCCGCCGTCCAGATGATCGTGGAGGAGCGCCTTCGGGGCGCGCCGGATCGCCTCGGCGGTGAGCATGGTCAGGCTCCCGGGTCGAGCCGAGCCCGGGCTGCGGCGAGCGCCTCCGCGACGCGCCGCGGGGCCGTCCCGCCGATCACGTCGCACGACGCGATCGCCGCCTCGATGGACGCGGCGGCCCGCAGCTCGTCGCCGATGCCGGGGTCCGCGGCGATCGCCACTGCACCGGGATCGCCGCCCGCGGCGAGGGCCGCCACGATCGTCGCGTCCGGCAGGGCATCGAGCCCGACCCCCGCCGCCTCGGCCGCTGCCACGAGCCCAGCGACCACGTGGTGGGCGACCCGGAACGGCACGTCACGTCGGACGAGCGCGTCGGCGACCGCGGTCGCGGTGGTGAACCCCTCCTCCGCCGCCGTCCGCATCCGGTGGCGGTCGATGGCGAGCGTGGCCATGAGGCCCGCCATGATCCCGAGCGACGCCTCGAGTGTCGCCGCCGTCTCGAACAGCGGCGCCTTGTCCTCCTGGAGGTCTCGCTGGTACGCGAGCGGCAGTCCCTTGAGGACCGCGAGCATGCCGGTCAGCGAACCCACGACCCGCCCCGCCCGCCCGCGGACGAGCTCGGCCGGATCGGGATTCTTCTTGTTCGGCATCATCGAGCTGCCGGTCGAGAACGCGTCCGCGACGCGGACGAACCCGAAGCGCGGGTTCGACCACCACGTGATCTCCTCGGCGAGCCGGCTGAGATGGATCATCGTGAGCGACGCTGCGGCGAGGAACTCGACGACGAAGTCGCGATCGCTCACCGCGTCGAGCGAGTTCGCGGTCACCCCGTCGAAGCCGAGGTCGGCTGCCGTCGCCTCGCGGTCGAGCCGGTAGCCGGCGCCGGCGAGCGCGCCGGAACCGAGGGGGCTCACGTTCGCTCGCCGTCGCGTGTCGGCGAACCTGCCGCGGTCTCGTTCGAGCATCTCGACGTAGGCGAGCAGGTGGTGGGCGAAGAGGACAGGCTGGGCTGGCTGGATGTGGGTCGTCCCGGGGAGGATCGCCTCCCCCTCGCGCGCGGCGAGGTCGACGAGAGCCCGCTCGAAGCCGACGAGCGCCCCGTCGAGGGTGTCGATCGTCCGCCGGAGCCAGAGCCGCAGATCCGTTGCCACCTGGTCGTTCCGCGACCGTCCGGTGTGGAGCCGGCCGGCGAGCGGCCCGATCCGATCCGCGAGGGCCGCTTCCAGGTTGAGGTGGACGTCCTCGAGCTCGGCGTCCCAGGTCAGCGTGCCGGCCTCGACCTCCGCTCGCAGGGCCTCGAGACCGCCGATGAGCGTCGCGACTGCGTCGGCGTCGAGCAGTCCGGCCCGGCCGAGCCCGCGGACGTGGGCGATCGAGCCCGTGAGGTCGTCCGTGGCGAGCGCCTGGTCGAGCTCGATCGAGCTCGTGAATCCGGCGACCCGCCGGTCGTTCGCCTCGCTGAATCGCCCGCCCCAGAGCCGCATCCGTCCTCCTGTCGCCGCAGCCCCCATCGTAGCGGGCGCGCCGGCCGGACGGTCAGGTGCGGACGACCTCGTCGAGCGCGACGGACCGCGCCGGCTCGACGGCACGGAGGCGCTCCGCGGCCTCCTCGGCCGAGAGGTCGCGCTGGGGCTCCGCGAGGAGCTCGTAGCCGACCATGAACTTCCGCACCGTCGCCCGCAGGAGCGGCGGGTAGAAGTGGGCGTGGAGCTGCCAGTGGCTCGTCGACCCGCTCCCGAACGGCGCCTGATGCCAGCCCATCGAGTACGGGAACGGCTCGTCGAAGAGGTTGTCGTACCGCCCGAGGAGCCGGATGATCGTCCGTGCCAGCGCATCGCGGCGGCGATCGTCGAGCTCCGGGAGACGTTCCACGGGCGCACGCGGGATGAGGAGCGTCTCGAAGGGCCACGTCGCCCAGAACGGGACGACGACGAGCCAGTCCTCGCCGAGCTCGACGACCCGCGGACCGCCCGCCTCCGTCGCGGCATAGTCGAGGAGGAGCCGCCTGCCGTGGAGATCGAGGTGCCGACGCTGCGTCCCGTCCTCGCGCGCGGCCTGGCGCGGCAGAGCGGACCCGGCCCAGACCTGGCCGTGGGGATGCGGATTCGACGCGCCCATCGACTCGCCGCGATTCTCGAACACCTGGACCCAGCGGTATGCGGCCCCGAGCTCGGTGGTCTGATCCGACCACACGTCGATGACGCGGCGCACGTCCGCCGGCTCCATCCGGGCGAGCCCGGCGTCGTGGCGGGGCGAGAAGCAGATGACCCGACAGGTGCCCCGCTCGCCCTCCGCGACGAGGAGCCCCGATCCGACCCGCTCGATCGATGCCTCCGGGCGGAGCGCGGCGAAGTCATTGGTGAACACGTACGTCGAGTCGTACGCCGGGTTCTCCTCACCGCCCACCCGCCGGTTGCCCGGGCAGAGATAGCACTCGGGATCGTATGCCGGCAGCCGTTCGACGGCCGGTCGCTCCTCGCGCCCGAGCCATGGTCGGTGCGTCCGGCCCGCCGAGACGAGGACCCACTCGTCCGTGAGCGGGTCGTAGCGGCGATGGGGACCGTCGAGGAGCGGAGCCCGTCCGTCCATCAGGCTCGACCACCCGGATCGACGACGACGAGCTCGCGGACGTGACCGTCGAGCTGGTTCCGCGCGTCCGCCTCGAGCCCGGAGTCCGTGATGAGGACGTCCGCCTCGTCGAGGCGGGCGATCGAGCTGATGCCGATGACGCCCCATTTCGTGTGGTCGGCCGTCACGACGAGCCGGCGCCCGGCCTCGATGAGGGCCCGGTTCGTCTCGGCCTCGAGGAGGTTCGGGGTCGTGAACCCGGATCGGACATCCATGCCGTGAACGCCCATGAAGACGAGGTCAAGGTGGACGCTCCGCAGGGCGGCGACCGCGAACGGGCCGACGAGCGCATCGGATGGCGTGCGGACGCCACCGGTGAGGATGATCGTCTGGTCGCGACGGCCGGCAGCGTGGAGCGCGTCGGCGACGGGGATCGAGTTGGTGACGACCGTCAGATCCGCGATGTCGATGAGGGCGCGGGCGATCGTGTACGTCGTGGTCCCGGCGGAAACGCCGATCGCCGTGCCCGGCTCGACGAGCGTGACGGCCGCGGCGGCGATCGCATCCTTCTCCGCCTGCTGGAGGGTCGACTTGGCGGCGAATCCCGGCTCGAAGAGGGCACTGCCGGGGAGGGCCGTCGCCCCGCCGTGGACCTTCTCCAGCAGGCCCTGATCGTGGAGCACCTCGAGGTCGCGGCGGACGGTCATGTCCGACACGCCGAGGATGCGAACAAGGTCGGCGACGCGGACCGCTCCGTCCTCCCGGACGCGATCGACGATCAAGGCCTGGCGTTGCCGGGCGAGCACTCAGCGCGCCTCCCGATCACGCGTGCGCATCCACATCCTCCGCTGCCCTGAGCCTCCGACCGGACCCCGCTGTCATGTCCGTTCGCTGTTGAGATTGGCGGACGGAGCGCTGAAAGTCAACGTTTTCAGACATGAACCATCGCAGATGCCACATGGCATCTTGACACCCACTCGGCGCCGACTGACAATCCGTTCGGTCCTGTTGGATTTTGTGCTCCGCAGCGACCGGCGATCTGGAGGAGGACACGTCAGCCATGGCACTTCCCGAGACACCCGGCTCGCCGATCGAGGAGTCGGGCTCGCGCACCGTCAGTCGTCGTACGGTCCTGAAGGGCATCGCGGGGGTCGCCGGGCTCGCGTCCGTCCCGGCCCTCCTCGCCGCGTGCAGCTCGGCGGCGACGCCGTCACCCGCAGCGAGCAGCGCGCCGTCCGCCGCTGCGCCGTCCGCCGCGGCGCCGTCCGCTGCCGCCGGGTCGGCCGCGACCGGATCGACGACCTTCGGCTCCAGCCTCTCAGATGCGGTGCCGAAGAAAGCGATGCAGGACGTCATCGACGCCTTCACCGCCAAGACAGGCATCGCGGTCACCGTCAACACCGTCGAGCATGGAAAGTTCCAGGACACGATCAGCGCCTACCTGCAAGGCACGCCGGATGACGTGTTCACCTGGTTTGCCGGCTACCGGATGCGCTTCTTCGCTGCCCAGGGCCTTGCCGGGGACATCAGCGACGTCTGGTCCACGATCGGGTCCCACTTCAGCAGTGCATTCAAGGGGGCATCAACCGGCGACGACGGAAAGCAGTATTTCGTCCCGATCTACAACTACCCGTGGGTCGTGATCTATCGGAAGTCGCTCTTCGCGAAGCAGGGGTACCAGATCCCCAAGACGATCGACGACTTCACGACGCTGGCCAAGAAGATGCAGTCGGACGGCCTCGTCCCGCTCGCCTTCGGCGACAAGGACGGCTGGCCCGCGATGGGCACCTTCGACATCCTCAACATGCGCCTGAATGGGTACGACTATCACGTCAGTCTCATGGCCGGAAAGAACAAGTGGACCGACCCGCAGGTCAAGGCCGTCTACCAGAGATGGGCGACTCTTCTCCCTTACCATCAGGAGGCCGCTCTCGGTCGCACCTGGCAGGACGCAGCTCAGTCGATGATCAGCAACAAGGCGGGGATGTACTTCCTCGGCACGTTCGCCGGTCAGCAGGCGACCGACCCAGCGACGCATGACGACCTCGACTTCTTCCCCTTCCCGCTCTTCGGAACCCAGTACGACTCGGAGAACGCGATCGACGCTCCGATCGACGGGTTCATGATGGCGGCGAAGCCGAAGAACCCCGACGCAGCGAAAGCGTTGCTGGCGTTCATCGGAACACCCGGGGCGGAGTCCATCTACCTGACCTCGGACCCCAACGACGTCGCGGCCGCCACGGACGCCGACACGAGCAAGTACAACGCATTCCAGCTGTCGTCGGCCAAGATCATCGGGGCATCGAACAAGATCGCCCAGTTCCTCGACCGCGACACACGGCCGGACTTCGCCGGGCCGAACGGCATGCAGGGCTTCATCCAGAAGTTCCTCAGCGATCCGACCCAGGATCTCGACGCGTATCTCAAGGGCATTCAGGCCTTCTACGACAGCTTGCCGGCCCAATGAGATCGGTCGAACCGCTCCTCAGCTAGGTCGGCCAATCATCCGAACGTGACGGTCGTGGATCCGACGGCCGCCAGGCCAGCGGCGTCGCGAAAGCGACGCCGCTACAGCCTGCTCACCCGCCGGGACAAGGTGATCCTGGCGCTGATGGTGGGCATACCGGCCTTCATCCACATCTTCCTCATCTGGCTCCCGACCCTCGGCTCGATCCTCCTCTCTTTCACGAGTTGGAACGGGATCGGTGGGCTCGGCCGGATCAAGTTCGTCGGGCTCACGAACTACCAGGTCCTGTTTGGCGGTATCTATCCGCCGTTCTATCCGGCGCTGGCCCACAACCTCATCTGGCTGGCCGTATTCCTCTTGATCGCCACCCCGATCGGGATGCTCCTCGCGGTCCTGCTCGATCGGGAGATTCGAGGATCGCGGATCTACCAGAGCATCATCTACATGCCTGTCGTGCTGTCCCTTGCGGTCGTGGGATTCATCTGGGAGCTGCAGTACGCACCCGATCAGGGCTTCCTCAACAATGTGCTCGGCACAACCACGAGCAGCGGCCACCTCATCGACTGGCTTGGGAATCCGGACATCAACCTCTGGGCAGTCCTTGTTGCGGCGAGCTGGCGGCACGTCGGCTACGTCATGGTCCTCTACCTGGCGGGGCTCAAGAGCGTCGATCCGACGCTCCGTGAGGCGGCGTCGATCGACGGTGCGAACGCTCGTCAGACCTTTTTCCGGGTGATCTTCCCGATACTCGCCCCGATCAATGTCGTCGTCCTCGTGGTGACGGTCATCGAGTCACTTCGGGCCTTCGACATCGTCTACATCATCAACAAGGGCCTGAACGGACTCGAGCTCCTGTCGGTGCTCGTGACCAACAACATTCTCGGCGAAGCCAGCAGGGTCGGGTTCGGATCCGCGATCGCCGTGATTCTTCTGCTGATCTCAATCGGACCGATCATCTTCTACCTGGCGCGCACGCTCGGCGAGGATGCCCGATGATCGCCACCGCGACGGCGTCCCGGGCGGGTGTCGGTGCACGTCCTGCACGACGGAGGCCTCGCCGGGCACTACTCCACGCATTCCTGATCGCGGTCTGCGCAGTGTGGCTCTTCCCGCTGGGGTGGGCCATCTACACGGCGTTGCGCCCATACGGCGAAACGGCCCGACTCGGGTATGTGTCCATCGGTGGCACGTATACGATCGACAACTTCGTCAATGCCTGGAACCAGGCCGAACTACCACATTTCTTCCTCAACACGATCATCATCGTGGTCCCGGCGGTGATCCTCGTGCTGTTCTTTGCTTCGATGGTCGCCTTTGCGGTGTCTCGCTACAGCTTCAAATTCAGCCTGGCCCTCCTGATGTTGTTCACGGCGGGCAACCTGCTGCCCCAGCAGGTGGTCATCGTGCCGCTCTTCCGGCTGTACCTGGCGCTTCCCTTGCCGCAGCCGCTCAGCGACAACGGGGTCTTCTACGACCAGTTCATCGGGATCATCGCGATCCACGTCGCGTTCCAGCTCGGCTTCTGCACGTTCGTGCTGTCGAATTTCATGAAGACGATCCCGCGGGAACTCAACGAAGCCGCCGTCGTCGACGGTGCATCGGTCTGGGATACCTACCTGCGGGTGATCCTGCCTTTGACGAGGCCGGCCCTCGCCGCGCTCGCGACCCTCGAGTTCACCTGGATCTACAACGACTTCTTCTGGGCGATCCTGCTGATGCGGACCGGTTCGAAGTTGCCGATCACGTCCGCTCTCAACAACCTCTCGGGTCAGTTCTTCACCGACAACAATCTTCTCTCAGCCGGGGCGATCCTCGTCGCTCTGCCGACACTGATCGTGTTCGTCATTCTGCAGAAACAGTTCATCGGCGGCCTGACGCTTGGCTCCACCAAGGGCTGACCGAGGTCCCCACGAGCCCCCGCATGCCCGGGGTTCGCCGATCAGGCGACGACGTCCGCCCCGGCGACGGCGTCGACCTCCCAGACGCGTGGCGACCGCCCGGTCCGCGCCGGGTAGTCGCGCTCCACCGCCTCGCGAAGCCGTTCAACCGCCTCCGGCCGCACGAGGTTGACCGTGCAGCCGCCGAAGCCGCCGCCCGTCATCCGCGCCCCGATCACGCCAGGGACCGGCGAGGCGATCTCGACGAGCGCGTCGAGCTCCGGCGAGCTGATCTCGAAGAGGTCGCGCATGGACGCGTGGCTCGCCGCGAACAGCTCGCGGATCGCCCCTGCGTCGTCCGATCGGAGCGCGGCTTCGGCCTCGAGTACCCGGCCGTTCTCGGCGACGATGTGCTCCGCGCGGCGTCGCGCGATCGGGTCGAGCCGATCGGCGTTGCGCGCCAGCATCGCGGCGTCGACGTCGCGAAGCGTCGCGACGGCCGGACCCTCGACGGCGGCGATCGCCTGGACCGCGCGGCGGCACTCGGCGACTCGGGCGTTGTACGAGGAGCCGTTGAGCCGCCGCGTCGAGCCGGTGTGGCAGACGACGATCCGCAGGTCCGGCGGGATCGGCACGGCATGCCACTCGAGCGACCGGCAATCGAGCAGGAGGGCGGCGCCGGCGACCCCGCACGAGGAGGCGAACTGGTCCATGAGCCCCGAGCCGACCCCGACGTACACGTTCTCCCCGCGCTGGGCGATCCGGGCGAGCCCGAGCGGGTCGGACGGCGGAGGCTCGCCCCCGGAGAGCGCCCAGGCCGAGGCGAGCTCAAGGGCCGCCGAGGAGGAGAGACCCGAACCCGCGGGCAGATCGGAGGCAAGCAGACCGCGGAAGCCGTGGACCGGGAGGCCGGCCTCGATGAGTGCCCAGGCCGTGCCGCGGACATAGTCGATCCAGGTCCCCCTCCGGTCGCCGATCGCATCGAGCTCCACGACGCCCCGCTCCCCCGTCGCGGCGAGGGTCAGTTCGACCCGCCGGTCGTCCGTTGCGACGAGGGCGATGGAGATGCCGAGGCTGATCGCAACGGGTAGGACGAAGCCCTGGTTGTAGTCCGTGTGTTCGCCGAGGAGGTTGACGCGACCCGGAGCGTGGACGACGCGGATGCGATCGGGCTCGACTGCCGCCACCGGCTCACTCTCCATCAGCGCGGCGATGAGGGAGGCTCGGTCGCGGGCGAGGTCGGCCATCTGGCCGATGGTACGGGAGATCGGCGGTCCGTCGCCGTCCGCAGCGGGCTCCCGGCCGATCCGTCGCCGAGCGGAACGAGTGCCGGGCAGGGAACATTGGCCCACATCGATAGTCCAAGACCGCGTATCATCCGCCGAGATCGACGCCCGGAGGGACCATTGGCCGCCCGCACCACGCGCATCGAATGGCTCATCTTCGGCGCCCTCGGCCTCTTCTGGGGCAGCAGCTACCTCTTCATCAAGATCGGCGTCGAGACGCTCACCCCGTTCACCCTCGTCGCCGGCCGGCTCCTCGTCGGGTCGCTCCTCCTCGGCGTGGTCCTCCGGGCTTCGGGCGAACGGCTGCCACGAGACCCGCGGATCTATCGCCATCTCGTCGTCATGGCGATCCTCAACATCGTCATCCCGTTCTCGCTCATCACCTCCGGCGAGCAGACGATCGATTCGTCGCTCGCCTCGATCCTCAACGCATCCGTCCCGCTCTTCACGATCATCTTCGCCGCGCTCGTGCTCACGGACGAGCCGATCAGCGTCAACCGGCTGGTCGGGCTCGTGGTGGGGTTCGGCGGTGTCATCCTCCTCACGAGCCCGAGCCTCGGGCGCGGCGGCGGGGCGGATCTGCCGGGTGAGATCGCGATGATCGGATCGTCCATCTCGTACGCGGCCGGGAACGTCTATGCGCGCCACAACGTGCGCGGTCTGCGGCCGATGGTCCAGGCCTTCTTCCAGGTGTTCTTCGCGTTCGTCATCAGCGCCGCACTCGCCCTCGCCGTCGAGCGCCCGTTCGGGATCGCCTACCAGGCCTCGTCCGTCTTCGCGGTCCTCTGGCTCGGCCTGTTCGGCTCGGGCCTCGCCTACCTGGCGTTCTTCCGGCTCCTCGCGACGTGGGGATCGACGCGCACCTCGCTCGTCGCCTATCTCCTCCCGATCGTCGGGATCGTCCTCGGCTTCGTCGTCCTCCACGAGACGGTCGACGCGCGCGTCCTCGCCGGGACCGCGCTCGTGGTCGGCGGCGTGGCCGTGGCCAACAGTCCGTTCGGCCAGCGGCGATTGTTCGGCCGTCGGGCGACCGTGGACGTGCCGGTGACGGACACAGCGGACGGCTGAGGCCCGAACGCCGGCTCGGGAACCGCCAGGCCCGGACGTCCGGCCCCGACTCAGGGCTCGAGGGCGAGGAGCACGGCGCCGGCGAGGACGAGGCAGGCGCCGCCGATCCGCCGGATGCGGTCCGCCGTCCCGACCGCCTCGCGCATCCGGATCGCGCCCCAGGCCGAGGCGATGACCACCGAGCTCTCGCGAAGCGGCGCCACCGCCGTGAGCGGAGCGAGCGTGTAGGCGAGGAGGATGAGGCCGTACGCGCCGAGGCTGACGGTCCCGGCGATCCCGGACAGGAGCCACGAGGCCGGCGCGGGAGTGGGAGCGGGAGCCGCAGACGATGAAACGGCGAACGTCGGTGGCCGGCCGCGGTCGGCGACGAGCCGCACCCAGCCGACGAGGACGATGGCACAGATTGGAAAGACGACCCCGGCGTAGAGCCACGGCGCGACGTGCTGGACGGCGGTCCGGTCGACGGCTGAGTAGGCCGCGATCGTCACGCCCGTGAGCAGGGCGAACTCCGCGGCACCCGGCCCGATGCCTGACCCGTTGCCCGGCCCCGCTCCGCCGTTCGAGCTCCGTCGCCGGACTGCGGCGATGGCGGCGATCGCCCGCCATGGTCGCTGGACCAGGACGATGCCGGAGAGCAGGGCCACGACCCCGAGGACCCCCGGTGGCGACAGGCGTTCCCCGAGGACGACGACACCGAGTGCCACCGCGAGGATCGGGGCGGTCCCGCGGGCGATCGGGTAGACGACGGACAGGTCGCCGCGCCGATAGGCGGCCGAGAGGGCGATGAAGTACGCCGCCTCGAGGAAGCCCGAGACGACGGCAAGGACGAGGACGTCCCCGGGGATCCCGGGCCGGCCGGTCGCGAGCCAGGCGACGACGATCGGCGGAGCGAAGACCGCCACCCCGACGACCATAGCCCGGGCCGCCGTCCGAAGGGTGTCGCCGGACGACTTGAGGACGGCGTTCCACAGGACGTGGAGCACGGCGACGAACAGGACGAGGACGAACACGCCGGGCGGCATCGCGCCAGTCTACGGACGGTACCGGGCGGCGGGGCGATCGTGGCGCGTGACGCGATCGTCGGTGCCCGCCCTCAGATCCCGATCGGGTGCCAGACCGTCTTCATCTCGAGGTGGGCGGCGATCCACTCGGGTCGCTCGGCGGCGCGGTCGTCCGTCCAGTCGAAGCGGGCGTCGCTGACGCGCGCCGGGCGGCGGAGGATCCGGGTGATGTCCTCCGCCGCGGCGATCTCGACCGACTCCTGGAGTTCCGGCGGCACGCCCCACGTGTCGAGCGAATCCACGTCCCCGTGCGCGGCCATGACCGGGACGAGCTCGCGGCGCAGGCCGGTGAGGAGGTTGACGACGCCGGGCGGAACGTCGGACGTGCCGAGGACCTCCGTCAGGGTGACGGCCGGCAACGGCCGCGACTCAGAGGCGAGGACGACGACGACGTTGCCGCCGGCGAGGGCGGGAGCGACCCGCGAGACGAAGCCGAGGAGCGACGACGTCTCCGGGGCGACGATCCCGACCACGCCCGTCGGCTCAGGGATCGTGAAGTTGAAGTACGGCGCACCGACCGGGTTCACCGAGCCGAGGACCTGGGCGATCTTGTCCGCCCACCCCGCGTACCAGACCCAGCGGTCGATCGAGCGATCGACGAGGGTCCCGGCCCGGGGCGCGCGGACGCCCTCGGCTGCGCCGACCTCCTCGATGAACTGGGTCCGGCGACCCTCCATGAGCTCCGCCACCCGGTAAAGGATCTGGCCGCGGTTCATCGCCGTCCGGTCCGCCCACGGGGCAGCCGCCGCCCGCGCCGCCCGGACGGCATCGCGGAGGTCCTTGCGCGATGCGCGCGGAGCGTTCGCGAACGGGGTTCCATCGGCCGCGGACACGACGTACGAGCGGCCGGATTCGGACCGCGGGAACGCCCCGCCGATGTAGAGCTTGTACGTCTTGCGGACGGCGATGCGGGACTCCGCCATCAGCGGTCCTCGAGGCGGACGTAGGCGTGGAGGCCGTGACGGCCGCCCTCGCGTCCGTAGCCCGACTCCTTGTAGCCGCCGAACGGACTCGTGGGATCGAAGCGGTTGAACGTGTTCGCCCAGACGACGCCGGCTTTCATCCGCCTGACCATCGCGAGGATCCGGCTGCCCTTGTCCGTCCAGATCCCGGCGGACAGGCCGTAGGGCGTGTTGTTCGCCTTCTCGACCGCCTCCTCCGGGGTCCGGAAGGTGAGGACGGAGAGGACGGGCCCGAAGATCTCCTCGCGGGCGATCCGGTGGCTCTGGGCGACGTTCGTGAAGAGCGTCGGCCGGAAGAAGTAGCCGCGATCCGGCAGGTCGCAGGCCGGCTGGTAGAGCTCGGCACCCTCGGCGACGCCCGCCGCCACGAGCTCGGTGATCTTCTCGAGCTGGGCCCGGCTGTTGATCGCGCCGACATCCGTGTTCTTGTCGAGCGGATCGCCGACCCGGATCGTCGCGAGGCGGTCCTTGAGCTTGCCGATGAGCGCCTCGGCGACGCTCTCCTGGACGAGGAGCCGGCTGCCCGCGCAGCAGACCTCACCCTGGTTGAAGTAGATCCCGTTGACGATCCCTTCCACCGCCTGGTCGAGCGGTGCGTCGTCGAAGACGATGTTCGCGGCCTTGCCGCCGAGCTCGAGGGTGAGGGCCTTGTCCGAGCCGGCGACACCGGCGGCGATGCGGCGCCCGATCTCGGTCGAGCCGGTGAACGCGATCTTGTCCACGCCGGGGTTCCGGACGAGCGCCATGCCGACGTCGCCGGGCCCCGGGACGATGTTCACGACTCCGGGCGGCAGGTCGGCCTGCTGGCACACATCGGCGAAGAGCAGCGCCGTCAGCGGGGTCGTTGACGCCGGCTTGAGCACGACCGTGTTGCCCGCCGCCACGGCCGGGGCGATCTTCCAGGCGAGCATGAGCAACGGGAAGTTCCACGGGATGATCTGGCCCGCCACTCCCAGCGGGCGGGCGACCCGGCCCGGGAACGCGTAGTCGAGCTTGTCCGCCCAGCCTGCGTAGTACCAGAAGTGCGCCGCGGCGAGCGGCACGTCGACATCGCGGCTCTCCCGGATCGGCTTGCCGCTGTCCATGCTCTCGAGGACGGCGAACTCGCGACTCCGCTCCTGGAGGATCCGGGCGATCCGGAAGAGGTACTTCGCCCGCTCGCGACCCGGCAGATCCCCCCAGCGGCGGCGGAACGCCGCCCGGGCCGCCCGCACCGCCCGGTCCATGTCCGCCGCGGTCCCGCGGGCCACCTCGGCGAGGGGCTCCTCCGTGGAAGGATCGATCGTCTGGAACGTCTCGCCGTCGCTCGCGCTGACCCACCGCCCACCGATGAACAATCCGTAGCGCTCGCGGAGCTTCACGACCTCGCGGCTCTCGGGTGCCGGGGCGTACTCCCACGGGATCGCCTGTCCGTCGCCCATGCCCCAGCTGTTCGGGGGTCGCGGTGTGTCGCGGCGGGCAACGGTCATCGGTTCGTTGGAAGGTGTCGGAGCATCTTTGGCATTATGCACCGCGCTCTGCTGCCGGCCGGGGGTGGCGTCTCGATCTCGCAGTCGTGCGACGTCAGAAGCAGTCCGTCGGATACGCCGGTTGGTGCGTGCAAGGTTTCACGGGCAGGCCAGTACTGCCATCGATGACCGTCCGACTGCCGATCGGCTCGTGCAACGCCACCTCCGTGACGACTGGTACGCCATCCGCCGTTCCCGGCCCGAGCTGGAGCCGGAGCGAGCTGACGGTGATGGTGACGGCCGATGGAGTCTCGGTGAGGCTCGTCACCCGCGTCCACGCACCGTGACCGGTGATCGTCCCGACGCTCAGCGTCTGATCGTCCACGACGCGGTAGTACCGGATCCACGAAACGCTGTCGAGAGCGCGGATCGACGCGACCACGAGGATGACCACTACGGCGGCCACGACCCAGCGTCGCCACCGCCTCGGGAACCGCATGCTCACCTCCCCCGTCGCCCGGACCGTGCCTCAGTCGAGGGTGAAGTCGTCCGGGTCCGAGTAGCGACCCGTCCGTTCCTTCTCGATTTGCATGAGGACGTCGTTGAGGAGGCTGCTCGCGCCGAACCGGAAGCGGTCCGGCGTCATCCAGCGCGGGCCGAGCGTCTCGTAGAGGACGACGAGGTACTGGACCGCTTCCTTCGCCGTGCGGATGCCGCCGGCGGGCTTCATCCCGACGGCCCGCCCGGTCTGGCGCTCGAAGTCGCGGATCGCCTCGAGCATGACGAGCGTCACCGGCAGCGTGGCCGCCGGGGTCACCTTGCCGGTGGACGTCTTGATGAAGTCGGCGCCGGCGGCCATCGCGAGGACGGATGCGCGGCGGACGTTGTCGTACGTCTCGAGCTCGCCCGTCTCGAGGATCACCTTGAGGTGGGCCGCGCCGGCCGCCTCCCTGACCGCAACGATCTCCTCGAAGACCGTGAGGTAGTCGCCGGCGAGGAAGGCCCCCCGATCGATGACCATGTCGATCTCGTCCGCTCCCACCTCGGCGGCCGCCCGGGTCTCGGCGATCTTGATGTCGCGGAACGTCTGGCCACTCGGGAACCCGGTCGCGACGCTCGCGACCTTGACGCCAGAGCCGGCGAGCGCCGCCTTCGCCTCCTCGACGAGGGCGGGGTAGACGCAGACGGCCGCGACGGACGGGATCGTCGGGTCGCCGGGCAGCGGGTGCATCGCCTTCACGCACATCGCGCGGATCTTGCCCGGCGTGTCCTTCCCCTCGAGGGTCGTCAGATCCATCATCCGGATCGCGAGGTCGAGCGCCCAGAGCTTGCTCGCCTTCTTGATGCTCCGGGTGCGGAGGGCGGCGACCCGCTCCTCGACTCCGACCTGATCGACCGTCGTGACGCGACCGAGGAGGCTGCCGAGCGCCCGGGTCCCGCCACCGACGACCGGCCGTCCCTCCCAGGCGCGGATGAGCTCCTGGGCGCGCTCGCGGGCGGCGCTGTCAGTCGGTCGGGCGGCGGTCGTCATGGGAGGGTGAGGATACATCGGCGTTCCGGAGGGGCATCGAAGGCTTCGAAAGCCCGCGCCGGTGGCACTCGGCCCTCGGCGGCTCCCAGTTTCGTCGACGGCTCCTGGTCAAGCAGCCACCACGAGAGGAGGAGCAAGCCTCCTGATCACGTCAACCGGAAGGGAGTTTCCACGAAGGTTGACAGAGGCTCCTACCAGAGAGCGCGAATGAGCTCTCCGGCGCGGTTCAGGCACCAATCGAGGTGAGGCGCCATCTCGATGTTTAGGGCGACCGCCGTCGACCGATCCTTCGCCATCAGCATTCGGACTGACATACCCTGGCAGACACCGAGCCGAGCGCGGAGTTCGTCGTCCTCGATGCGGCTGCGGAGGAGAGACAGATTCCGGTTGGCGGCCAGCTCGCGATTGCTCATCTCCTCGCCGACAAGGTTCTTGCCCCATTCCCCGCTCTCGCGGAAGGCCGTCTTGTCGGCTCTATGGTGCTCTTCGCCGGCCCGAGCCCAATCCACGAGCGCGTCCTGAAACCGGAGCAGCGTTTCCCGCTGGAACGAGTCGCGTGCGAGGCGCCGGTCGTCGGCCCGCTTCTCCCTGTCGACCCGCGACTCGCGGTTCCCACGGACGACCTCCGTGAGCATCCCAGCCGCGATCGAGAGAAGGCTGCCGATGATGACGCCGAGGAGCACGTCGCTCATGCGGGCAAGGATACGGTTCCGGTCGGCATGTCTGAGGCTGCAGGCTGCAGCCACGAGCCCGGACCGAGTCAAACGGGATTCGCGCGCAGGTTGTCGCCTGACCGATCCAACGTATGCGCTTCGGGAGCCGCCGGACGCAACGCGGCCAAGCATGACAGGCCCTACGCACGGTGCGTCGAGCGGACAAGGCACAATCATCCTGTGAGACTCGGCGCCCATGCGTTCGATCGAGGCGTCGCAGTGTGACCGGCAAGCAGGCCCAACGGGAACGAAGGGCTGCACTCACGCGAGTGCAACGCTTCGCTCGAACACGTGAAGAACTCGTCGACCTCCTTCGAGAGCAGCTGCGGTTTCTCCGTCGGTCCGCGGCGGCCTACGACACGGGCGACGAGGCCGAAGCCAAACGGTTGGCTGCCGTTCTGCGAACGCTGCTCGTGGACCGAGGGAAGGAGCACGCCCTACTGACGCAGTTGCAGATCCTTCCGCTTGTCGGGTTCATGGACACCGCCCTTCGGGGCGGCCCACTGGTGAACGTGAGCTCTGCGCTCGTGATCATGGAGTATGCCCAGCCGCCAGCGGCTGGGCGCTACCTTCCGCCCCTCGATGACCTCTCGCCCCCGAGACAGAACCCGCCAAGGGCGTTCAATCAGTGGTGGCACGCGGACGTCGCGCAGACCAGGAGCAGCGAACGGTTTACCCGCGAGGATCTGATCCTCGCCGCAGCCCAGAGCGAGGGCGGCGTCCACGTCGATCCACATCGCGATCGGATTTACCAGAGCCTCGTGGTCGAAAATGGGCTCGGATGGTACATCTCCGCCGACGGGGATGCGTATTCCGCTGAATCCGATCACCCATTCCGGGGTTTT
>JADEYI010001490.1_pt1 | contig 17155 bp, 12 predicted proteins | sample 8542331 | NCBI WGS metagenome assembly JADEYI01 (sample SAMN16510988, study PRJNA670497) | mine drainage metagenome | isolation source: biofilm near Copperflume 1 | place: Germany: Marsberg coppermine Kilianstollen | collected 2018-02 | reverse complement strand
GGTGGTCTACGATGTGCTGGCACTCACCCGGTTACGATGTGGGTATCCCATACAGTGCGCCAATAAATTGGGCGCCTACGGTTGGTTGCTACGTCCCTCCCAATTTGCGATGAGGCTTGCTTTCTTGCTGGTTTATCGGCTATACTGAGGTATGAGGTAATTCAAGTAGACTGCGAACAGCCCTAAAGGCGTGGTACACCCATGAAGGTAACAGACATACCAGGTAAAAAACGAGGCCGATACATTCCGAAATTCTATGTGTTTCGTGGCTTCCACCTGTCCACTTGTTATCCGTGACCTGAGATTTCTTCCTCCTGTGCTCTCGCTTTGTTTTGAAGAGGCGAGAAACTCCTGATTTTTTGCTCACCGCTTTACTGTTATTGGAACTTTCTCCCTGGCTAGCATGTATCTATCCGAAAGCAAGCTTCCTTAGTTTCCCAATACGACTATCCCTGGGGATAGGCGTAAGCAACATTACCACAAGCATGAACATTCTGAGATGGTAGAGAGTAACAACTGCTGTCGAATGCTGAACCGGTTGGCGGGCCGGGGTGGAATGTCTTTATTAGACCGCTTAATCAGAAAGGTTTTTTATGAGTACCGATGGCTTACTCAAGGCCCTCAACGATTCTCAACGGTATCTCGATATTGTGCATAAGCCACAGTTAGGAAAGAGTGAAGCTGAGTGGTTGATTGAGACCACCGTTAGTAACTTTGCCAGGTATTACAATAGTGGATTTATCGAGTATCGAAAATCAGTCGCCGAAGCAGGTGACTTCGCGGCAGTCGAGTGGACGGGACGTGGTGCAACCTTCAAGGATGTGCTGGGACGCGAATATATTGACTGCCTGGGTGGGTTTGGTGTTTTCAACCTTGGTTGGGCGCACCCCAAAGTCGTGGGGGCCGTACAGGCACAATTAGAGAAGAGTCCATTGCCTACGCAAGAGCTACTTGACCCGTTGCGTGGGATGCTGGCCCATTTGTTAGCTGAAATTACACCGGGTGATATCCAGTATAGCTTTTTTGTGGGTAGTGGCACGGAGGCCGTTGAAGGTGCCATGAAGCTAGCCAAGTTGTATACGCGGAAGAGCGGATTTATTGCCTCAGTGCGTGGCTTCCATGGCAAAACAACGGGTTCGCTGGCTCTCACAGGTAAGGCCATTTTCCGTCGTCCCGCTATGCCTCTGCATAATAATGTTTTTCATGTACCGTATGGTGATGCCGATGCCGTTGAGCAGCAGTTGCGTATTGCGCGTGAAGTTGGGAATGATATTGCCGCCGTTATTATGGAGCCTGTCCAGGGCGAAGCCGGTGCGGTTGTCCCGCCCGATGATTTCTGGCCACGTCTGCGCACGATTTGTGATGAATATGAAGTTTTGTTGATTGCCGACGAAGTGCAGACCGGGATGGGGCGTACTGGCAAAATGTGGGGGGTTGATAACTGGGACATTGCACCAGATATTATTACCGCGGCGAAGGCCCTGGGTGGTGGCGTCATGCCCATCGGTGCTTTCATGTCCACGCCGAAAATCTGGAGCGTGATGAATAGCAATCCCTTCATTCATACCTCTACGACAGGGGGTAATCCGCTGGCCTGCGCCGCTGCTATTGCTGCTATTAATGTCACAATTGAAGAGCGCATTCCTGAACAAGCTGCTGAGAAGGGGGCATACTTCATTGAGCAGTTGAAAGGGATTGCCGCTCGCCATAGCGATATCTACACGAATATTACCGGTAAAGGGCTGCTGATTGGTCAACATTTCATCAACGATGATATTGGTTATGCGGTCGCTTCTGGCCTCTTCAAACGCGGCGTTCTGATATCTGGTACCCTGAATAACTCACGCGTCATTCGTGTTGAGCCGCCGTTGGTGATTACGCGCGCAGAGATTGATACGATCCTGAATCGCCTGGAAGATACCTTGCAGGAGCTTAGCTCGACTGTTTCTAGGCCTGGATTGACGGTGGGTAGCGAGGTTGTAACGACGTCTGCAACACCTACATCACCAGCACCCAAAGCCGTTGATACTGATACCGCCGTAGCCTAGCAAACAGGAGCAACTGGTATGCATATTGTTGTGCTAGGCGGTGCTGGAGCGATGGGGCGCGTCACAGTACGCACGCTGACGGAATACACGGATATTGATCAGATCACCATTGCTGACTATTCTGAGGGGCGAGCGCAAGAGCTTGCCGCCTCGTTACAGAGTAGTAAGATAGCGGTCAAGCAGATTGATGTCAACGATTTTGCACGGGTTTCGCTGCTGATACGCGGGTCGGATGTTGTGTTGAGCGCGGTGGACTATGTTTATAACCTGCCCGTACTGCGAGCGTGTATACGGGAAAGGGTGCATTACGCCGACCTGGGTGGTCTCTTCCATATGACGCGCACGCTGATGGCCTTGCACGAGGAGGCGGAGGTGGCAGGGATCACGGCCATCCTGGGAATGGGTGGAACACCGGGGATTACGAACCTGCTGGCTCGTGCCGCCGTGGATAAGCTCGACCGCGTGAATAGTATCAAGGTGCAACTTGGCTGTGGCGATGAGACGCCAGCAACGGCCCCGCTGGTAGCTCCCTACTCGATTCGCACCATCCTGGATGAGTTTACGAAGTCACCGCAAGTCTTTCAGGATGGAGAGTGGTATGCGCAGCAACCGTTGACGGGCCAGGAAGAGTTGATATTTCCGTTGCCGGTAGGGCGGGCCACGGCGATCTATTCGCTGCATTCGGAGTGCGCGAGTTTCCCTGTCTCTTTCCGCGAGAAGGGCATACGCTATGTCTCGTTCAAAATTGCCTTCCCCAGCGATTTTTTGAGCAAGCTGAAATTTCTGGTGGATATCGGTTTTGGCAGCGATGAGCCAATCAATGTGCGTGGGGTCAAAGTGTCACCGCGCGATGTGCTGGCGAAGCTGCTGGAAACTGCCCCCGTTGCGGATGTCGAGCCACAGGACTGCGATGTTTTGCGCGTGGTGGTAGCTGGCGCGGTGGACGGACAGTCGGTGGAGATTACGAATCAGGTGGTAGTGCTACCCTATCGCCGCTGGGGAATTGGCGCGGGTGCGCTTGATACGGGGACACCGCTTGCTATTGCCGGACATATGCTTGCTACTGGTGAAATCACGCGACGTGGTGCTTTTGGGCCGGAGATGTGCGTGCCAATTGAGCCTTTTTTCCATGAATTAGCTCGCTACGATATGCATGTGACGGAGATGCGGACGGTGGAGGTATCGTAGTAGCTACTCTGCCTTGCCCCGCCCCACCCCAGGGTACCCGTAAAGGGTACCCCTACTATGGACGAAGCGAGTCGAACGCTTCTATGAATTGGCTTGCGAGGCAGTTTGGTGGACAAGGATGCTCGCCTTATCCGCATTCGTGATAGGGACGATCGTCCATGGTAGGGGTACCCCTCGCGGGTACCCTGGGGGTGGGGCAAGGAAGACGGTGCCATTGGGTACATTTATTGCATCCCTGCAATTTGCTGTGGTAGAATGACGTGAGTGGAGTGTCTAATATGCTGTAATTTCGTAACTATTCTGTGGAGATGGTACGAATATCGAGAAAATGAACGGGTATTGTTGCGAAGTCGTGTTATTTGCAGACTTCTGAAAGGGACTAACTGATGAGCGAGTATAAGCTGGTTATCAATGGTGAACTCGTCAATAGCAGTGCGGGTAAGACTGTTGACGTGATTGGTCCTGCGAGTGGTCAGTCGATTGCCCAGGTTCCTGAAAGTTCGGTAGAGGATGTAGAGCGTGCGGTGAGCGCGGCCCGCGAGGCTTTTGATGATGGTCGATGGTCTGACCTGCCTCATGGGGCGCGAGCCACTATTTTAGAGAAATTGGCGACACTGTTAGAGGCGCATGCCGGGGAGTTGGCCGAGTTGGAGTCGCAGGACGCGGGAAAGCCGATCAAGTTGGCGCGTGACAGCGATATCCCGTTTGCCATCGACAATTTCCATTTCTTCGCGGGTGCGGCGCGTCATCTCGCGGGTACGGCCAGCAGTGAGTATAGCGGTGGGCATACCAGTATCATTCGCCGCGAGCCGATGGGCGTGATTGCATCGCTGGCTCCCTGGAACTATCCCTTTATGATGGCGGCCTGGAAGGTCGGGCCAGCCCTGGCGGCGGGTAATACTGTCATCCTTAAACCTTCGGTCGAGACGCCGTTGACGACGCTCAAACTGGGCGAGATTGCGCTAGAGGCGGGTCTGCCTGCCGGTGTGCTCAATGTTATTACCAGTGGCCCAGGTGTGGCGCAGGCTCTTGCCAGCCATAGAGGAGTCAATATGGTTTCGGTGACGGGCAGTACCGAGAGCGGCAAACATATCATGCGTGCCGGTGCGGATTCAATCAAACGGGTACACCTGGAATTGGGCGGTAAGGCACCGTTTATCGTCTACAAAGATGCCGATATCGAGGCTGCTGCCAATGGCGCGGTGGTCGGTGGTTTCGTCAACTGCGGCCAGGACTGCACGGCGGCAACGCGTATCTATGTGCAGGATAGCATCTATGACGCGTTCATGAGTTCTTTCTTGAGCAAGGTCAAGCAGCTGCGCGTCGGCAATCCGGCCAATGAAAGTACGGATATGGGGCCATTGATCTCCGCGGCTCAGCGTGCGACGGTGGAAGGTTTTGTCGAGCGTGCGCTACGCGATGGCGCGAACGTGGTCACGGGCGGCAAGCGTGCCACGGTGGCGGGTCTTGAAAAAGGTTTCTTCTTCGAGCCAACGGTCATTGCCGAGGATCGCAACAGTGCTGAGATTGTGCAGAGCGAGGTGTTCGGGCCTGTGATCGTCGTTTGCCGCTTCGCAAGCGAGGAAGAGGTGTTGAAGAAGGCCAACGATGTTGTCTATGGCCTGGCTGCTTCCGTCTGGACACACGACATTTTCAAAGCGATGCGAGCCAGTAAGACGTTGCAGTTCGGCACAGTCTGGGTCAATGATCACCTACCGCTCACTCCTGAGATGCCGCATGGTGGGTATAAAGAGAGCGGTATTGGCAAAGATATGTCGCTATACTCCTTTGAGGAGTATACGCAAATCAAACATGTGATGATTGAACTGGGCGGAGAGGCTCGCAAAGGCTGGCACTACACGATCTTTGGGGATGCGTAGCAAGACCTTCAAGTAAATAGAAGCATGAAAAACAGAGTTCCCAGCGGCTGATGCAGGTGGGAACTCTGTTTTTGTCTATCAAGAATAAAGTTGTGGACTGACACAATAAAGTCGCGGACTGGATTGCTCTCATATCTACTTAACAGCGGTTTTTTTCTGAACGGATGTGCCAAGTAGCCAGTACAGGGTGGAGTCCCTGGTTCACATCTGACGTATTTGAGTGTATGATAGGGAGAGCAATGATTGATACCCACTTTCAGGGAGGTTTGACCATGGTAGCCCAAAGAGACCCGCAGCATATGACTATTGATGAGTGGCGCGAGTTGGAACGGACCAGCCACGACAGCAAGCACGAATATATAGACGGGCAGGTCTACGCCATGTCGGGAGGAAGCCTTGCGCATGGTCGCATTGGAAGTAATACGGTCAGGACTCTTGAAGATGCGCTCGCAACAGCGCGTAAACCGTGCGATGTCTACAACTCAGATGTCGCAGCACGTCTCTCACCCAGGCGCTACACCTACCCCGATGCGTCAGTGACGTGTGATGAGCGTGATCGATCGGCATCCGACAAGACAGAGGTGCAAGCTCCCCGCGTCATTATCGAGGTGTTGTCAGATTCCACCGAGGCCTACGACCGGGGGAGAAAATTCGGCTTATATCGCGCTTGCCCCACTGTTCAAGAATATGTACTGGTTGCCACCAAGTACCAGGCCGTCGAAGTGTACCGCCGCACGCCGCAGGGATGGGCAATCTACCAGTCCTATGGGCCAGGCGATGAGATAGAGCTCATGAGCCTTGAGGTACGATTTCCGTTAGCCGCCCTGTACAAAAACGCTGGAGTGCCAGAGGCGATGGAAGACCCTGAGGGCGAAGTCTAGATCTTTATTCTTCATGAACAGCTTTTCATGTTTTTCCAAAAAGATAGACCTTTACACCTGTTGAGCAGGTGAAGGTCCATCAGAAAGGCACCCACCGCCTTTCTCTTAATAGAAATTACGGTATGGGGTTACAGGGGCTGTTCTCTGTTATAATGCGGAATGTAGTTTGTCAGGATTGTTCGCCGCGAGCGGCTTACATTTTTATTGGTGGTGTGCGAATGTTTTTGCGGATTCAGGGCTGGCAAAAGGAGGCGAACGGGCTCTCCAGAACGATCTGTGAGATTCAACTCATGCCAGAGGCAGCGAAGTACTTCCGGCCACAAATGCATACCGCCCTCCTGCTTGCCGATGCATCAAAAAAGGGTGAGAACGTGCTAGAGACAGGCGAAACTGGAATGTGAACGGAATTTCGAGTACAATGAACGAAAGAGGAACAGATGTTTATAAGTTTGTATGACATCCTCCACTCTTGGAAAGGATGAAAGAAGAGATGGGTTCCGCGCTAGTCTCTCCTGCTCCAACACCTGACGAATCAGGTGTTGATCTCTATCATATGGTAGGTGAGAAGGACACCTGCCAAAGACTCTCTGCGGCTTTTTATGCTCATGTTGAGCACGATCCGGTTCTGCGTCCTCTGTATCCACCAACCCTCACCGGGTGTCCAATCAGAGCACTCGCGGCCTTCCTCACCCAGTTCCTGGGCGGGCCACGCGATTATGCACCACGTCGTTGGTCGTTGAGCTTGCGCGAAGCGCACCTGCGCTTCAAAATCGGGCACAAGGAGAGAAAGGCCTGGCTCAACGATATGTTTCAGGCAATCGATGAGGTGAACATCCAGGAGCCGATACGCAGTGCCTTGCGCTGGTGGTTTGAACGAGCGTCTGCTTCTTTCATCAATCACCCGCAAGCCGAAGCCGCTTCGCCTCTTCTCTCCTGGGAGCATCCCATGGGGGATCAGAACGAGGAGGAGAACACCCACATTCACCAGGACATCGCCCAGCGGTGGCAGGCACAGTGGATGGTAGAGGAGATGATAGCTGCCGTTCGCCAGGGAAACACCGATACTGTTCTGGCATGGATAGAGGGTCCTGTTGTTCAGGCCTTCTTCGCCAGGGATCGTGCAGCATTCCTGAGTTTTCTTGCGATCCTGAGTAGTAGCAACCAGCGTGCTCTGCTCGACTATGTGCGCCAGACGCTTCTCACTATCCCTGAACTCGTACAGCAGCGCTACATCTATGAAAACACACTCTTACATGAGGTGGCAGGCCAGGGGAGTCTCCCCATAGTGGAACTCCTTCTGCATCTGGGGGCGGACCCCAACGCGAGGGACCAGTGGGGACACCCCCCACTGTATTTTGTGGGCAATGCGTCCCAGGGAGTAAATGGTGCAGATGTCGTTCGTGTCCTGGTCCAAGGTGGAGCCAACGTCAACGCTCAGGAGAGGCTCAAGCACTGCACTGCCCTCCACATGGCAGCGCGACGGGGAAACATCCCAGTTGCCGAAGCCTTGCTGGATTGTGGGGCAGATCTAGAAGCACGAGATAAACTGGGCGAGACTCCTCTGCGCCGTGCAGTCAATTGTGGGAAGGCAGAGATGGTGGCCTTCCTCATCTCACGAGGAGCCGATGTTCAGACCAAAGGGAAGAGCGGATTGACCCCGTGGCAGGTTGCACGAGGCACTGCCATGAAACAACTCCTGCAACCCTCTCGTGAATAGGAGCAGTGCATGCCGCCACTTTCAAGTCTTATGCGTTTACCTGCTAAACCGCTGATTTCTATCGTCGGGGCGGGTGGCAAGACGACTACGATGTATACGCTCGCGGCTGAATTAGCAGAGCAAGGGAAGCGGGTTGTTACGACGACGACGACCAATATCTATATTCCTCGCCCGGATGAGACTGATACTCTGGTGGTGGCGGCGGAAACGCCAACATTGATCAAGATGGTGAATGCCGCGTGGGGGCAGCATCGGCGCGTCACGGTGGCTGGTAAAGTTATTGGTTCTGGGAAGCTGAGTGGAGTGCAGCTTGACCAACCATATGCATTGCTGCAAGCAGGGGGAGCCGATGTGGTCATTGTCGAGGCCGATGGTGCGCGGCATAGTATGATTAAGGCACCGGCGGAGTACGAGCCTGTGGTGCCAGTAGAGACAAATGTGGCTTTGATTGTGATGAGTGCAGGAGCTATCAATCAGCCTTTGAACGCGGAGATTGCTCATCGGCCAGAAAGAATTGCCGCTCTGCTGAGTATCAACCAGGGAGATATATTTACTCCTGGGCTGATTGCCCGTTTGATGACGCATGAATTGGGTGGATTGAAAAATATTCCCTTGCATGCGGCAAAATATTTGCTACTGACAAATGTAGCAGTCAGCAAGTTGGATGTTGTAGCTGACCTGGTTTCCCAGGTACAAGGAATGGGGCGGGTGACGGGTGTCTGTTGCTCTGCGCGGGTGGGTGAATGGTTTGTACAGGGCCGGTGAATTATTGCTGATGATGTGGTGTTGGGTATACTGGTAGTCTTTTCTTGGCTCTGCATCCTTGCGGGCGATTGACGAAGATAGGCCACAGGCCGATAAATCGGCGATGGCCGCGCTAAATCGGGCCCTACGGTTCACCTGCAACTCACGCTAAAACGCTTATACATTGCTGTAAACACTCAAGGATAGATGTTGCATGAAACTTGGACTTTACTGGTCATATGCTACGCGTTCACTGCTGCGTGGTGGGCAGCGGACGGTGCTGGCGATATTTTGCGTTGCGGTAGGAGTGATGGCTATCGTGGCATTACAATTGGTTAGCTTGAGCGTGAATCAAGCACTGCTGGGCAATGTTATCGAGGCGAACGGGGGTGATATTCGACTGAATGCTAATTTGACCCCTTTGCGCCAGCGCGACCTCACCGTGCTGAATACATTAAAACGGCAGGGGCGTATTAGCGATTACGCGACCTCTTATGACGCGGGGGGAAGTGTCACGCTGCCTTCCGGCAATGAAGAGACGTTTAGCTTTATTGCGATATCGAGCAATTTTCCACTGGTAGGTCAGGCGAACTTTATTGCCCCAGCACGAAATCTGGCGGTACAGAGTGTAGTGCAGGGAAATAATGTGGCTATGAGTTCTATTGTCTTTCAAAACCTGGGGGCGCATATTGGGAGCATATATCGTGTCAAGACGTTGGATGGGCGGTTGGTACCGATCAGGGTGGCGGCAGAATTTCAGGAAGGTGGAGGGTTTCTGGGGCCACAAGTGCTGATTGCCCAGGCGACGCTGGCGGCAGTGCCTGGGCCGAATGGGCTAGCTCTCCCGGCACAGTATAATACTGCCTATACCACTGTCCCTGCCGCGAATATGAATGCGGTGCAAAAACAACTGACACAAGCTCTACCAGCGGTAAATGTTGTCACCGCACCGGATTTGCTCAAGCGGCGGCAGAGTCAGGTGGAGCAGATTGAACTCTTCTTGCGTATTGTTGGTTTGCTGGCACTCTTCATCGGCGGTATTGGCATTATCAATACCATGCAGGTGCTGTTGCGCCGTCGGCAGGTTGAGATTGCGATGCTCAAGACGACTGGTTATCGCAGAGGTAATTTGTACGCCATGTTCGGTTTAGAAGCAGCTTTACTGGGAATCATTGGCGGTGTTGTGGGTACGGCGGCGGGTGTAGGAGCAAGCTTTTTGGTACGTGCCGTCGTGGAGAATGCTTTTTTCTTGCAACTGGCGGTTGTGTTAGATCCTTTGACGATCATTTCAGGGCTACTTATCGGCTTATCGACCGCGCTGATCTTCGGCTTATTGCCTATTGTCGAGGCTAGCCAGGTGCGCCCTTTGACCGTGCTGCGCGAGATTGGCGAAGAGACCAGGGCAGCTTCGCGCTTGACCACTATCGGTCTGTTGGCACTGCTTTCACTGCTTTTTGTGGCGTTGGCATCGACCATCCTGGGTGATGTGGTGACGGCGGCGGTGGCTGTGTACGGAGGCTCCGGCGTTATATTCGCCCTGGCATTGGGCTTTGGCTTGCTGGTGCTGGCTATCTCGAAGCTGCCGGTGTATGAGAAAGCGACACCGCGCACGTTGCTCTGGATAGGGCTGGCCCTCGGTATTGTTGTGGTCTCGTCTCTCTTGTTTGCTGGATTGGGTTATCTGGGCTACCTTGCCAATAACGCGGCTACGAGACTGGGGTATAGCACCATCGGCACGTATGTGCTGGTGGTACTTGGCGGCGTGGGTATAGTGCTGCTGGGAGGCTCACTGGTTTATTTCCTGGCCACGATTGTCAATAGCGTTGTTATGTTCACACCGCGCTCGTGGAAGACGGCGGTGATGCTGGCGTATCGCAACATGGGGCGGCAACGCATTCGCACAACCACAACGCTGACATCACTATTTGTGGGCGTATTCGCCATTGGCCTGATTCTGCTGCTCGGTCAGGGCATCAAAGATACCATCAATAGTACGTTAAGTACTCTGTTTACGCATAATGTGTTTGTGATTGTACCACCGAACCAGAAACAGGCCACTATACACCAGTTGTCGGCACAAACGGGTATCGATGCTAGTAAAACGCTGATCAATCCTGTCGCACCGCAACTCTATCCTGTGCTGGTGGCTGGTCGAGACATCAATACGATTCTGAAAAGTGTGCAAAGGACGGATAAAATCGACAAGGGCGACATCTTGAATGCGTTAAGTGCTGTGGAGGGATTTGATCTGCGGGGTGGTACGCAAAACGTGCCGGTGATTACACTGAAAAGTGGGCGCAATTTGCGGGCTGCGGACGTGGGTACGAACAATGTGGTGATGAATTCAGAGCTTGAAAATGCGCCGGGGCGGCTGCATCTGGGGGATAGTATCGTTGTGCAGAGTGCGGATGGCACGGTGACAAGAGAGCTCAAGGTGGTAGGCTTCTATGATGGAGAGGCGCAGACGGGAAATACGAACTTCGCGAGCATATTGGCCGATACAGCCATTACAACGCAGCTTGGCACAACGCAGACGATCGATGTTTTCTCGCTGACGGTTGATCCTGATGAGTTGCCGGCCCTCAAAAAGAGCCTTACTACGGCTGTACCTACGGCGGTGATCTTCAGCGTGGTGGATATCGATGCGCTGATCAACCAGGTGCTGAACAACCTTATTATCATGCTGACAACGGTGGCCTCACTGGCGATGATCGCGGGGTTGATTATCATCGCGAACGCGGTGGCACTGGCGATGTTGGAACGCAGGCGCGAAATCGGTATTTTGAAAGCGGTGGGACATACCAGTGGCTCAATTTTGGCTACTGTGCTCATCGAAAATGGCCTGGTCGGGCTGCTGGGCTCGTTGGTCGCTATGCTGCTGGTCACGGGGGCAATTGCCGCGCTCAGTGTGTTTGTTTTTCATATTTCCATTGGATTAGCACCTGGTTTAAGTGGACTGATTATTGGCGCAACGGCCTTGATTACTATGCTGATGGCAATGCTGGTGGCATGGGGAGCTGTGCGCGTGCGACCATTAGAGGTGTTGAGGTATGAGTAAAGATAAAGGAGTTGAGCAATATATCGATCCCAAGGATCGATATATTGCTCAACTCCTTTATCTTAGCGCAGGTTATCCACCAGCCTTCTGGCTACATGCAGCCACTCCTCTGGGGTGTCGTCGGGGACGGAGCAGCCGTTGGCAAGGATGAGGCGGCGGCCTTTTGTCTCGGTGATGGCGGCCATGATCTCATTGTCGAGTTCCATTTCGTTGCCGTGGGTGAGGGGGCCACGTTCGGCCAGACCACCCATGAGACATTTATCGGTCAGGGTCAGTGCCTCGCTCAGGCTGGGACCGGTGAGGCGGTCGCTCCAACTCATCACGGCAACGGGATAGTCTACGAAATCTTCAAAATAGAGTTCGTCGCCCTCTTGCGAGGGGTCGGCGTGGACATGCACGACGTTGAGCCAGCCAGCCTGGGCCTTCTCCAGTACGGCCAGATCGTTGGGACGTGCGATGTTGGCATATTCTTCGCGTGTCAAATCTTTATTGGTCGCGCCCATGCTGGAGAAAAAGATGCCACTCGCTCCAGCCTCAATGGCGGCTTGCACTAACGTACCCAGGTTGGCCGCTACCGTTGCCAGCCTTTTTTTGAAATTGTCGCAATCGTTACGCGCCTGCTCTATGGCTGCTGCCTTGCCAAGAAAGCGGATGGCATAGGTGAAAGGGCTGAAGAGAGTGAGGAGCAAAGGAAAATCGTCGGGTAATTGGCCGCGCAAGGTACGAATGCAGGTCAATTGCTCCTGGAATATAGGGGTATCCAGGCCAAGAGGGGGTACGTCGCTCCATTGAGAAATTTGGGGTTTGGGATAGGCCAGGTCGGGCATGATTTTCACGATATCGAGATCGAACTTCTGGCGGAAAAACTCCATGGTCAGTTCAGCCATGCGAGTGCCGGACCCTTCCGGCTTAAAATGGTGCCAGAAACAGAAAGGTACGCGATCGACCGGTTCCCCTTTCACGGCGGCATGTACTCGTGTACTGGAAGTCATAGGTTGTTGTGGTGTCGTCATTATACTTTTTCCCTTTACACATCTTTTGGTGTTGCTTGCGTTGGTGAAAGTCCCTGGGCATAACGGGTTTTGTCGCGTTGTGACTGCTCCTCGTTACGTTTCATGAGTTGCTGATCAATGATTTGTGAGAGCATTGCGCCTAAGACTGCGCCCGCCGCCAGGAGGCTGATCTTCACTAACGTTAAGCCAATATTGTTCATGGTGAATCCTTTCTTGAAGTATGATGGTACTCCAACATATCTGCTATAGAGTATACGCCATAGAGTGGAGAGACGGAAGATGAGCTAATGGGAACATTGGCGTGGTTATCCCACTCAGCGGAAAAGCGTTCCACAAATTCGCTATAAGGGGTATACTTAGCAAATATATTGCATGGCTTGACTTACTGTATTTTTGGGTGAACTTACTGTCAGGTGCTGCGTTCTCGTGGGTGAGTGAGGAGGACGGGCCGATAAATCGGCGATGGCGGCGATAAATCGCGCCCTACGGTTCACCCGCGTGGATGCAGATCTCACTGTTACGGCTCTCGACTCTTCTAGCATATTCTGGTAGGATGTTCTGCAATAACCTACGAGTTAACTGATAATTTTATGAAGGGGGTCCTCTATGGACGGACTTCAACGTCGTATTCAGATTGCACGTGGTACACAGCCCGCCGACCTTGTGCTGCGTAATGCGCGGCTGGTGAATGTGTGTAGCGGTGAATGTTATCCCGCGGATGTGGCTATTGCCGATGGCATCATCGTGGGTATAGGTGCAGAGGGCGACGGCTATCATGCATCCGAGGAGCGAGACCTGCAAGGACGCTGGCTGGCACCCGGACTGATTGATGGTCATATGCATATTGAAAGCACCATGTTGCTGCTCTCGGAGTTTACACGTATCGTCACGCCGCGTGGCATTACTGCTGTTATGCTTGATCCGCATGAATTCGCCAATGTGCTGGGTGTCGAGGGCATTCGGTATGTGCTGGAATCTGGTCGCGGCCTACCGCTTTCGGCTTATGTTATGCTCTCGTCGTGCGTGCCAGCTTCGGCCTATGAGAGTCCCTATCGTGTGTTGATGGCCGCTGATTTGTTGCCACTGTTGGAAGATGAGCGCGTGTTGGGGCTGGCGGAGATGATGAATATGCCAGGGGTCTTGCAAGGCGATGAGCAGGTGCTGGCGAAGATTATGGCGACGCAGCGGCATGGACTGGTCGTTGACGGACACGCTCCTGGTTTGAGTGGGCATGATCTGTGTGCGTATGCCACGGCGGGTGTCATGTCCGACCACGAATGTACAACCCTGGAAGAGGCACGTCAGCGCATTCGCCTGGGCATGTGGCTAATGATCCGCGAAGGCTCGGCTGCACGCAACCTGGACGCGCTGCTGCCATTGGTCAAAGAACTGCACCCGCCGCGTGTCTTTTTTGTCACCGATGATCGCGATCCGCAAGACTTGACCACGCGTGGGCATATCGACTCGATGGTGCGTCGTGCGATTGAACTGGGGCTGGATGCCGTCGAGGCGATACGTCTCGCTTCCTATAATACCGCGCAATATTTCCGCCTGTATGATCGAGGAGCGGTTGCGCCCGGCTTTGTGGCTGACCTCGTGGTGTTGGATGATCTCAACACGTTCCAGGTCGAATCGGTGTACAAGGATGGGGCGTTAGTTGCACAGGATGGCATGCTGCTGGTTGATATACCGACTGCGACCAGCGCGTTTACAGGAATTACCGGCACGGTGCATATAGGTGATATTGGCGTAGACGATCTCCAGATGAAGGGCGAGCCAGGGCTGGTTGAGGTGGTGGGAATCGAACCGGGGCAGATTACGACGAAGCATTTACAGGAGGAGGCTCCTATTCGCGCTGGCGAGATCGTCGCCGATCCCGCTCGTGACCTGCTCAAGCTGGTGGTGATAGAGCGGCACCATGCCAGTGGGCGTGTCGGTCTGGGACTGGTCAAGGGCTTTGGGCTGCGCAAAGGCGCGATTGCCTCAAGTGTGGCGCATGACGCGCACAACCTGGTTATTGCGGGTGTCGATGATAGCGATATTTTGTTGGCGGCTCGTACATTGGAAGGGATAGGTGGCGGCTTTGTCTGTGTCGTTGATGGCGCGGTGCGTGCCTGTGTACCTCTGCCGTATGGAGGATTGGTTTCGCCATTGCCGGCATCTGAACTGGTGCAGCAGTTGCTTGTGCTTGATGCTGCCGCCGCCGAACTTGGTTGCCCACTGGAGCATCCCTGTATGACGCTGAGCTTCCTGTCGCTCTCGGTCATTCCGGCGTTGAAACTGACCGACCAGGGTATCATTGATGTTGAAACGTTTACGTTGCTGCCATTACAAAGGTAAAAAATGAGAACCAGGGCACCCGCAAGGAGTGCCCCTACTATGGACGGTGTTACCGTTATAGAGGAATAGAAGATGCTATTGAATCTTCTGGAATATGCATGGGCGGAGCATTTAGACGAAGCCCTGGTGTTGCTTTCGCGTACAGATATGAAGACGGTGCCTCTGGCTGGTGGCACTTACTTGCTGGGCCAGGCAGATGACAGTATTCAAGCGGTTGTCGATTTGCGCGACCTGGAACTGGCCTATATTAGGGAGAATGCAACCGGCGTCCATATTGGTGCCATGACCACCTTGCAGAGTATGGTTGATGCACCGGTATTGCAAGAACTGGCGTCAGGTTTACTCTCGCGTGCTGCCCTGGCTTCATCGTTCTCGCGCTTGATCCGCAACGGTGCGACGCTGGGTGGCACGCTCGGCGCGGGCGTAGCTTCACAAGCTGATTTGCTGACGGCACTTGCCGTATTGGATGCTGAGGTAGTAGTGCGTTCCGGTTCCAAAACCCAGGTCAACCTGAGCGGAGGAACGCTGGAACATCCTGGCCTGGCTCTATCTGGTGTGACCTATAAAGGGAAGCAGGAGCGACATATTCCCTTCAGTGCCATCTTTTCTGAGCGGCGTCCCAATGAACTGATACTTGAGGTAATCATTCCGCGCCTCGTTCATAGTGGTGCCGCGTTTATGCGCGTTGGGCGCACACCTACAGATGTGGCTTTGTTGAATGCTGCTGCTGTTGTGCAGGTGACAAATGGCGTCTTCTCGCAGGTACGCCTGGCACTGGGTGGCGTCAATATGGCACCAGTGCGCTTGCTGGCGACAGAGAGACAGTTAGAGGGTCAGCCTATTTCTGATGCTGAGGATGCTCAACTACTCATTGAAGCTCTCAATGCTGGTATAGCTGAATTCCATCCGCCCAGCGATTTTCGGGCCAGCAGTGAATATCGACGGGTGTGCGGTACGAACCTCGCATTTCGTGTGCTGGAAGAGGCGATGAATATTTCACGCGGCTATGGTGTGGTTTCGTCAGAGGGGAGTAAGTAGAAATGGAACTTGAACTACGCATTAACGGAGTCGTCAAAAGCCTGGACGTTGCTCCTAACGAATCATTGATGACGCTCCTGCGCTCGGCGGGTTATTTTAGTGTCAAGCACGGTTGTGAGACGGGTGAGTGCGGTGCCTGTACTGTGCTGGTGGATGGGGAGCCACGCCCTGGCTGTGTTATGTTAGCGGCTCAGGCGGGTGGGTGTACGCTCACTACGGTAGAAAGTTTGGGGTCGGCCCGCAAACTGCACCCATTGCAGGAAGCTTTTGTTGATAGCGGAGCTATACAGTGCGGTTTCTGTACGCCAGGAATGGTGCTTTCCGCGCATGCTCTTTTACAACGCAACCCTGACCCCAGCGAGGCAGAGGTACGCGATGCTCTGTCCGGGAATTTGTGTCGCTGTACGGGCTATGTCAAACCAGTGCAGGCGGTTTTGCGAGCGGCGGCTATTCTGCGTGGTGAGTCCTTCGCTTCAATCAGCCGACCGGGCTCTACAGAAAATTATACGTCGTGGGACCCAGGTCGTTCACCCCTGGAACATGCCGAGCATGGGGCTGGCAGTGCTGGCGATGCTGGCGATGAAGAGGATGGCTCTGCTCGTTCTGGTCGCGGCAAAGATACGCCCTCGACCGACGGCGATGGAGCGAACGGTGGTGGGGTTGCGACATTGGTTGGCACGCGTGCCGCCATTGATCTCAGCATCGTAGGCAAGCCTGAGCGCAAGGTGGATGCCGTTAAACTTGTGACGGGTAAACCCGCCTATGTGGATGACATTGAATTGCGCGATATGTTGCATGGGAAATTGCTCACCAGCCCTCACGCGCACGCGATTATTCGCGATATTGACGCGTCGGAAGCAAGGGCCTTGCCGGGGGTGCATGCTGTGCTGACCTATAAAGATGTGCCACGCATACCCTATACAACGGCGGGTCAGTCATGGCCGGAGCCTGGGCCGCACGACCAGTATTGCCTGGATAATCGAGTGCGCTTCGTGGGTGATCGCGTAGCGGCGGTGGCCGCTGAGACGGCGGAAATTGCCGAGCAAGCTCTGAGGCTGATCCATGTCGATTATGAGATTCTACCGGCCCTGCTCGATCCACGGCTGGCGACTGCGCCCGATGCACCACGCATTCATCCAGAGCCGGAGTCGTATCGCATACATGACGCGGCGCGGAACGTAGCAGCGTATCTACACGCGGAAATAGGCGACCTTGAGCGGGGCTTCGCGGAATCGGACCTGGTGGTCG